>Ga0163225_100192_pt1 | contig 19589 bp, 22 predicted proteins | sample MSEWel2016_04_06_2_FD_113145 | JGI IMG/M metagenome (GOLD analysis project Ga0163225, IMG submission 113145) | Subsurface microbial communities from deep shales in West Virginia, USA - MSEEL Well Study Marcellus 5H_2016_04_06 ... | reverse complement strand
GTTATTATTTTGAAATGAAGATATTGATACTACATTTTTGACATCGGATGTCTTATTCAGATACCTTTTCCATTGGTCAAGCAATTTTTCTTTTTCTAAATCAAATTTGTCAGAATCTACATTGATATCTTTAAAAGAAGATATTAAGATGTCATCTGATTCACTAACACTATCGACTCTCTTCTGCATTATCAGTATTACTGAGTTTAGATTAATATTCTTGTAAATATTCTTCGGATTTTCAATTACAGCAAGTATATTCATTTCTGCAATTAAATATTCTCTAATCTCTTTATTTGCACTGCTAAACATAATATTCGAAGGTAATACTGCTGCAAGAACCCCTCCTTTTTTTAATTTATCAATACTTTTAATTAAGAATGCTTGTTCTTTTAAAACCCGTCTTTTAACTTTGTGAGATTTTTGATTAACAATTTTTTCAAATAAATAAATATCTTCCGAAGCAACCTTCTCACCAATTGGTGGTTGAGAAATAATTAAGTCATATACCCTACTATCTTCAGATTTTAGGAAATCTACATTTCTAACTTCAACATTATTAACCCCACACGCCTTAAAAAGATTCTCTTGAAAATTAACAAATTTGCAATGTTCATCTTCAGAAACAATATGTGAGTTGTGATAATGAAAGGCAAAATCATCGAGCATTGAACCGAAAACAGAAAAGGGATTTAAGATATCTACATTGTCATCAGGAACAAGCTCTAAAGCCATTTCGAATATTAGCTTTCTAATCTTATAGTGCAAAAATAAATAACCAAAAATCTGATTACTCTCTTCACGCATAAATTCTCTGATAACCCGCAGCTTTTCTTTTGGGCTTAGAAGAGCTATCTCCTTTAAAGGCTCATATAGCCCATATTCGGGAGGAACACCCTTGCCATCATTTAGTAAAGTTAAACCATCCAAAAGCTCCGATACCGCTTCATCACTGCTTAAATCAGGTCTTTCATCATATATGTGCCTCTTCATTTTTTTGGTAATTTCCTTTATAACTTTCTCTTCCATAAAGCTCATCTCCTTATTTTGTATTATTTTAACTTGAAGTAATTGTGTGTATTATTTTTAGTTTTATTAAATGATGGTAAAAAAATATGTTGGGTTTTGTTTACTTCTTAAAACTCAATCAATACAACAAAATTAAGCAATTTACGGAATTTGCTTTGTATTATTTTTAGTTTCAAGTCGAAAGAATAAAAAAATATTTTTCTTACTATAATTATCATATCATAAAAACATCCATTTTTCAAGTTTCTAAATTTTAAATACTATATTAGTATAACATATCTTTGTTTTTTTGTCAAGTCTACGTCCAAAATAAATATTTTGAAAAAATTGGAAGTTGATTATTCAACTTTAACTAGAATGAAACTCTAGAAGGAAGTATATTTAATTATTAAAACCCCCGCCAACCTTTAATCGTGGTGGAGAGGGTTTGATGTTTAAAATCTCAACTCAACTACAAGGCTTACGGACTACCTTTATAGTTTGGCATACGGATTACTTAATCGCTCCAACCGCTCTATATGGACCGGGCTTCGTCATTTCAGCATGTATTACGGATTATATGTGGACTTTGGCCTACGGATTACCCAAAATGCATCTCACCTGAGAACATTTGTTTTTCACCTAATTTATATATTCTTTATAAGAAAAGAAAAACCTTCTATTAAGTTAAAAATAATAAAAGGTTAATTCTAATTATAGTAATAGTAATAATAAATTTTAAAGAATGATTTAATTAGAAAATCACTTATATCAACCACCAAAAAGAAAAGCCTACATTATATATGGTAATTTATATTTGCCATTCAATTTTCATTCAAATTAAATTTATTAAAGTTTAGATGTTTATTTTGCCATCATTTCCTGTAACTCATTTTTTAGCATTCTTCCTTTTTGAGATAAGTGAACTGCTAACGCTCTTCTATTGTTATATGATGGTCTAACATCAAGCAAATCATGTCCAGCTTTATTACCATTTTTATCTTTATAAATAGACAGTCTTTTAATATTTCTACTTAAAGAACCTTGTGGCTTTTCTACATACGCCGATAATTCCTGCATTTCCATCCCTTCTTTTTGTGCAACAGCTAAAAAAATCATTAATTGAGTTCCAACCAATTCATCTTTAGTGTAACTATGTATTAACTTCATAGCTCTCTCTAACCTAGTAATTTCATTTTCCATATATCCACTTCTCCTATAAGATATACTAAATTTTTAAAGGGATACAATATTTACATTTTGAATTAATCAAAAAATTGAGTTTGAGATTACACAAATTCACTTAAGATTATTTAAACTAAGAGATGTTGATTTTTTATTTTTAAGATAATTCAATTACAAAAATCAAAACTCTAAATATTTTTTTTCATCATATGGACTTAAAATTACAATCTTATCCCATTCATGATTTATATTATCCATAATTTGTTCTTTTTCATAATTATCAGCACCATAACTTATCATATCTACTAAAACTAACCACCACTTATCATATAGATTTCTATATTCAGATATTTTATTAGTCTTTTCCTTAATACAATATTTAATATTTTTTTTTAGATTTTCATAAATCCAGTTATATCTATCGTAATTGATATGACCACCTAATTTAAACAATTTCTTATATTGTGTTGGGCTTTTAAATATCTCAATTGTTAGCCCACATGATAATTCAGTATTAATTGTTTTTTTATTTTTTTGTGAAATAAACTCATCTAAAAAATTTTTAACTTCTGATTTTACATCATCAAGTCTCAATCGTGAATTTTGAAAATAATAGTTTACTAACCAAGTATTTTTCTTTGATGGACCATAAGAAGATAATATTTCTTTAAAATTATAATATAAAGGTAATTCTATTTCCTCAAATCCTATTTTACCATCTGTTGAAAAATAATTTTGATTTAATCTCCTTACTTCAACACCAATATTGCTATCTATCAGAAAATCAGGTGTTACGTTTCCTCGTGGTTCATAAACAGGATTTTTATAACCGGAGAATTCCAAAAAATCTTTAGTTATCTTCTCACAATAATTCATGCTACCTCCTTTAAAACATTAAGTCACAATTTCATTTGCAAATTATTGTCTTAATAGTTTTGAATAACTTTTCCAATCACTTTTACTTTTTATTTTTTTAAAATATCTAAAATAATGATACTCTCAAATAAATTAAATACATTTCTTGTCCTCATACATTTCTTTATCAGCTTTTTTAAATACTTCTCTTATATCTTCAGAATAACTATTTTTTGTTGCACACCCGAGAGATATATTGCACATATTATAAACATTGCATTTTTTAAACGATTCTTTTATTCTCTTTATTATATTTAGCGCAGTCTTATTGTCAGTATTAGGGAGGATAATTCCAAACTCATCTCCACCAATTCTAGATATAATATCTTCATCTCTAAAGTTATCATTAAGAATTTTTACTGCTTTTCTTATATATTCATCTCCTGCCTTATGTCCATAATTATCATTAACATATTTTAAGTTATCTAAATCTCCAATTATAATTGAAATAGGTAAGTTTCTAGATTGATTTAACCTATCCATTTCATTTTCAAAATATCTACGATTATATAATTCTGTAAGCTCATCTTTAAAAGATAAAAACTTTAGTTTCTTTTCTGTTTCTTTCTCTTTACTAATATCTCCCGCAACAATAATTATTTCAGGCTCTTTTCTTTTTAAGAATTCTGGAGAAATTCTATATCTCAAATACACTTCTTTATTCCAACTAGTAGTAAAATTTATTTCACCTGATAATCTTGTATCATTTTTTAAAATACTCTCTTTGTTCCAGATTTTGTTTAACTTTTTGTGGTTTGTTAAATTAATTCTTTTTACTGCTTCTTTATTTGGAGCACCTAAAAGTTCAACCATCTGTTTATTTAAATCATGTATGTTACCATCAATATCAGCTATTATTAATCCTGCTGGATTTTCTTCAAACAAATCTTTATATTTATTTTTTGTAATTTTAAGTTTCTGATTAAGTTTAAAGTAATTAATCAATAAAAATGAAATTAAAATTACAAATATTAATACCAATATATTTGTAACAAGATGTGTTTTAATAAATTTAATATTCTTTGCCAAAAAATAACTGGTAACTCCAAATGAATTATTAGCAGCTAATGGAGTTGAATAACTAAAATATTTCCATTTAGATATATCATTTAAATCTCTACCATAAGAGAAATCAGTAAGAATTTCTGGGTAATTTATTTCATCAATAATTTTATTTCCATCTGGACTAGTTAAAGAAATGGTTTCTCCATTACGACTTAATTTAAAATTGGTGTGCAATTCACCTTCATCTGTTTCATCATCAGCCCATAATAATAAATATTCTCCTGGCCGAATTATAAAATCTATATCAGGATTAAATTGCCATTTAGTTGGATTTTCTTTGTCATCAGATAAATAATATCCAGATAAATTTACAAGTTCATTCCCATTATTCTTTAATTCTAACCAATCATTAAAATCACCATCGTTATCTTGATGTGCAGATTTGTTTGATGCCATTAATTCATTTATAATGATTTCTTGAGAAAAAACTTGTAAATTAATCGAGAAAATCAATATTATACTTAATAAAAGAATATTAATTTTTTTGTCGTTCCGTAACATTTTAAACCCCTCTCTAAAAATCAATTTATTAAAGATAAAACCCCAGCTATAAAACTGGGGCATTTACTAAGTTTTTAATTAAAACTTATATGTTAAACCAGCTTTTAACTCTATACCATCAAAATCAATAGATTCTGAACTGTTTTCAATATCTAATTCTAAAATTCTATAGTTTAGCTTACCTAAGAAACTTAGATTTTCTGATAAATTATAATTAGATGAAATACCAATCTTAAATCCAACATCTCTATCTAAATCTTCAGATTCTGTATTTGAATATGTTTCTCTTACTCCTCCAAAATATTCTTCAGCATACGATTTTAATTTAATTTCACCAGAATAAGAACCTACACCTGCACTAATTGCAAAATTTTCATTTAATGGCTTTTCAATGTTAATATAAATTCCATCAACCTCTATCTCTATAGAATCACTTGCCCTTAGATAATCATCAGAATTAACATCAGATACTTTTAAACTTCCTTCAATTTCTTCTGAAAATGATTCATAATTTGTTCCAAGTATATAATCTCCTAAATCATTATGTAAACCAACCCAAAATCCTGTTGCTTTATCAAATTCATCAAATTTATTATAATCCATATTTACATCATAATTGTTGTTATAAAAATCAACTTCTGCTTGATACTCTCTATTAGCCTCATTTATTAAATCATTTACATTATCTGGGTCAATAGTCGTATAAAGAAAACCGCCTTCTAAACTATAATTGTAAGTTTGTGCTAAAGTAATCCCCGAAAAAGATAAAACTAAAACAATTGTCATAATAAGTAATTTTTTCATTTTATACATCCCTCCATTTTATATGTTATTAATAATATTCAGTAAAAATGAAAAAATTCCTTTAAAAAATTATTTTATTTTACTCAAAACACAAATTTTGACAAATTATCTACAAATAAAAGTTTTCTAAGGAATTATCCATAACATCCTGATTGATACCAATGTAATCTAATGTAATACTGGGAGCTGAATGATTAAATAGTTCCTGCAGCAAAGCAACATCTTTATACTTCTTATAATGAAAATAACCGAAGGTTTTTCTGGTGCTGTGATTACCAATATGGTCCAAACCGACTTTTTTGCCTGCTTTATTAAATATTCTATAAGACTGGCTTCTGGATAAAGGCTGATTGGTCCCATTCCTACTTTGAAATAGGTATTCGTTGTCCGCCATATTAGCAATATATTCATCCAGGGCGTTTCTCAACACAGAATTGATGAAGAATTTTTTTGATTTACCTGTCTTTTGCTCTTTCAGGATAATATGAGTCTGATTTCTGACATCCTCCACTTTAAGTTTGAGCATATCTCCAATTCTAAGGCCAGTGTTTATTCCTAGCACAAACAAAAGATAATTTCTGTAGTTGTCCTTCAAGAGTTCCATCTTCACCTCTTCAATTTTTTGCTTGTCACGAATCGGTTCAACTTTATTCATCTGCAAAACTCCTTTCTTCTGGTAGATGATTTTAAAAAATCAACTTTAACTAATTGCTTTTCTGGAAAGTGATCTCTTTCCAGGAGAGCGATAAAATAAAATAATTTATATACATTATATTGCATTAAATAATAATAATCAACACATTATGTTGTATTAATAACCATAAAAAAAGATAAAAATTACCATAAACATTGATATTGCAGAGCTTACAGCAATTTTTATCAATACACCTTAATTGAGATTGTGTTGTGTTGATTAAATTATTCATCAAATATAAAGTCACTCACTTTTTTTATTCCATTAGTTATTTTATTACCTAATTTATCTCCAGGAATCTTAAGCGGATTTCCTTCATTTAATTTGCTAACATCTTCAAGATAATCTATTGCTTTATTTATACCTTTTTCAATTAATTCGTTTTTGTTTTCTTTAGAAATCTGAATCACTTCCCTTCTTTATTCTTAAGATATTCTTTAGCTTTTTCTAAAGTATTTTCACCAACTTTACCAAAAGTAGCAATACCAATCAATGCCACTATTCCATTGGCAGCTATTTCAAATATTTCTTTTTTATTATTCATTTCTCCCATATTTTATCTCCTCCTACTCTAATATTCTTCATTCTTTATTAATTTCCTTTTTTTTCTTTAATTAAGTAATTTTAAAGGATTTATTTTATGTTTACTGAAGTTTCTACAATAGAAGCTATATTATATTTAGATTCAAAAAATAAATTTTTATAAAATTTTGGAGTGAATAATATGATTATGAGATTTATTAGAGAGTGGAAGAAAAAAATATATGGTCAATTATTACCTACTGATAAGGAAATTTTTGATTTTATTTATAAAGAATATTATGTCGAATTTATGAATTATGATAAAGAAAATAATAAAACTAGAATAACTAAAAATTATATTTCAATAGACATATCAAAGATTGCAAAGCATTTTGGCGTCGATAATGATATAATTTTTTCTAGATTTTATTATGTATATAAAGAAAAATATGATTATCAAAGAGAAAATAGACCTGATGTTTATTTTTTTATGAATAAATTAGAAGGAAATAAAAACTTTGAAGATGAAATACATCTTGTTCATTTTCCTTATTTAACCTCTATATTAGCAAAATTAGAATATGATGAAGAAAAGTTTCATATTTCAACATTGATTTCAATAATAGCTGTTATAATTTCTTTTGGTTCACTTCTTATGCTTTTAATTAATAAATCTTAATAAAATATAATTTGCAGCAAATAAAACTTAATTTCATTTTATAATCAGCCATTCAAAATAAGTATAACAAACAAATTTTAAAGCACAATAAATAATAGATTTTCATTGCTTAATAGTCTGGGATTAAATACTTAGGCTATTTTTTTGTGTTTTTGTTGACTATTATTTAAAAATTTAGTAAACTTATAATATAACTTAATATACTTAGTAAACATAAGTAAACTATTGTAAACTTTAATAAATATATTCTATATAAAAATACAATCAAAATATTAGGAGGTTAATAATATGTCAGAAACCTGGAGTGCTAAAGTAAGCAAGGAAACCAAAGAAAAAATTAATGAGCTGGCTGATATGAGTGATTTTAACAATCGTGGTGATTTTGTAGAGCATCTACTCAGCTTATACAATATTAATGCTGTCAAAGATGATATACCTGAGCTTAGTGGTGATTTAGACTCTCTTAACACCATCACTAAAGAATTAACTAACATTTTCGCTGGTATGGGTGAAAAAATGGCTGTAGCTTTACGGGAAAAGGATAATAAGTATCAGCAGCAACTGAAAGAAAAAAACGAGGCTATAGTTGATTTAGAGGATAAGCATAAAGAGTTAACAGAGCAATATCAGGAGCTAAAAAACAACTCTGAAGAAGAAAAACAATCTCTATCTGAAGAATTATCAAGTTTAAAAGATACTTTAGAAGACTCAAAGAAAAAAAACAAGCAGCTAGAAAACTCACTGGAAACAAAAGATGAATTTATTTATAATCTGCAACAGCAAAAACAGGATTTAAAAACTGAAATCTATAAGAAAGATGAGCAGCTGGAAGATTTACCCAAGATGAAAGAACGCTTGAAGGTCCTTGGAGCTAATTTGGAAGAGAAAGAAAAAGAAACTGAAAAGCTGGAAACTAAGATTGAATCTCTCAATCAGAAGCTTAAAGATAAAGATGCTGCTGTGGATAACATTAAGGAAAAACTAACTAACGAAAAAGAACGGGCACTGTTAGAACAGGAAAAAGAACTTCAAGAGCAGCTGCAGAAAGAAAGAGAAAACTACAATCAGAAGGTTCAGGAGCTACTAGATAGGCTAGAAAAAGGAGATAATTAAAGTGAAGCAGTTTTATATTAAAGCATACAATTCAGCTGTTAAGCACGGGAATAAGCAGCTGCGAAAAATGGTGTGGGCAGAAAATAAGGATGAAGCTTATGATAAATTTTATAAACAGTTTGAAGAACCGGGAACTGTTGATTCTAACAATGTTTATATTAGGAGAATTATAGAAGTTAATGAAGAAAATAAGGATTCACTGGATGATTATTAATTTACCAATATCTTTTCTGCAACTGTAGATATTAAATATCTATCTGTGATTTGTATTCCCGGCTCATAATAAATTAAATCCACCTCTCAGTTTATTATCCAAGAGATGGATTAATTTTTTTATATTGCTATACTTTAAAACAAAATTTTACTCATTATCTCGCCAAATTCTCCTAATCTGTCTTCTCCTACCTCATCTAGTCTTTTAGCCCATCTCCACTGGTCAAATGGAATCTTTCTGTCCAATCCGTAAAATTCTACAGACCTGTAGTGTCTTAGTCTATAATTGGTATCAAATTTATAATCTCCAGTTATCCTGGCAATTTCAGTAACATTAAATTTAGAAGCCTGACCGGTTCCAATAATAATCAAATCTCCGAGAGACATTTCATCAACAAATCTGTCAAAAAACCCTTTTATTCTACCGGCACTGTGTCCGCTGGATTCAATTATATTTTTTATCTGCTGCTCAGTATAGCTATGATAGTAATCGTCAATACCATTTTCATCAATCATCACCACATTTTCTTTAATCATTTCTTCATAGTACTTAATTGCAGTTTTCATTATCCAAATTTTCATCATAACTACCTCCTTTGAGTATATTATAGCACTAAGAACTAAGAACTTCAAGTATAAATTGTTTATAAACCTTGTTTTAACAGTTGCTACAAGTAATTATATAAGTTCATAAAAATAAGGTTATTACTTGATATAACAGTAATAATAAGTAATTGATTAATTACAAGTATTTATCAAAAAAATTAGCAAAAAATTATTGAATTATGTATTAAGATGATAGATAATTAATTATTAGGGAGTGTTTTACATAATGGTATCTATCAATAAAATGACTAGATTCTTAGACTGGGTTAAGAAAAAAATAAAATTAGATTTTAACAGTAATAAAGCTGAAGATAGAATTGTTTTTAGAGGAGAAGTTTATGGGTGTAACTTAGGAATAGGAATTGGTAGTGAAAAAAGAAAACATAGACCCGCTTTAGTGCTGCAAAATGATACAGGTAATAGATTTTCTGGTAATACTATTATTGCTCCTATTACCAACTCAGAAGGTGTTAAAAAAGTTTCTGCAAAAATACCTGAAAATAAATACAAAAGAAAAGGTAAAAACTATTACTTATCAGGTTATGTGGATTTAAGCCAGATTAGAATAATCAGTAAAAGTAGATTAACTTCTAAATTTATTGCTAATAAATTTGATGACAACGACATGAAAAGAGTTAATATAAAGCTGCTATCTTCAGTTGGACTGTACAGCAAATATGAAAAGATGATGAATCAGAGAAAAAGAGATAAAAGTAAAATAGATGAATTATTAGATGAAAACTATTCTTTAAACCAAGAAAACCAAAGACTAAAAGATTCCATCCAAAACGAAGTTGAGGGTGAAAATGTTAAAGAAATTATTATAAAAACTAATGATAATGAATATGCTCATTCATTTGAATAATTTGACTTTCTATACATATTTGCTATACTTAAATTACAAAGAAGTTCATTCATGAGCAATGAACAGTAATGAAAATCACAAAAAAGGAGATTCATGAGTAATCTCCAAGTAAAGAGAGGAACTCGTCGAATAGAACGACAGGAGTTCCTCTCTTCTTTATTTTATAAAAATTTATTAACTAAATATCTTTATAATCAAAAATTTATTTTACATAATTTTTTTCAATTTCTTTTTTGTGTTTTTTTAATAAGTCATCTATTGTAGAACTTGTTTTCTCTGACATTATTCTTCTTTTTATATTTTCTTCAAACAAATCCCCATAAACAAAATCCTGTAAATCTTTATTAACATCTTCCATACAATACATGAAATCTAATAATTTTTCTGATAATAAATTTATATCTTCTCTTAATTTTTCTATATTCTCTTCACTTTTGTTATAAATATTATCATTAAAAAATAATATATATTTACTAAATATCTCTTTCTGTTTTTTTTCTAACTCTTTTTTTTCAATTTGAAGAGCATATCTTTTTTTTACTAATGGCTTAAAAATAATTGCATTTCTTTCCCATTCAGATGTAAATTCAACAAAAACATCACCATATTCATCCATTAAAAATTTAAATTTTTCTTCGTGATGATTTTCAATTAAATTATCTCTATCTGGATTTGATTCATATACACTACTTTTATAATTTTTTAATTGACTTACTGTTGAATTAAGAAAATTTATAAACTTTATACCAGATTTAAATATTTTTTCATGCTTTTCTTTTAACTCCTTGTAAGCTTCAGATTTTAAGACCAATCTCTTTTCTTCTTTCATATTTTTTTTGTTTAAATTATGTACTACAATCCATCCTATAAAAGCAATAATCATTGGAAATACAACTTCAATAACTGGCATTATAATTTCTTTAAAAATTTCCATTAATCACACTGCTCCTCAATTTTTATTGAAATATAATTAACTAATCAATCAAAAAATTAAATGGGCTCATGCTCATCAATTGATTCCAATAATCTATTATACTCTACTCTTATTTTTTCAACTTCAGGGTCCTCACCGTTCTTTAAACTTTCAAAATAATCATCTAATAAATTTATTACATCAGCAACAGCCTGAACTTTAAAATCTTCTATTTCTTTAAAATTATTTTCTGCTAGACTTTTAAATTTTTCTCTAGTAGTTTTTAATTCACTTTCAATTTTTTTAATTCTAGTTTCTTTAGAATCCATTTTAGCTGCCACCTTCCCTATAAGCTATTATCTATCAATTAATTATCTTTGATTTCTTTTTTCCATTCTGATTTATTCCTTTTAAAAATAATTAACTTAATTGGATTAATAAAGGATTTGCAAACTATTTTATCAACCTCATTGATATCAATTTCTTTATTCAATTCTACTTCATCTTTATAAAATTTAAATAATTCTTTTTCTTCCTTTTTTGTTGTAGGTAATTTATCAGGTGTACTAAATTTTTTGATTACTTCACCTTTTTTTGAATATACTTCTGCAGCAACATTAGCTTCCATTTTACAACCTCCTAGTTAACTCATCGATGGACTTATACTTTAAAACATATTGATTCAATCCACCTCTGGGCTCATAGCCTAAATAATCTTCCTTCCAGGCTCTCTTTAAATAATCATCAACCATTGCCGGCTGCATCAAGAACAGCTTATAAAATTCTGCCTTTTCTTTGATATGCTCAACAGAAGGATTAAGTATCTTAAAATTTTTAGCTGCTTCAACTCCTACAGCATACTCAGAATAAAAAGCATAAACTACTGACAACAATCCTGGCCGATAGCTCTTGACCTTAACCTCATTTCCTTCAACTTCTGCAATCTCGAAATCTACTAAAGCTTTTACAATGGACCGAGCTGTTTTTTTCATGGTAGATAAAGCATAATCTAAATAATCACCGATAAAAAATAAAATATCCTCACTTTTAACCACATACTCATTATCTACTCTTAACTTCGGATAAATAAACTCAAGTAAAGTTTTCTTGAAAATAAGTTCTTCCTGAAGATAATGATAAAACATCAACTCTTTATTTAATTTAACATCTTCAAAATCAATTAATTTAATTAAAGCTTTGTTTAAACCTCCATCAGGATTAGTTAAATATCTTTTGTTGATTTGATTCCAGCAGTTATTTCGGGCTGATTTTGAAAATTTGTTTATCTCAAAGTTTTCTTTTAAACTTTTTTTATCCTGAAATTCTTTTGCTAATCTCAAAGCTTCTATAGCTTCATCAACATAGGTACTGTTAGTTATAGATTTAAATTTCAAAATCAACCCTCCTTTAATTATTTACCCTTTACAGCAGAAATTGCTTTTTCTTTTGCAGAAGAAAAATTATCTAACATTGTATCTATAGTCTTTCCTTCAAAATCAACTCTAAATTTCTCCTTTTTCTCATCTTCAGGGATAATAGAATATTCTTCAATCCTAACAATAGTTGCAGTAACCATAGTTTCATCATCATAAATGGTCCATTCACCTTCATTTTCTTTAGTTTGTTTTATCATTTTTATTCCTCCCATCCGGATTTAATTATGTCATAAAAAATAATATCTTCAGGATAATCAAAAAGCTCACATATCTTTTTTCTGCTTTTTTCTTTAGGCATTCTACCTTCAAATAACCATGCTTGAACAGACCGAGGACTTACACCAATTATTTCAGCTAAATCAGAAACAGGTAAGTTATGCGAATACATAATGCCATATAAAATTTTATTTTCAACATTCCATTTTTTTAAATTTCTAAAATTCTTTTTGCTTCCACCCTTAATTTTATTTTTTAATTTTTTTCTTTCCTCTGTAAAGGACAATTCAAAACCCCCTCTAACTTAATCAGGTCTTTAAAAATTCCACACTCATTATAATTAATGTGATTACAGCAGTGATTTCAGGCTGATTTTGAATTTTTTTATCTCAAAGTTTTTGATAATCTTAAAGCTTTCATTCCCACATCAGTATAAATACTATTATTTACACATTTAAACTTCAAAATCAGCCCTCTTTTTTATTCATCTATTCTTTCATCCAACCATTTTAAAAATCTAACCTTAGGCACTAAATAGCGTTTACCAACCTGTAGAGATGGAAAATCCTCACGATGAAAAAACTCATAAGCTTTAGTTAAATTAACCCTCATATATTTAGAAACATCTTTAACGGTTAATATATCTGGTAAACCATCAGCTCCATTATCCACTCCAAAACCAGTAGAATTTAGCTTTTCTAGATTTTTATTTATTTTCTGTAATTCTTCTAAAATTTCATCTAATATATTGCTCATTATTTTATCCTTATTTTAAAATTTAAACATTTCATCAAAATCATTACTCCAATAGTCTTTATAATCCTCAAAGTTAATAGGCATATTAGGATTAAATAAATACAACTTATTTTCAACTTGTTGGCCATTATAATCAAAACTGACATCCTCTAAATGTTTTTTATAACCATCTATTTTATTTTTTGCATTTCTAATTCCAATATCAATACCTTTGGGGTCAACAAAAACAATTTTGTATTCATTTTCTTTTTTTAACCAGAAAATAAAGTCAGGATAAAATTTTCTATATCCCTTATTGCCCTGTCTATCAAAATAAGGTATATATATGTCATCTTCTCTTTCTTGAACTTTGGAAAATCCCCACCAATCAAATTTTTCGAAAATATTATTCTTTTTTTCTAATTCTTTACTTAATTCATTTAAAAAATGAATTTCACTTTCAACAGTAATAATATTTTTGAAATATTGAATAATACTTTTTTCTGATGAATAAACAATGGGATTATAGTAATGATTTATAAAACCTGAACTTATTTTTAATTTTCCACCTTCAACTGTAACCTCTTGTGTCATATCTTTTTTAGTATACTTTAATGCTGTTTCATTAACTACATCTTTGTTTTTTTCAGCTAAATAATCTTCCTTTGCTTTTAGAGATTCTTGCAAACTTTCTTCTATTTCATCAACATATTTTTCTTCAATATTAGCTGATATACGATTAAAATGTTTTATCTCACCATTTTCAATTTCAAATTTATCAAACTCTTTTTGTTTTTTATTAAAGTAATTACTGACATCTTTTAGTAACTCAATTAAAGGTAATTCACTCATTCCAGCACCTTTTTCAAACATAGAATTATCTTCTATATTTTCATGGTTTAAAATTTTGCTATATATTATATCTTTAAATTTAACTTGATTATAAGTATAAATTGGAATTAATTTTAAATTATTTTCAACATATTTTTTCAACCTTACATATTCTTTTTTCGCTATAGAATAAGGCTCTGATATTCTTTTATCCGTTTTCTTAAATATTGGAATTAATCTTTCTTTTGATTTTAAACTTTCATTTTCTTCTATACCTTCTATCTCTAAATAATCATCTTTTTCTTTTTCCAAACCTCTAATTATAGCATCTATAGCATTTCTATTAGTTGAAAAAATAAACAAAGTCTCCAAAGGTTTATTTAATTTATTTTTTGATATTTCTAGTAAATCTTCTTCCGTTTTAATCTCATTATCAATATAATCTAATCTTTTTCTTTGATGAGTAATGGGTTCTATCCTTAAACCTCTACCGATAGACTGCAAAATATATTTTTGACTATCTGAAGATACACCAATATTAATATAGTTAACTATATTTAATCTATTTGTATCCCAGCCTTCAGTAAAAACTCTAGAACCCAAAAGAATGTTAATATTATTATCCTCATCTTCTATATTATCTAAATAACTTTCTTTAAGAATATCTTTATTATAATAATAATCTTCTAATTCATTGTTTTTCCATTTAGAAATATCTCCAATAACTATACATGCAAAATCTTTACTGGATGAAGTTAATGAAAAAGCAAGTTCTTTTTGGTTTCCTTCTATTCCAGTTACTTCAATTGTTCCTGGTTTATCTGCATTAAAAACATATTTTAAAATATCGCTTTTATTAACATCATCTATTTCCTCAATAAAATCAACATCTAATCCATCATCTTCATAATAAAAATCTCGGTCTTCATTAAATTCTCTTCTCAACTCATCTTTAATTTTATCTAAAATAGAAACATCATAATCTTCTTTTGCAATAGCAGCTAATTCTCTAAAAAATACTTTTAGCTCAGCATTTTTTGTATTCACTTCATTTGTCAAAGTAGTTAAAAGTGGCTCATGATATAAATCAGGATTAACTTCTTTTATTTTTTCTCTATATTTTTTTAAGACAGTAAATAATATCAGAGATTTTAAAATTATTTTTTTTCTATCTTCATTTTCAAATTTTTCTTTTTCAAAATTATCAAAAGTAGAATTTGCTAATTTCAAGTGTTTTCCATACCCTTTTGAAATATATTTAGATAATTTTAAGTTATAGCACGTTGTTGCTTTATCCAAAACTTCAGTAAAAGTAGCAGAAAAATTAAATAAAAATCCATTACTTGATAAAATTTTGTAATACTGCTGTCTTGAACTTTCTTTTTCTCCACCTTTATGAGCCTCATCTACAAATAAATACCAATCACCATTGTTATAATAACTTTTATAATTAACTAATTTTTCTTTGTTTTCATCTCTTATATTATCTGCCCTATAATAGAAAATTCTAATGTAATTATTATCAAATAAACTTCTACCTTTATTTTTTACTTTTTCAAAATTTCTTAAATCATTTAATATTATTTTTAAATCTCCATGAGTATTAAATTTATCTATATGCTCTTCAATTTGATTAAGTATTTCATCTTTTGGAGCCAGTATTAGAATATCTTTTTTAGGAATTAAATCTTTACTAATTAGATTAGCTAAAACTTCTATAAGTTTAATCATAACTAAAGTTTTACCACTACCAGTAGCCATCCAAAAACTCATTCTGTTAATAAATTCTTTCAATCTAATTTTATTTTCTTCCTTATTAAAATATTCTCTTAAAAGTTCATAATGAATATCTTTATTACTAATATCAATCTCATTATCAACAATTTCTTTATTTAATCCATTTTCTAAATATAAATCATATAGTTCTTTTTTATTTCCATTTAATTTATTGTAATATAAATCTAGAACAGAAATTGCATTTTTTATAGCTTTCTCTTGAAAATCAAACAACTCCCAGTCTTCACTAAATGTTTCAGTAGTAATATTTTGATATATCTTAGATAAATCTTCAAAGTTATTTTCTTTGTTGATTATATTTTCTAATATGTTATCCATTATCAACTTCACCCCACCAAATTAGAGGTTTTATTTCAGGATATTTTTCAAAAGTCATTTCATCAAATATGATTTCTTTTCCATCCTCAAAAATTACTCTTTTATCATTTAGCTTTTTAATTTTTTTACCTAATAAATTAGATAAAGTTTCTGCAATATCAACATCAGAATATAAATTTTCAAACTTAACTTTTATATTTTCTTGCTTATAATCTAATTCTAATGCATCTAACATTTTTTCATCACTCATAAAGCTATAGTTACTTGATTCATCTCTATTTTTCTTATATTTAGCCCTTTTTAACACATCTTCATAATTTTCTAATTCATAATACTTAAAGAAGCCACTACCTTGCCAATCAACCTCATCCGTAATACCAACTTTTTCACCATTTAAAACCTTTTTCATTCTTGGAAGTAAAGTATCATAAAAATGGTCTCCCATTTCAACTCCAATCCAATTTCTATTCATTTTTTGAGATGTTGCTATAGTAGTCCCACTTCCTGCAAAAAAATCTAATACAATTGATTTTTCGTCAGAAGAAGCATCAATTAAAAATTTCATTAATTCTTCAGGTTTCTGAGTAGCAAATCCTAATCTTTCCTGGTTTGTAGAAGCCATTGTAGATATATGACCAATTAAATCATTGGCACTTTTTCCATCTAAATTTGGATAAGTTTTACCATAGTAAACCGTACCATCAGTTCTTTTTCTTTTAATTAACGCATATCTATTACCATCTTCATCAGTTTTATTATATCTGTCTAAATTTTGATTTTTATATGGTTGTTTGGGATTATTCCATACAACGTTATTTCCTAATTTGTAATAAAAAATCATATCATGAGACCTTTGATAAATATTTTTAGATTCAGTACCTCTAAATCCTTTATTCCAAATGATTTCATTTGCAAATCTGTTAACAAATATTTTATCTAACAACATTCTCCCTAAATAATTAGCTTTTTCATCTAAGTGCATATAAAAACTAGTTTTATCATTGGTAAAATTATTAATTAATTTTAAACGATTCTCTATTATTGTCAACCAAGTACTATCTTGAAATTTGTCAATATAATCAAAATCACTACCCGTATTAAAAGGCGGGTCAATATAAACTAGGTCAATATTGTTTTTGAATTTTTTTGATATAGTATTTAATGCCTGATAATTATCACTTTTAATAAGATATCCATCTAATTCATCATCTAAATTATTAAAATACCCAATTATATTTCCCTCAATATCTTTGAAAAATTTAGTGTCAATAGGAAACTTAGAATATTTTTCATCCAAATTTTTATCTTTAGATATCATTTTTTCCTTTTTAAAATCTCCTTCTATAATATCTAGTTCATTCCATTCAGCAATTTGTTCATCAAAACCTGGATGATTTATTATTTCTTTTATTAGACTAATATTATCATTTAATTTATCTAAAGTTAATACATAATTAGATTTTCTAACAAATTTCGGCTTCTCCCAAATTGATTTTAATTCATCTTCAAATTTAGCAATATATTCAATAATATTAAAAGCTATTTTCTTTAACTTATTAAGTTGTTGAGCCCTCTGAAGTCCTTCTTCTTCTAAAACAATTTCATTATCATAAACATAATTAAATAAATATTGCTTAAACTGCTCTTTCAAAAAGTTTTCAGCATTTTTATGAATAAAATAATCAATTTTATCCTGTCTTGCATAAGTAGAAAAAACTTCTTTTATATGCTCTCTTTTAACATCAAAATCTTTTCTATTAATTAAATACTCACATACATCATCTAAACCTTCAGCAGCAAAATCTATAGTAACTAAGTCTGTTAAAGTATCTTCTTTTTCCCTAATATCCAACATTCTTCTTTTTACAGATTTGTTTCCAATATTTCTAATTTCTAAATCATCATTAAATTTAATAGTAGAATACTCATCCGAATTATTAAAATTATTAATTAAAAAATCTTGTAATTTAGTAGTACCTTTAATCTTAAAAATTTCTTTTAATTTATCATAACTATTTTGTTGTTGATATTTAATTTTAAAATTTAAGATTTTATTTTCTTTATCAGCTTTTACTAAATAAAAGCCTATGTCTTTTTTATTATTATCAGATTTATTTTCAATTTCTGAAGCATCAAAAATATATTTGTATCCTTCTTTTTCAATTTCCATATTAGAATAATTTTTTTCTGTTTTTACATAATATAAATCTTCTGTTTTCCAAAAAAGAGAAACATCTTCCTTGTCAGAATAGACCTTCTCATATAAATTCTTATGTATTTGGGTATCGTTAAAAAATGGAGTCCCTGTTTCATTTAAATAGCTATCAAAAAAAGTATACAACTTTTCAAAAATTTCTTTTTCCTCATCTGAATCAGAAACTTGTTCATCAATCATGTATTTAATATCCGACTTAATATTATCGTAATATTCCTTTTTAATTTTCATTAAATTGACAAATCCAGATTCACCCTGAATTTCTTCACCAACAAACTGTTTTTCTAAAGCTGAATAAAATTTTTGTTTATACATCAATTTACCCCTTCCAAACTATTCCATTAACTGAATTTATATTTTTAATAGTTGCTCGAATAAAAAACATCATAGATTTTACAATGTTATTCAAAAACGTCTTTAACCACAGATTCAGGAATCCACATATAATCAATATCATCATTTTCTAGAAACTCAAAGTAATACCAGTTAGAATTCAAATCTAGCTGATACTGTTCAGTTCCTTCCAAACCTTCAAGCCATTGTTCTTCAGCAATTACCAATTCTTCTTCCTGATTGATAGGGTCTTCAGGAAATCCATCATGAATAATTTTAAGCTTATATTCTCCCTCAGGAAAATTATATCCATTTTCTAAATAAGTTTTAGCTGCATAAACTTTACCAACTTCTAAATTTAAGCTCATCAAATCAGCTCCTTAAAATAAACAAAATTAATAACAAATAAAAAGAACAAGAAATGTAGTACATATAATACTTTATTTATTAGTGTCGATTATTCTAACACCCTCCCCTTATAATCCCTGTCATATCGGGAAGATAATTTTCTAATCACCCGTCGATTATTTTAACACCCCCCCGTCGATTATTCTAACACCCCCCCCTAAAGGTTGGCGTTATAACAGGGAAGTAAATCTCCAATTAGATTTAAACCAATAATATG
>Ga0163225_100191_pt1 | contig 19595 bp, 14 predicted proteins | sample MSEWel2016_04_06_2_FD_113145 | JGI IMG/M metagenome (GOLD analysis project Ga0163225, IMG submission 113145) | Subsurface microbial communities from deep shales in West Virginia, USA - MSEEL Well Study Marcellus 5H_2016_04_06 ... | reverse complement strand
CTTGATTCAGTCAGCAAAAACAGCTGCAAGGGGATATCGATCAACGAAGTATCTGATGGCCACAATCTACTTGAAACTGGGGAAGCTGGATTTCAAACTACCCACATGAAATAGCGAAGAGGCATAGTTTTCAGAAAGAGGAGGGGGAAAGGGCTGCCGGAAGAGAGATTTAGTATCTCCCGGTTCCAGTCACCATATCCCCCTGCATCTCATTCCACCCGTCATACGGGCCTCTGAGTTGTAATGACGAGAGCTGGGAGTAGCTATTCCCGCTCCACCCCAGGCTCCACCACTCGTTGCTGCCTGAGAACCGAACCCAGACCTCGACGCTTGTGTCTGGAGTGGACTCATAGGAGAGATACACAGGGCTTATGATTGCAGTACAGGGGGAGGGATCCCTGCCCATGCCCAGAATGGTGCATCCACCTTCAGAGGGGGTGAAGGGGAGGAGCGGTTCGCTCCCTTCAGGATGCTTCGTCCGGACCGTCCTGCCGGGATCATACCGGATTCCGAAACTCTCCGGCATCAGGATCGGTGTCTCTTCGCTATATCGATCTGATGGGGCGACCGTGGGTGGCAGATTCTCCTCGCCCGGCTCGATTGCAATCGGCATCCCATGATATGAGGGGATCATCTCTGCTGCTGTGAGAGAGAGGAAGGGTGTGCCATTGATGGTGATCACCTCAGCCTCCCAATCCTCAGGCATGCCATAGAAGTCAGACAGGAGGGGATTAAAACCCGGTGAAGGATAGGGGAGGAGGAGTGTCACATTATAGAGCGGTTCTGTGAAGCTGATATCAACATCATATGAATAGCTGCTCTGGTAAGAATCAAGCGATTCGGGTGAGCCGGTGCAGCCGGCGGTGAGGAGGCAGAAGATGCAGACTGGGACTAGAAGGAGGGAGATCGTCTTCATTCAGATAGGATGAGGATATCAGGAAGAATAAGGGTTCTGGTTCTGCCTGTTTCAGAGAGAAGACAGGGGAGGATCATGAGGCCGCAGGGATGCGGCGTTTTGGTTGGAGAGAGGTTTCGGGGTTGGATACCGCTATATCCCTTGCCGTTACATGAAGAATAACGAATGTCCACTATCACTTCATGCCTCTCATCCCGGAAATGCCGGATCGGAGTGGTCGTGCTCCTGTTTCTCCTGGTTACAGCAGGCGGATATCTCTCCTGGCAGTCTACCCAGCCATACAGGGTCGGCGTCCTCCTCCCCGGTTCCGGGGATGATGATTCAGGGTATTTCGAGACGCTTGAGTGGACAGTTGACGGGCTGAACCGGGAGGGTGTCGGGCGGAGGATTGAACTCGTTTTCATCGATACGGCAGAGGTGCCGGTCATGGCAGCTGCCAGGCAGATGATCGGGGATCCCTCAATAAGGGTGGTTATCGGTCCAGCCACCAGTGACGAGGCATTCCTGATCGCACCGGATTTTATCAGGGCAAAGAAGCTCCTGATCACCCCCTCCGCCACATCCGGGGATCTTCTGAGGATGTTCTCAAGGTTTGGGTATATCTGGCGGACAACGACAGGGGATCGTGCCCAGACACGGATTCTTTTCACTATCTTAAAAGAGAAAGGAGTTGGATCAGCAGCCCTGCTGTACGAGGAGAGTACCTATGGGAAGACATTCCAGGACTGGGCTGCGTTTTATGCCATCGAGTCCGGGATCGGGCTTACAGCAACAGTTCCCTTCAGGAGGGGAGGGGATCCCGGTGAGGCGGTAGCTGCTGCCTGCCTCTCAAATCCCGAGTATATCATCGTCGCTGCCCGTGGATCAGATGCCGCAGAGGTGATCCGGATCATGGATGAAGAAGACAATTCTCCCCGCCTTATCTTCACTGATGCAGTCAGGACAGGCACCTTCCTTGAGGCAGCAGGAGAACTGGCGGAGGGAACCGAGGGGATCAGCCCGACAGCTGACCGGAAGACCGGGTTCTTTGTCGCATACAAAGAGCATTTTGGCAGAATGCCTGACGATTATGCCGCCCATACCCATGACTCCCTCATCCTCGCAGTTGCCGCCCTTGCCCGGATGGAGGCTGTTCCATCCGAATCTCCGGCAGAAGCGATGAAAGCGGTCGTTTCGGGACAGGACGGCATTTACGGATGGGATCGGCAGGGTGCGGCAGCTGCGATCCGGATGATCCGATCCGGGCGGCTTCCCGACCTGACTGGCGCATCGGGGCCGCTTGAGTATCATCTGGATCAACCCGGAGAGCCGCTTGTTACCTGGTATGTACACTGGCGGGTTGAAGATCTTGATTTCCGTTCAAATACCTATATTCCGGGATCTTTTGGCGTAAAAAGAGCCGTGCAGATGCCGAAGACAATGATTGAAGGAGAGAAGGCTTTCATTTTGGAGGAGGGAAAGGAACCCCGTGCAGTCCTGGTAACCACCTCTTCAGACTGGGAGAACTACCGGCACCAGGCAGATGTCGCATATATGTACTCGCTGCTCCTTGAGAACGGGATTTCCGAGGAGAATATCGTCGTGATCAGCCAGGAAGATGTGCCATTTTTAGCGATGAACCCCGATTCAGGGCAACTCTATCACCGGGTTGGGGGTGAGAACATCTATATCCCGGCAACGGTGACACAGAACCCGATCACCTCTGACGCATTTGTATCATTCCTCCTTGGAGAGAGCAGCCCTGAGATCCCGTTCGGACTGGATAGTGATGGAGAGAACAACCTGCTCCTGTATATTACAGGTCATGGAGGGCCGGGATTCCTTGAATTCCCAGATGGCGATCATCTCACAAGCTCACGGTTCCAGGAGACGCTCCAAGAGATGATGGAACAGGAGAGGTTCTCCCGCATACTGATCGTGGTTGAAGCCTGTTATGGAGAGAGTATGGGCATCGGCCTTGATGTTCCGGGTGTTATCTTCATGACAGGAGCATCATACCATGAGCCGTCGAAGGGGGCTGAGTATGACATCACCCTCAGGCAGTGGCTTTCAAATGATTTTTCGATGAGCATGACAGACATAATCGTTCAGCATCCTGACCAGACCCTCCGGGGACTCTACGAGATGACGTACGACCGGGTATCAGGATCGCACCCCCGGATCATTGCCGGAAATACAACTGACCTGAATATACCCATTGCGGAGTTCTTTTTGCATGAAGAGAGTCTATAGTTCAATTATCATTGCAGGCATCCTTATCTGCATTGCAGGGGCTCTGCTCTTGTTTGTTCCGGGCCCTGAGAGGCCGGTTGTAACCTTCGTCTATATCGGGGAGAAAGGAGATTTCGGGTACCTCGATTCCGCATACCTGGGGCTGATCCGGGCACGTGATGACATTGATTTCATCTCACGTGAGATACTCTGGGATGGATCTTTTAAGCAGGATCCGGTGATCGGCGAGGGGGGAAAGAGGGCGGATCTGGTGCTGATTCTCGGAGATCTGATGAGCGGGTATGCAGAGAGCGTTGCAGAGAAGTATCCGGAGACGCCGATCGTCGTCATCGATGCCGGATCTGTTCGGGGTGACACCATCCGTTCGGTCTCCTTCTCAATGTACGGGGCAAGCTATCTTGCCGGGGTGCTTGCAGCAAACCAGACAAAGTCCAATAAGATCGGTGTGATCGCTGCGAAGGATGCCCCGGTTATAAGCTCCTTCACCGACGGGTTTATGGATGGAGTATATAGCATGAATCCTGATGCAGAGGTATCAATCATCTATCTGGCCGATGACGACAGCGGTTTTACGATGCCGGATGAAGCAGGGGATCTTGCCCGCAGTATGTATTCAGAGGGAACCGATCTGATCTTCACAGTTGCCGGGGGGTCCGGGCCGGGGGCGATCACTGCCGCAAAAGACCTGCCGGGCCTCTTCATCATCGGGGTTGATTCCGACCAGTCTGAGCTGGCGCCACGGACAGTGATCGCATCTGTTGTAAAACGGGTCGATCGTGTTGTCTATCTCGAAATTGACGCTGCCTTTTCGGGAAGGCTGGGTCGGAGTGCAGACGTGATCGGCCTCTCGGATGGGGGCTCAGCACTCATCATAAACCCGCGTTACCAGGATCTTAGCAATCTTATTGAAGATAGGTATTCAGAAGCAGCCGAAAGAGAGGCAGAGTATCTGCTTGGGAAAGAAGACGTTTGAAGAGAGAATAAAATACGACGGGGGAGAAGCAGGCATCCCCCGGCTCATTCATTTGTACGTAATCTCGCAGTTCTGGAGACAGGAATCGAGGATTGTTTGCCTTTCTGCATAGTTTACGTAACAGTAATTCAGGCATTTATTGTAGGTGGTGGAGCCGGGTAGATTCAACACATCTGCGCCTGCGAGTTCGCCATCTTCAAAGCCGGCAGAATAGCCCGACTGGACACCTACCTGGTACGAAACCACCCCGACTGCGATAGCAATCAGGATTGCTGCAACCAGGGCTCCATACTTTTTTGTCTGCTCATCCATTGGAAGTGAGAATACCTGCAAGCTATTTATTCATTCCTCAACAGATCAGATCGCAATCAGATAGGCATTCAAATCTGTTTTCTGCATAATTGCATTTGAATAAGCAGTTCTTACATTTTGTACTGATAGCAGAGTTGTAGACATCTTCTGCCGAATCCATTCCATCTACAAATCCCCCTGCATATCCTGCCTGGGACCCCGCCTGCCAGGAGATTCCCGCAACAAGCAGAATAACCAGAATGATTGCAGCCCAGATCCCATACTGCTTCAGAGACTCATTCATGAATACAGGTAACCAACGATCAGGTATTTATTAGTTCTTCACAGCAAAACAAACAGAGAGATCTTCTCTATATGGAGACAATGAATGGAGACAGAAGATGATGCGTGAAAAGAGGGGGGGTGTTTCTCTTCGAATCCCCGCCATCACCTTCATGCTCCTCTGCCTCCTTGTTGCCACCGGTACAGCAGCTGATGCCATTCCAAAACCTCAATCGACAGATACACCTGTTGAGACGATTGATGCGATCTTCTTCCATAGCATCACCTGCGCAAGCTGTACCCGCATGCAACCTCTGGTGGAGGCTGTTGCCGATGAATACCCGGAGGTTCGTCTCCTCTCCTATGAGATCGCATACAACAGGACGAACCTGGATCTCTTCCATGATACCATCCAGAACCGCTCCATCGGATCATATATCATTCCCCTCCTTCTTCTCGGGAACATGACCTTCTCCGGAGAGGAGGAGATCCGCATCTCCCTTCTGCCGTACCTGAGGCATGAGGGAGATCTCGTTGCTGATGCCAAAAAGCCGATCGCCTTCCCGGGCTCCGTGATCCCGGATCACCCATCCGGGGGAACAGATGGCACCGGAAACCTTACTGCGCCGGATACCGGTTCTTCCGGTAGCCTTGAAGTGACCGTGTTGTCTGTGCTGGCAGCGGCGGCTGTCGACAGCGTCAACCCCTGTGCCTTCGCCATCCTCTTTATCCTCCTCGCATACCTCACCTCCCTCCATGACAGAAGAAGGCTGCTTATTGTCGGGTTCACCTATATCGGGGTTGTCTTTGCCGTATACCTTGTTGCCGGGCTCGCACTCCTTGGGTTCGTCCATAGCCTTGGGATCTCAGGACCGGTCCTAACCATCGCCGCTCTTGTGGTGATTGGAGCCGGTTTCATTCAGATTATGGATCTGGTGCTGAAACAGAACGGCTTCACCCTCTCGATTCCGGATGCGGCAAAAGAGAAGATCAGCCACTACATCCGGTGTGCCACCATCCCCTCGGCAGTTGCCCTTGGGGCACTCGTCAGCCTCGTCGAGCTCCCCTGTACCGGTGGGATCTATCTTGCGATCCTGGGGCTGATGGGTGATCGGATGACCTTTGCAGAGGGGCTCCTCTTTCTGATCCTCTACAATATCATCTTCGTACTCCCCCTTGTAATCGCGCTTGCAATCGTCTATTCCGGTACATCCCCTGACCGTGTGGAGGCACTGAGGTACCGGTACAACCGTCCGGTACGGCTCATCATCGGTATCTTCATGATCGGGATAGGATCAGCGATGCTGCTTGGGATTGTGTAATGATAATGGAATAAAAAGGGGGGTTGATTCGAGGGTTTTATTCCGTTGTCCTGCCGTCGAAATGCTCGTGGGCAGCTTCTGCTTCTGCCTTTGTTGTGTGGATCGTCTTATCCTGGTGTTCTGGGGGGGAGTAGATGGTGTATAACTTCAGAACGGCTGTTTGTGAGGTGTTGATCACGTTATGTTCTGCTCCGGCAGGAACAACCACGGCACTGCCGTCTTTGACTGCATGTGCAACACCATCGATGACGACCTTTCCTTCACCCTCTTCAAAGCGGAAGAACTGATCGATATCATCATGCACCTCTGATCCGATCTCCTCGCCAGCCTTTAAGCACATCAGCACGAGCTGGCTGTTCTTCCCGGTATACAGGACTCTCCTGAAATCGGTATTCTTCAGGGTATCTCTCTCAATATCTGCTGCAAATCCTTTCTTCATATCTCTTATCCTCCATATGATAACGGCAGAGCCGTTAAGATACCACTAGGAGGAGTGATCATATCATGGTTTTGGAAGTGTCAGGTCCCGGCTCACTTTCACACCCAGCGGTCCGGGGTTTATTGCATCCCGATGAGATGATTGATATGAAACACTTAGAGGTGTTATAAATGAATGTATCCACACCAGAAATCCAGGAGATCGATGCACGAGAGGTCGCATCTGTCTCATTCACCGGAAATTATCTTGGAAATGCGAGCGTCTTTGAAAAACTGTTTGGTACGCTCTGCGGATGGGCTGGCGTAAGGCAGCTGATTTCACCGGAGACTCGGATGTTATCTGCCTATTACAATGACCCCGACACCACCCCGCCGGAAGAGCTGAAGGTGGATGTCTGCATGACGATCCCCCCCGGAACAGAGATCCCCACGGAGGGAGAGGTACGGAAGCAGACCCTCCCCGGAGGAAGATATGCCGTTATGAAAGCCGAACTCACCGGGCCTGAGGAGTATGGCCCCGCATGGTATGCAATTGCCAGCTGGATTGCCGAGAACAATCATGAGATCGATATGTCACGGCCGGGATATGAGTTCTATCTTAACGCTCCGGATGAAGACCCGGAGAAGATCCATCGTGTCGAGATCTGCCTTCCCTTGAAATAAGGGGGGTAGGAAAGGGAAAGAGGGGATACTGAAGGATGATACTTCAGCCTACACCCTATTTACTGGACATAAACAGGCTGAGCGAGATCCCGGTGATCAGTGCAACCAGTGCATCTGATCCGAAGTATTCGGGAGAGAAGAGGATCTCAAGCGGGATTCCTCCCCAGAAATGGCCGAGGATCAGTGAGAGGATCAGTCCGAGGAGGAAGACGATGCCGAAATGCCTCAGCCCGACGAGATAGTCTGTATAGACAAGCCTGATAAAGATGAAGCAGGCGCCGACAAACATGATGAAAAAGGTCAGTCCTGCCTCGGCTGTTACCGCGGCGATCGTCCGTGACGAAAATATGCCAAACTCTGCGATGATTAAGTAGATGATAATCCGTCCAAGAGTACTATCCTCGGTTCGCGTAAGGAGTTGTGTGAGGGAAATACCGGGCTCCCCGCCGCCGGATGATGGTTCCAGACTCTTCTCTGAGAAGATCTGCGGCATCTTCGGGATCACCATGCCCCGCTTCCTCATCACCTTCAGAACAGCCTTGACAACCGCAATAAGGGCAAGCCCGATGGCGAGGATACCCGCGAAAAGGCCGGCAAGCCCGAAGAATATGTTGTCGAGCGTGAACCCCCCCTGCACGATCCTGAAGACGAAGTCATAGAGGAAGATGTAGGTGGCAACAGAGATGATCACGAGCAGGGCAACCTTCCTGAGATCGTTTCTGGTGAGGTTCCTCAGGACTTCAAGCTGCTTGTTCGCCGAATCAAGTGCTTTTTCAGTCTTCCTCAGGTCAGTCACATCCTGGCCCTGGGCAATGGTGGCAATCACCGTCTTTCCGTCTTCTGATAGGATATTTGAGGAGTTCCAGAGGACTGCACGGACATCCCGGTTTTGTGTGCGGATTGGGATCTCTGTTCCTTCCCACGATGAGCCGCAACTCGCTCCCCGGATCAGATCCATCGCAGACTCGCAGGTGTCAGAACGGAAGAGGATGCTGAGATCTGATCCTATCGCCTCATCCGCAGGGATGCCGGAGAGGCGTGCAAAGGCATCGTTGAACCGGGTGATTTTTCCATCCGCATCCCAGACGACGATCGGGGCATTTGTATAGGAGATGAGGTTATTGAGGAAGTCATTTGTCTCAAGGAGTTCACGCTGCATCTGCTGTATCTCATCCCGGTGCGCCTGCATCTCGGTTTCGAGTGCAAGAAGCTGCTCATTCTTCCTCTGAAGCGCTTCGTTGATCATATTCAGCTCAAGGGTTCGTGCCCGGAGCCCCCGCTCTGTTACCATCCATCCTTCCATGAGGAAGGTGACGACTGCGCCGACGATGACGAATATCAGAACCCTGATCGCGCCGTTTACGAGATGATCAACACCCGCTGTAAAGAGGAGGATGATCAGGTACAGCAGTGCAAGAAAGAACGAGTAGATGAGGCCCACCCTGAGATAGAAGAGGCAGGCGAGGATGATGGGGATGAAGAAGAGGATCTGGGCAATGTCGGTGAAACCTGAGGAGAGGAGAAAGAGGCTCAGTATGGCACTGAGGAGGGTGGAACAGATGACAGCCGTTAGTGCCACCCGTGGATCAACCGGGAGGTGCATCTCCCGCTTCCACAGAATCTCAATGAGAGGGGAGAGAGCACCCGGGATCGGCATAGTGTGTCAATAGGAGAATAGAGACAATAATTATTTCCATCGGTTCGGATGCAGGGATCGTGGTTTTCAGAAGAGTGAAGGAAGCGTTCCCACGGTGCCACCGGGGAGGCCGTCTGGGCAGGGATGTGACGCAACCACCCGGCTGGAATTTCATTGAAGAAAGTTTATCGTTGATGATGCCAATGAGAGGATATGCCATCCTCCGGATCAGCTGATCCGAAGATCTCACTCCTCTTCGTGGATGACGAGCCGGCGCTCCTTAAGATTGGAAAGGCATTTCTTGAGAGGAGCGCCGGTCTCCGGGTTGATACACAGGAGACGGCAATTGATGCACTTCGCCTGCTGGAGAAGCAATCTTATGATGCAATCGTCTCCGATTACCTGATGCCCGATATGGACGGGATCGCATTTTTGAGGGCTCTCCGTGAGAGGGGCGACTCAACCCCGTTCATCATCTTCACCGGAAAAGGACGGGAAGAGGTCGTCATCGAGGCATTTGAGGCGGGCGCAGATTTCTATATTCAGAAAGGCGGCGATCCGAAGTCACAGTTTGCCGGGCTTGAGAGGAAGGTGAGGAAGGCAGTTGATCTCCACCGGGCAGAGAGGGCGACGAGGGAGAGTGAAGAGAAATACCGGACCCTGATAGACAGGGCAAGCCAGATGCTCTTCCTCCATGATCAACACGGTGCGCTCATTGATGTCAACCAGAAGGCGATTGAGAGCACCGGGTACAGCCGTGAAGAGCTCCTCTCGATGAATGTTGCAGATATCGACCCCGATGTAGATAAAAGAAATGATAAGCGATGGATCTGGGAGGGATCACCACTGCTGGAGGAGAGGATCTTTGAGACACGGCACCGGCGGAAGGATGGATCGATCTACCCCGCCGAAGTGCATGCAACCAGGGTAACGATCGCGGGTGAGCCCTGTATCCTGGCACTTGCAACCGATAGTACACGCCGCAAAGAGAAGGATGCAGCAGTTCAGGAGAGCGAGGAGATGTTCCGGGGCATCTTCGAGAATCTCCAGGATATCTACTACAGAACCGATGCAGATGGAAAAGTCACGATGCTGAGCCCCTCGGCAGCAGGAATCTTTGGGTATGATTCAACAGACGAGGTCATTGGAAAGCCTGCCTCTGATTTCTGGATATATCCTGAAGAGCGGAAGGAGATTCTGAGGCGTATTACAGAGGAGGGAGGAGTCCAGGACTATGAAGTCACCCTCAAAAGAGCGGATGGACACCCCCTCCCGGTTTCGGTATCCTGCCATCAGATCTATGATCGTTTAGGCACGGCAACAGGAAATGAGGGAATTATCCGGGATATCAGCGAACGGAAACAGGCAGAGGAGAAGCTCAGGGAGAGCGAGGAGAAGTACCGGCTCATCGCGGATAATACCGCAGATAATATCTGGATCTTTGATATGGACTTCAGACTCCGGTACATCAGCCCCTCGGTTCTGACGATGAAGGGCTTCACCGTAGAGGAGTCTCTCGCACAGACCGTGGAAGAGAAATTGACCCCTGCATCATATGCGGCGCTTCTGGATCGGTTTAACGAGGAGATGGAACGTGAGGCTTCCGGCACGGCTGATCCGGACAGAACCGTATCATTTGAGACCGAAGAGTACTGCAGGGACGGGAGAACAATACTGGTTGAGAACTCGACACGGCTGCTCCGGGATGAGGAAGGGAGACCCGTTGAGATACTCGGAGTATCACGTGATATCACGAAGCGTAAGGAGATGGAGAGAGCCCTCAAAAGCCAGCTTGACCTGATCGAGGGGCTCTTTGAGAGCCTCCCGCTTGGAGTGATCATCATTGATACAGACGGGACGATACTCCGGATGAACAGGGGAGTTGAGGAGATCACCGGATATTCTGCTGAAGAGATTCCGACTGTGGAGGATTGTTTCCTCAGGGCATACCCGGATCCTGCATATCGGGATGAGGTGCTCACCATCTGGAATAATGATAAAGAAGGGGAAGTTAGGAGCCGTGAATGGAAGGTCACCTGCAAGGATGGAAGGGTCAGGGATATCGAATTTCATGCAGTATTTCTCACAGATGGCAGGATCATTGTGACGATCTCGGATGTGACAGAGCGGAGGAGAGCAGAAGAAGAGAAGGAGAGGAATGAATACCGTTTTTCGCTCCTGGCAAACCAGGCCCGCGCCTATACCTGGGAGGTGGATGCAGAGGGGCTCTTTACTTCAATCAGTGCGGAATCCGAGTCCATAACCGGGTATATGCCGGATGAGATCGTTGGGAAGCTGCATTTTTTCGACCTGCATCCTGAGGAAGAGCGTGAGGAATTCAGACGGAGAGTAATGGAGATCTTTGCCAGGCAGGAGCCGTTCAGAGAGTTTGAACATAGTGCCATACGAAAGTCAGGGGAACTCTTCTGGGTCAGCACAAGCGGAATTCCACTAATTGACGATTCCGGATGCCTTATTGGGTACTGGGGAACAGATACCGACATCACAGAACGCAAAGTCGCAGAAGATGCCCTGCGGACGGCAAACCAGAAACTCCAGATCCTCTCGGGCATCACCCGCCATGATATCCAGAACAAGATTATAATCCTTCAGGCGTACCTCGACCTGACGAGACCGGAGATTGATGATCCAAAGCTCTCAAATTATCTGAGTGAGGTCGACAGGGCAGGCAGTGACATCCAACGGCAGATCGAGTTCACCCGCACCTATCAGGAGCTCGGGGTGAAGAGGGCAGACTGGCACACTATCGAAGACCTCATCGCCTCAATCGCCGATTCCGGGCCGCCTCTTTTTATCGATTGCATCGGATACCAGATACTTGCCGATCAGATGGTCGCAAAGGTCTTCCATAATCTGATGGATAATACCATCCGGCATGCCGAAGGTGTGAGCCGGGTGGAGATCCGGTGCGAGGAGCGGGATGGCCGGCTCGCCATCATATGGGAAGACGACGGACCAGGCATTCCAGATGAGCAGAAGGAGCGGATCTTTGAGCGGGGTTATGGAGAGAATTCGGGCCTTGGGCTCTTCCTCTCACGGGAGATCCTGGCGATCACCAGGATTACCATAAGAGAGACCGGGGAATATGGAGAAGGAGCGAGATTTGAGATGCTGGTGCCTGCCGGAGCCTGGCAGAAAAGTGAGGCCAATTCCTGATTTTCTTTCGGAGCCTGATCATTAAGAAGGTATTTTCACCATTAATGCTCATCATAGAGTAGAGATGACATCCACCGGGTCTGAGGTACAACCACTATCTGTCCTCTATGTCGATGACGAGCCCGCGCTCCTCGATATAGGGAAACTCTTCCTCGAGCGGGCAGGAGATGCCAGCGTCACCACGGCACCTGATGCAGCAGAGGCGATCCGGCTCATTACAGACCACCATTTTGATGCGATCGTCTCGGATTACCAGATGCCGGGGATGGATGGGATCGCTTTTTTAAAACACCTGAGGCAGTCGGGCAATAGAATTCCGTTCATCATCTTCACCGGAAAGGGCCGGGAGGACGTGGTGATCGAGGCACTGAACAGCGGTGCGGACTTCTACCTCCAGAAAGGCGGCGATCCGAAGTCACAGTTTGCCGAACTCATCAATATGATCCACGCCGCTGTTGCCCATAAGAATGCTGAGAAGCTCGCGAAAGAGACGGAGAAACGGCTCTATGATATCATACAGTTCCTTCCTGACCCCACCTTCGCTATTGATACCAATGGCATTGTGATCGCATGGAACCAGGCGATCGAGGAGATGACCGGCATATCCGCAAAGGAGATGATCGGGAAGGGCAATTATGAGTATGCAATCCCCTTCTACGGGGAACGCCGCCCCTTGCTGATCGATCTCGTCTCCATATCAGATGAGGAGCTTCTGCAATCAAAGTATACACCAGTCAGAAGAGAAGGCGATGTACTGATTGCAGAGACATCCCTGCCACGGCCGCTGGGGAGGTATGCTGTCCTTGCAGGCAAGGCATCCCCCCTGTATAATGAGAGCGGGGATGTCGTCGGGGCGATCGAGACCATCCGGGACAACACAGAACAGAGGCGATCAGAAGAGGCACTTCAGGAGAGCGAGGAGCGGTACAGGCTCACGCTGGATGCTGCCAATGACGGGATCTGGGACTGGGATTACACCACCGGAAATGCATTCTTCAGCCCACGCTGGTACACGATGCTCGGATATGAGCCGGATGAGCTGCCGGGATCCTATGCCACATGGAGGTCCCTCCTCCACCCCGGGGATCTTGAACGGGCTGAAGAGCATATCCAGACCCATATCCGGAAGGGGGAGGGGAGTTTCCGGCTTGAGTTCCGGATGCAGACAAAAGACGGTGGCTGGAGATGGGTTTTGGCCCGCGGGAAGATCGTCAGCCGTGATGAAGAGGGGAAGCCTCTCCGCCTCCTCGGCACTCTTACCGACATTACAGAGCGGAAAGAGGCAGAGAAAGCATTACAGAAGAGCGAACGGCTGTACCGGCTGATCACCGAGAATATGACCGAGACGATCTCGATTCTGGATCTCTCGCTCAGGTTTACCTATGTCAGCCCGTCTGTTGAATCACTGCGGGGGCTCACGGTTCAGGAGGCAATGAACCAGTCTCTGGACTCCGTACTGGTGCCGGAATCCCTGGCAACCGCCATGCGGACATTCCAGGAGGCGCTGGAACGTGAAGCTGCGGGAGAGCCGGTTGGTGTTGTCAGCCTTGATCTTGAGACATACAGAAAGGATGGATCAACGATCTGGGTCAGTAATACTATAACCGTCCTCCGTGACAGCGAGGGGACGGCAACTGCGATCCTCATTGTGGGCCGGGATGTTACAAAGGTGAAGAGGGCTGAGCTGGAAGCAGAGAGGAACAAGAGGCTCCTCGAAGCGATGCTGGATGGCATCCCCGACATCGTCGGGCTTCAGCTGCCTGACCATACCATCCTCAGGTACAATAAGGCCGGGTATGAGATCCTCGGCCTGAAACCTGAGGAGGTTGAGGGCAGGAGATGTTATGAGATCATCGGCCGGAGCAGCCCCTGTGAACTCTGTGCCACTTCGCAGGCAGTCAGATCAAAGAAGAAGGAGACAGTCGAGCGGTATATCCCGGAGATTGGTATGTTCATGGAATGCACAAGCAACCCGGTTCCTGACGAGAACGGTGAGATCGAGCTGGTCATCGAAGTACTCCATGATATCACAGAACAAAAAGAGGCAGAAGATGCACTTCTGGAGAGCGAGCAGAAGTTCCAGTCCCTCTTCATGAATATGAACGAGGGATCAGCCCTCCACGAACTCATATACAGCGAGGATGGGATACCAGAAGATTACCGGATTATTGAGATCAATGCCGCGTATGAGAGGGTTCTTGGAGTCAGGTGGAAGGATACCATCGGAAAGACGAGCAAGGAGATATATAATGTCGATGATCCGCCCTATCTTGAAGAATATGCAGGTGTGGTTCAGTCGGGAGAACCGGTAATCTTTGAAACCTATTTCCAACCTATGAAGAGATACTTCATCATCTCGGCATACAAAACTGGCGAGAAGAGATTTGCCACAACATTTGAAGATATCACCGAAAAAAAGCTCGCTGAAGAAGAGCTTCAATTGAAGGATGCTGCCGTTTACGCATCATTAAATGGTCTTGCCATCACCGATCTCTCCGGAGATATCACCTATGCCAACCCCGCATTCATTGCCATGTGGGGGGCTTCTGATCAGGACGAGGTACTTGGCCGGTCTATCCTCTCCATGTGGACGGTTGAAGCTAGTGGCCGGGAGATAGCTGAATCAATACAGAAGAACGGTAGCTGGTCAGGTGAAGTACAGGGAACCAGAAAAGATGGATCAGAGATCATCGTTGAACTTGCCACCAGCCTTGTCCGTGACGCTTCCGGTGCTCCTATCGCCATGATGGGCTCCTGTATCGATATCACCAACCGGAAGAAGGAGGAGAGGGCGCTTCAGACCGCCAACAAAAAACTCCAGATCCTCTCCAGTGTCACCCGGCACGATATCCTGAACAAGATCATGGTGATTGACGGCTACATCTGGCTGAAGAGAGAGAAAGAGGAGGATCAGCAGGATGCGTTCCTTGAGGATATTGAGAAGGCGGTCAAATCCATCGAACGGCAGATCGAGTTCACCCGCCAGTATGAGAATCTGGGGGTGCAGGCACCAGTCTGGCTTTCGATCGCCACTTTGATCGAGGCGATCGATGACGGTCGGCTGCTTATCATCCGGCATCTCTCTGATGAGATCGCCGTCTTTGCCGATCCGATGATCCAGAAGGTCTTTGAAAATCTGATGGAGAATACCCTCCGGCATGCCGAAGGGGCGAGCCGGGTGGAGATCCGGTCCGAGGAGCGGGATGGCCGGCTCGCCATCATATGGGAGGATGATGGACCAGGCGTTCCAGATGAGCAGAAGGAGCGGATCTTTGAGCGTGGATATGGGAAGAACACGGGCTTTGGGCTCTTCCTCTCACAGGAGATCCTGGCCATTACCGGGATTATGATTGCCGAGACCGGGGAATATGGAGAAGGAGCGAGATTTGAGATGCTGGTGCCTGAGGGGGGATGGCGGGAAGGGTGATGGGTGAGATCTGATCCCTTTCCCTGCCCAAAACAGATCTTCGTTCCTCCATCTTCTCCTCAGAACCCGTCCGGCTCAACTGCGTTCCACCGGGCTCTGCCCCTTTGGAGGAAGAACCAGCCCGGGATAGCGAGGAGAACTGCCAGATACGCATAATCGGGGTGTGAGTACCCGGCTGTTGTCAGGAGGGCAATGGCGATCCCGACCAGAAAAAGGTATACTGCGAGTATTTTTGCATCATAGACGAGGAGATTGGGGGAGAGTCCCGAGAGCCAGACCATCACAGCGGTTGCATAGAAGGAGATGGAGAGCGTGAGGACGACAGCCTGTACCAGATAGATGCCATCTCCGGAGAGGAGGGCAACAAGAGCAATAAAGATGGCCGGGATCACCTGAAGAATCCCAAATGTGGTGATTTTGCCTGCAATCATCCTGCTGATATCAACCGGGAGGCAGGCATATGAGCTGACACTGTCGAAGATGGTCACCCAGGTGTACATCGTCGATGCGATGACGCCGGTTGTGATCGCGATTAAGAAGATGAGACCCTGTGGCGGCAGGAAATCAGCGAGCAGGGAGAGGAAGAACCAGATCACGAGGAGCGGCAGGATGAAGGAGAAGATCGTCTGGCCGATGAGGCTCCCGCTTCGGTAGAGATCAAGGATATCTTTTGCTACAAGCGGGGAGTTTTGGAGTGAGGAGAGTCTTTTGGACAAAGGGGTGAACGCATCCGGATGCCGTGCTACCGATCCCGAAGATTTCGGATCAAAAAGGATCGTTGCTCCACCGAAGAGGAGCAGAAGAAGAGATAGTGTGAGAAGAATGCTCACAACAGAAGGAGCATTGTAGATGAGCAGGGGCGGGAAGAAGAGTGCCGGGTTTATCGCGGTCACCAGAACAGTTCCTCCGATGCACGTGAAGAGGAAGAGGAGGAGAACCCAGAAGACAATTGTTGATCGTGCATAGACTGACGAGAGGAAGAAGATACCACAGAGCCCGAAGAGGAATGAGAGTGAAAGTGTTATCATGAGGAGGAGAGCTGATGGAAGCGGAACCCCTGTAAAGGGTGATGCCAGGATGTATCCGAATCCAAACGGCAGCACCCAGAGGATGAAATAGTAGACGGTGTCCTTGACAACAAAGGTCAGGAAGATGATCGTCTCAGATAATGGCAGGCTCCGTGCGGAATAGGCAAGGAGGCTCACCTGCCCGAACCGCCGGTTCATCACTTCACTACCGAGGAGCCCGAAGCCTCCGACCATCAGGCCGAGCATCAGGTAGCTTGCGTGGATGATCAGCGTGAGGTATCCGGGAGGCAGTGATGCCTGGATTATCGGAATGAGAAACGAAGCCATGAATGCGATCCCAAAGATCATCACCGGGAAGAGGGCAAAAGAGAGGCTTCCGAAGATCGTGGAATGAACCCGCCACTCTTCTTTCATCATCGCAATGAAGAGATCAAGCATGCTATCCCTTCCTGACAAGTGAGAGGAAGAACGAGGGGAGATCTGTTCCATCTGCGATCAGTTCGGCGACCGGGCCGCAATGGAGCAGCCGTCCCTTATGGAGGATGCCAATTTCGGAACAGATCTCCTCGGCAACCTCGAGGATATGGGTTGAGAGGAAGATCGTCCTTCCGTTCTTCACATAATCAACAAGATATTCCTTGATGAGATCCTGCATGATCGGATCGAAGTTGATGAGCGGCTCATCTATGAGAGCGAGTGCCGGTTCATGGATAAATGCCTGGGCAAACATCAGCTTCTGCCGTGTGCCCCGTGAGAGATCCTTGCAGAGGACATCTTTCTTATCTGCAAAATCGAGGAAATCAAACCACCAGTCTGCTTTCCCTGCACAATCCGGGATATCTCTGACCGCTCCGACAAAGGCAAGGTACTCCATTGCCGTTAAGAAAGATGGGGGGGTTTCCTGTTCGGGGATGATCCCGATTTTACTCCGTACCAGAACCGGATCAGCAACGGTATCTATGCCGAGGACAGCAGCCGATCCCGCGGTCGGTTTAATCTGGCCGGTCAGGATCTTTATCATCGTTGTTTTTCCGGAGCCGTTTGGTCCAAGCAACCCAAAGAGTGCTCCTTCCTCCACCGTAAGAGAAACGCAATCCACGGCACGGAGACTGCCATACTCTTTCACAATATCTGTTGCTCTGATGACGGCGGACATGCTGAAAGCTCCGGATTATTCTGAGAGTGATTCTCATTTTGGGAGAGAAAAAGGTATCCGTAGGCATCTCTGGCAAACATCAGTGGAGCGGGGATCACCCAAAACCCACCAGAAACGCAGTCACCGGCAGAACCTCAATCTTCAATTCATCCACCATCATGGACTTCTGCTGGTATTCGGTGATGATGGTCCCCCCGGCAGGCCGAATTCATTAAAGACGATATTCTCATCCGGACTTCTAGTATACTGAAAGTTTTTCGGGGTTTTTGTTATAGTATACTATACGTCGCCCCTCCGAACCCCCAACAATAATTATATCTATAATAATTACACCCATAATCATTATGAAATTCTATGGCAGGACAGACGAGCTCAAACTGATGGAGCACCTCTATGCACAGAGCCCATCGTTCCTCGTCGTCACCGGCAGGCGGCGGGTTGGAAAGACAGAGCTGATCCTTGAGTTCTGCAAAGAGAAGCCTGCCATCTACTTCTATGTGGATGCAAACAAGAGCATCGGGAGCCTGCTGGATGAATTCTCCCGGCTGATGAGAGAGACCCTGAATCTCCCCGGCTACATCAGGTTCGAGACCCCGGAAGTCTTCCTTGAATTCCTCTTCGCGTACAGGGAGCCGCTTGTTGTCGTCTTCGATGAGTTCCAGCGGTTCCAGAAGATTGATCCCTCCTTCATCTCACAGCTCCAGCGGTACTGGGATACCTCAAGGGGAAACTCCGGACTCTTCATCATTGTATCGGGATCATCGGTCGGCATGATCCGCGAGATCTTCCTCTCCGGCGGCGCCCCCCTCTTCAAGCGGGCAGACACCATCCTCACCCTCAAGCCATTCGGCCCCCAGGACTGCCTCTCTATCCTGAGCGATATTGGAGTTTCTCATCCAGATGAACAGCTCAATCTCTATCTTCTCTTTGGTGGAACGATCTACTACTATACCTATCTGGAGAAGTTCGAATGTACGGATATGGAGAGTGCACTCAACCGCCTGCTTCTCAATGACTTTGCTCCGCTTGCACAGGAGATGAGGGATATCGTTGTCGAGGAGTTCGGCCGCGAACATGCAACCTATTATGAGATACTCTCTGCAATCGCCTCAGGGAAACAATCGCATAAAGAGATTGCAGATGCCATCCATATCGCCCCGACATCACTTCCCACCTATCTCCGGGATCTTGTCGATCTCCTCGGGATCATCGAGTACCGCACCCCCGTCACCGAGAGGGGCAGGCGCTCGAAGATGGGCAGGTACATCTTCTCAGATAACTTCTTCCGGCTCTATGCCCGCTACATCTACAGGAACAGAAGCCTCTACCAGTCAGGCCGCTATGAGAAGCTGCTGAACCTGATCAAAGATGAGTGGAAGGGCTTCTCCGGGGTTGCATTTGAAGAGATGGTACGAACCCTTCTCAGGGAACGTCTCATCACGGAATATGATGCAGTCGGCTCATGGTGGAACCGCCGGGGCGACGAGATCGATCTCCTCGCCATATCCGAGGGGGCAGATCTTGCAGTCGAGATCAAGAATACGACGCTGGACCGCTCCGGGACCTATTCCCTTCTCACATCATTAAAGCAAAAACTACCCGCAGTGAAGGGGCTCTCCTACCAGGTCTCGCTCGGCGTTGTTGCCCGTGAGATTGAAGGTGTCGCAGAGTTTCGGAAAGAGGGGTTTTACTGCATGGAGCTTTTGGAGTTGCTGGAGCAGATGTGAAAAAGATGGATCAACTGGAACCTTCTTCACTTCACAGATTATGGCGAGGGGAGTGTATTTTGAATAGATAATACAATATGATGGCAAATGCATGGTTTTTCATGGATATTACAACATTGAGAGATTCTACGAAAAAATCGTATAATCTATCAATACCATTATCTCTCAGGAGATCTGAGTATAGTATATGCTGATAGAATATAGCCCAAACTTTTCCACTCATAGGGCATAATCTCTTCATATAACACTCTTTTCATCAAACCAAGACTGCACAACCGAAAGATCTATATAGTATTATTCCCTAATATTATAACATGGATGAATGGG
>Ga0163225_100190_pt1 | contig 19650 bp, 22 predicted proteins | sample MSEWel2016_04_06_2_FD_113145 | JGI IMG/M metagenome (GOLD analysis project Ga0163225, IMG submission 113145) | Subsurface microbial communities from deep shales in West Virginia, USA - MSEEL Well Study Marcellus 5H_2016_04_06 ... | reverse complement strand
TCAATAATAAGATCGAGAAAACCGATTGTATTTATACCATGATATTGATTTTTTAATGGAAATGATGCTGAAGAAGAAACATTTTCATAACGCTCCTTAAGTATAATATTTATTCTTGGCTTTATTTCCTCTTCACGCATCTTTTCTGCATTTATTCGTGTTTGAGTTATAGTATATCCTGTAACAATAACTAAAATTATGGTAGCACCTGCCGTTAATATCTCTGGTTTACCATAAATTGCTGAAGTTAGGATACTTATCCAAATAATTAAAGCACTTGAAATTACTACAATTTTATCATGACCATCTACTTTAAAGAGATTATTCATTAATAAGTAGATAAAAATGATTGGCATAATTCCTGCAACTATTAAAATAATCAAATAGATCATTATTTCATATAGATGAACTACAGGAGGTGGATTTTTACTAAAAATATAAAAAATGGCAGATGATGTTAAAATATAAAATATTTGAACAAGTGAAAATCCGGCTTCAAAATAATCATTATAGATCTTTTTAATCCTATCTATCATAAAACAGAATGATTCTGACACCTAATAAAATAGTCGTCTTTTCCTCCCTCTTTTTCCATTGTTCCTATCAATTCTTCTCCTCTTCTCCTGACTTCACCTTATAGATCCCAAAAAAGGATCTGTGAGGTGTTGAACTATGGATTTTAACGTAAATGCCGGAGTTGAAGCGGCTAAAAAGTCTCTCATGAACTACGCGATCCCTATGGCGGTTGGCTTGTAGAGGTGGGGGGTGATGGAGATCCCTATCAGGATCCCGATCATGATGCCGGCATAAAGACGGCTGCATAGTCAAGCGGGGGGATCGGAATCATGCTTTGGCCCTCCCTGAGGCCGGGGCCTTCCGGCTGGCTGGGGTGCGGGTCGGTAAAATGTCCTCAGTGACTTTTAAGATCCTTCTTAATTTACCTTGGATCTTACTATATCCCTCTGCTGTATGTTTCCCGATGGCGGCATAGTTCCTTATGGTTACGTTTTTTGATTGTCTGCTCTGGATCAGGCCTGCGATCGGGATGTCTATAATAGGATCTGCTCCTGTGGTCATTGCGTTAAGATTCCATTTTCTGAGGTTTGCGGCTGAAGCGGGGATCGTGGCTGCTTCTTTACCGGCTGAATTGATGACCTTATTCATATTATCTAAATTCAGGGGCAAAACGTACGCCTCAAAAACGGGTACATATTCCGGGGGTATATAGGCGTAATACCCTAATTTCTTTACATCGCTCTTTATTTTCCCTCTTGCTACGGGTTCTTTCACGGCCGGATCTCCCTCTCTTTTCCCTGTGATGATCTCAAAACGTTTCCCGGCTGGCTGGGATAGAAGATCATAGGCTTGAGCGGATCTGATACCTGAAAAGGCCAATAATGCGAAGAAGGGTTTAACTCTCTCATCAAGGGCCTTATATGTCACAAATACATCTTTATCAGAGATTTCCGCGTCTCTTGAGGCCGTTTCTACCTTTGCGGTTTTGGGTGCGATCGATAGTTGCCCTGTAAAGAGAGCGTGGGGATATCCGTTATAGGTGCTAAGCATTTTCCGGTGTTCAATGAATTTAAAGAGTTTCTGGATCCCTTTCCGGTGCTTATCTGTGAGGGTTTTTCCTGTGATCGTATGATAGATCCCTACATCTGAAGGGATCTTAATTTCCCTGAGATTTCTGATCGCTGTGAGTGCGGATCGGGCTCCCTCTGTTGCCGGGCCCGTCTGGATCATATAATCCATGAACTCATCTTTCACGGCCTTGTAGTATGCTGCGATCGTTAATCCCGGGTACTGAGGATCTTTCTCAGGAAGGATCTTTTTAGGATCATCTGAAGGCTTGCGCGAGGTCTCCGAAAAATTTTCAACCGATGATCCGATATCCCCGAATTCTTTTCTCCGTGCGCCGATTCCGAATCCGGGTTCAATTTCAGCCTTGACATGGCGGAGGTCCTGAGTTCGAATCTCAGCGGGCCCATCGTTTTTTCGGGATTAATGCCTTTAATAGGGTTTTTCGTTTTAGAATAATTATTAGACGTACACATATGTCCGTACATCATCACACAGTGGAACCATCAACAAGAAAAGAGATCTGTTCGAATGAACCAGCAGCGGGATCCACTCCTGCCCTCCGCCTATACTGATGATGATTCCCTGACCCCAGCCACAACAACCGGCGACCGTGCCCCGTTCTTCAGGTAGATGACGCCGCACTCCTTTGAGCGGGAGAGGAGCTTCTGTAGATCGTTGTCATCTATCTCTATCCCGTCATGGCCGCTTCTGTACACTATCCGGTATCCAAGCTCTGCGAGCCGGTCGGTGACCCATGCCGGATCTTCTGCAAAGAGGAAGGGATGGATCTCGACGATGATTGCACGGGGACGGATCGTCATTGACCGGAGGATCTCAATCTCTGATCCTTCGCAATCCAGTTCCAGTATATCGCAGTCAGGGATTTCATCCGGTGCAACATGTGCTGCATTCGCAAAATCCCCGCCATAGACATCGATATGCGGGCCGACAACCGCGTGGTGGATGGCGCAGATCCCGCTGATGCCTTCCTGTGCACAGAGCGTGGTGAGCCGGCCGGCTGCCCGGTCTCCCCCTTCGTAGACCTGCACTGATCCGGATATGCCCACCAGCCTTGCCGCAGTGACCGCTGTCACACCATCTCCGCCACCGATGATAACGACTCTGTCGCCCGGCCGGGTGAGCAGTTGATGGGCATCGGCTATTCCTTTTTCCGAGAGGCCGTTTGCCCTGACATACCGGCAGGCACCGAAGAAGAGATCGACAAAATCATTGTATTTGTAGATGGTGTGTGCATACCTAAACAGACTCATAGCGGGCTTCTCCTGACAGTCCGGTTACACCATCCGGCCGGATTTCCTGTCCGGGGCGCAACAGGCACTCATTTAGCCTTTTGTATTCGTCATACAGACGTATCACATTTCCGCTTTCGATCCTTCCTGTACGCCATGACAACATAATCCAAAAGGGGCAGGCGGTCTCCCCAAGTATGCAAAAAGTACACAGGCAGCAGCGAGTGGGGACGGATCAGGATGAGCAGCCCTCATCAAATGCCCGTTCACAAAGAAGCTCAGGATCATGCAGGTTGAGATGCACAACACCAATCTCCTCCCCGCATGCAGGGTTTTGATGGTGCTGGATCTCTTTGAGCATGCCTACTCTATCGAGTACAAAAATGATCGAGGGCATTCATCGGTGCCTTCTGAAATAGCGTGAACCGGGCTGCGGCAAACCGGAGGCTCTGAGATCCATGAGAAAATACCCCTACGTCCGAATGGTCAGGCATTGTACCATTCATCCTTTTATGGACGAGGCACCAACGATCTTCCTGATGAAAGAGAAGGCCAGAATTTTCATATGCCTGCTCGGTCTGCTGGCAGCATTCCTGCTCATTGCAGGCTGCATGGCATCGGCACCAACAGCAACAAACAACGATACCGTAAAGGTTCACTATACCGGCACACTCTCTAACGGAACCATCTTTGACAGTTCAGCCGAAGGAGATCCGATTGAATTTACTCTTGGAGAAGGGGAGGTCATCCCCGGCTTTGAGAATGCGGTACTGGGAATGGCAGTTGGTGAAGAGAAGACCGTGACGATCCCGGTCGATCAGGCGTACGGATCATATAATGAGGAACTCATTCTGACCGTTCCAAGAGAGATGGTCCCAGATGAGATCGCAGTTGTCGGTACATCCCTCGTCCAGCCACGGGGAACAATCATCTCTGTTGATGATGAGGTCGTTATGATTGACCAGAACCACCCCCTTGCCGGAGAGGATCTTACATTTACGATCACCCTTGTTGAGATCCTCTGAACCCCACTTACTTTTTTTCTTCCAATTTCAAAAGAAAACAGAAAATAACCAGCCAGAGAGTTTTTTAGTAAAGAATCAGCCATCCAAACCATCAGGTAAGTGTATGATGGGGCGTCAGAACTTTTATAAAGGTAAACTCATATCAGAGAATATGATCTCATAGGAGTGTACCTATGAATTCACCACTTTCTGAACAGGGAAGGATTAAGAGAATCCATAAAGAACTAATTGCATTCATAGGCATCACTTTTTTTCTCACCTATGCCTACAATCTCTGGCTGATCCTTGCATTCGGGACTATCGACAATGTTCCACCCTACAGCACCCTCGTCCAGATGATGATTCCTGCATTGGTGGCAATATTCTGTATCTGTATCTTCTGCGATCAAACCCTTTCGCCATCTGCAAAGCTGTTTTTTGCACTTGTCTTTATCAATGCCGCAGTATTTCTCTGGGAGATGGGCATATCCCCGATCGTAGCTGTTACGCTCTTTGAAATGCCGATTTACCGGTTCATGCCCACTTTTTCCATCATTGTTTCATCCATCAGCATTCTGATTCTGATTGTAATGAACATCAGACAAAAGAGTCGGGAAGAGCTCTACCCCGCCGGACTATCCTTCGGACACGGCCCCAGATGGTATGTCATCATTCCCGTCCTCTTCGGGATACTCTTTTTTTCCGTCTATTTCCTAAATCACATCTTCAATTCAGGCAACCCCATTATGGAGTTCAGCCTTGAGGCATTCACCGCGGCTCTTTTTATTAATTTATGTATCGGTTTTCTGGTCGGATGGCAGTTCTACTTCGGTGAAGAGTATGGATGGAGAATTTACCTGCAGGATCGCCTGTTTACTATCCTCGGAGGATTGAAAGGAGTGATAGTGATCGGGGTACTCTGGGGCCTATGGCACAGCGGCCTGATCCTGATGGGCATGAACTACCCAGGTCAGCCAATACTCGGTAATAGTATAATGATACTCTTTGCAATCGTGATGGGGGTTTTCTATTCCATTGCTGTTCTGAAAACAGGGAGTGTCTGGATTGCAGTCATACTTCACCTGATCACAGATACCATGGAGCCGCTTGCATGGCTGTATCTCTCCTATCCCTCAGATATGATATACTCGTTTGGGACGGGGATATACGGGGTTGCCATTCTCAGCATTATAGCGATCTTCCTCCTCCTCAGGCTTGATATCTGGGGAAAAGCCAGTACTCTTGTAGCTCAAAGATTGTCCGGACACACGTATGATCACAAACACGTTCACACGGGATCAAAGGACGTTTAGACGCTTCAGTTGGAAATCAGAAGAACCATATCAGACGGAGTCTATCAATAGTACACGAAAGATTCAGGAGGCATAAACCATGGATACCATAATCGAAGAAGGCTTTACCCGTCTCACCGAGACGATCACGGAGCTTGGAGAGAAGAGAGGCACACTGGAAGCGGAGATACTCTCAGATCTCTCCGGACTTCTGGAACGGATGGCAACCCTTGCAACCCCGCTTGTCGGAACGCTTGGAAACCAGTTCCTTGAGAAGAGCAAGCAGGACAGCAAGGGCGAACTCTATGACACCGTCCATTACGAGAAGAAGATGATCATCCTCGGACGGGCGGAAGAGCCGGTGAACTATCGGCCCGATGATCCGAAGAAACAGGTTCAGAAACAGTTCTGCGTCCTCACCGAGGATGGAAAGCTGGCAGAACTCATGTATTCCGATGACGGGTTCATCATCGACAGCTATCTCAATCCGCTCACACCAGAAGAAGCAATCGACCTCTATGGACCTGAACTGCTCTTCATGCTTTACCGGGCACTCCACGACTATGGAAACCTGCAGGAAGAGCTGGTAGTGGCACTTGACACGACCCTTGCCTTCATTCAGCAAAAAGAAGAGTAATATCCCTTATTTTTTCCATCCAAAGATCGGAAACATCGGTTTGAGGGGATCATATGCTCCTCCGTCAATACCTGAGATCGGATAGGAGTTCTCGATAACCTGATCGCTCTCTGCTAAGCTGTACCTGACCACCGCTTTTGCCTCCCTGATCATCTTTTCAAGGGTGTAGACCTCCTCTTCATCAGGCTGGAGTTCCCTGATATCAAATTCGATATCCAGCGGAACAAGTGCAACATGAATCTTTCTGGCGGGTGCGGTCCCGACATTCCTCACAATAACTGACTTTGCATCTTCAGAGAGCGAGCAGACAATATGAGGCAGGTATGCAGCATCCTGCATAATCCAGAGCATCATGTAGAGAGTTCCAACAATAACCGCGACACCAAAAGCGAAGAAAATATCAATAAAAATTCCCGACACCAGACAGGCGATCGCACCGATGATGATGAGTAGAGATTGCCGTGAATCCATAGAGACATTCTATGTTCAGAGCATATAAGCAATAGCAATCCGATCGAACAAGAAAAAGAAAAGTGGGCCCGATGCGATTCGAACGCATGACCTCTCGGTTATCAGCCGAGCGCACCACCGGGCTATGCTACGGGCCCAGATGTTACCTTAATACATTCTCAGTTACTGCATTTATAGATTGTCAATTTTCCCTTTGTGTGCCCGGTGAAAGGAGAGCCGGGAATGGCGGGTTTATTTGCAGGGATTCCAGACCATTTTATTATTTATGGTGAGAGGACGACATTTGTACCATTGAGCCAGCCGGAGGAAGAAATGGAACGAAAATATCTCCTCGGAAACTTTGCAATCGCACATGCGTGCAGGGAAGCGGGCGTTGACTTTGTCAGCGGCTATCCGGGAACACCCTCATCCGAGATCGTCGAGAACCTGAGAACGGTAGCTGATGAGATTCCCCATCTTGAATGGTCTGTAAACGAAAAAGTGGCATACGAGAATGCGCTTGCAGCCGCATGGTGTGGGTGCCGCGCCCTTGTGACGATGAAGCATGTCGGAGTCAATGTTGCAGCAGATCCCCTGATGACCAGCAGCTACACGGGTGTCACCGGCGGTTTTGTGCTGCTTGCAGCAGATGATCCCTATGCCCACAGTTCACAGAACGAACAGGATTCACGGATCTATGCTGGGTTTGCAAAGATTCCCTGTATCGATCCCTCCGGGATACAGGAAGCGCATGACGGGATGAAGAGGGCATTTGACCTCTCCGAAGAGTTCGGTCTTCCCGTGATGGTCCGCCCCACCACCCGGATCTGCCACAGCAAGGGAGATATCGCACTCGGCGAACTGGCAACTGAGCACCGTACCGGGCATTTCACCCGGAACCCAAGGCAGTATGTGGTCATCCCGGCACATACCAGACCACTCCACAAGCTTTTGAATGAAAAGCAGCCTGAAATAAAGAAGCGGCTCATCGAAGAGGGCTTCAATACCCACGAAATCCGGGGTAAGAAAGCGGTGATCGCCGGTGGGATCAGTGCCGCCTATGCCCGTGAAGTCGTCCCGGAAGATGTCTCAATTGCCACTATCAGTGCATATCCAATCGATGAAGAATGGCTCAGGGCATTCGTCTCCGAACATACCGAGATCCTGGTCATTGAGGAGATGATGCCGGTTATTGAAGGAGCAGTTCTCGAAGTTGCCTGCGGACAGACAATCTATGGCAAAAAGAACGGGTATCTCCCCTATGAGGGTGAATTCTCCCCGGCACTCATCGCAGGCGCACTGAAGAAGGCCGGTTTTATCAAAAACGAGCTCTACCCGGCCGTCACCCCGGCAGAGAACCTTCCTGTCAGGCCCCCGATCCTCTGTGCAGGCTGTATGCACCGGTCCACCTTCTATGCAATGAAGAAGGTCTTCAAAGACGGGATCTTCCCAAGCGATATCGGGTGCTATACCCTCGGGCTCCAGCTCGGTGCAGTCGATACCACCATCTGCATGGGCGCATCCATCACCGTTGCAAGCGGGATCAATCTCTGTGGAGAGGAGCGGGATGTGGTCTGCACCATCGGTGACTCAACCTTCCTCCATACAGGCGTCAACGGGCTCATCAACGCTGTCTATAATGGTGCGGATATGGTCGTGGTCATTCTCGACAACCGGATCACCGCGATGACCGGACACCAGCCAAACCCGAATACCGGAAAGACTGCATGTGGAGTGAGCAGTATCCCGCTCTCGCTTGAAGCACTCTGCCGCTCCTGCGGAGTATCATTTGTCGAGACGGTCGATCCCTATGATCTCACGCTCCTGCTTGAGACGATGAAGAAGGCAAAAGAAGAGACAGGCGTCCGGGTGATCATCGCCCGCCAGCCCTGTATCATCGTTGCCAGACGCGAAGGACTGAAACGCCGCCGCTTCATGGTGGAGGCAGAGAGCTGCACCGGCTGTCTGCTCTGCATCAAATACGGATGCCCGGCAATCGAGTTCCATGATGAGAAGGCATCAATAAACGACCTCTGCAGCGGATGTGCGGTCTGTGCCGACATCTGTCCTGCAGGCGCCATCCGGCGGGAGGTGAGGAGATGAAGACAGGATTTGATATCATGATCGTCGGCATCGGCGGACAGGGGACCATCCTCGCCTCAAATGTACTCGGTGAGGCCTGTCTTGTTGAGGGACGGAGCGTCCGGGGAGCAGAAACCCATGGAATGGCCCAGAGAGGCGGATCAGTCGAGAGCCAGATCCGGATCGACTGCGAGTTCGGCCCGCTCATTGTACCGGGAACAGCGGACATTCTGATCGCCTTTGATCTCCTGGAAGCAGTCAGGTATCAGCACTTCCTGAAAGAGGGCGGAGAGATGATCGTAAACAACCAGCTCGTCCTCCCGACATCCACCTTCACATCCGGGCAGGCACCACCCACAGAGGACGATATCATCGGCATGCTGAAAGGGAGGAGCGTGGAGATTATTGATGCGACTGCGATTGCAACCGCGGCAGGAAGCCCTCTGGCTGCAAATATCGCCCTCCTCGGTGCAGCATCCCACACCATCCCCCTCAGCCTTGAATCACTCCTTGAAGGGGTCAGGCGGTGTGTTCCGAAGAAGACAATCCCGATCAATGAGAAGGCATTCCTGGATGGCAGGGATGCAGTCCAACCCTGATAATCCTTTTTTTACAAAAATAACCTTCAAGCCTTCTTTTCACCAAAAGCAATATCAACCGGATTTCCCAACCGGGATACCAGAGGAGTTGATCGAAAAATGCCATACGAAAGCGTTGATGAATTACCAGATGCAGTAAAGGATAATCTCCCCGGACATGCTCAGGAGATATACATGGCAGCCTTTAACAATGCATGGGATGAATATCGGAAGCCTGAGAAAAGACGGGAGGGTACATCCCGTGAAGAAACAGCGCATCGGGTTGCCTGGGCTGCTGTAAAAAACAAATATGAGAAAGACGAAGAAACAGGTAACTGGAAGAAAAAGAGCGATTGAACTTCATTTTTTTAAATAGAGAGTAAAAGGAATGGACCCGGCGGGATTTGAACCCGCGGCCTCTACGTTGCGAACGTAGCGATCTACCCCTGATCTACGAGCCCCTGGCAAAAAGATTAGAGAATTATCTCTATATCTAATTTCTCTGCCAGTTCCTTATATCTGTTCCGAATGGTAACCTCGGTGACGCCCGCAACCTCGGCAACCTCACGCTGGGTCCGCCGCTCGCCAGAGAGGATCGAGCTGATATAGATGGCGGCAGCCGCAACACCGGTCGGGCCCCGGCCGCTTGTCAGTTCCCGCTCTCCTGCCTGTCTGAGGATCTCAACAGCACGGCTCTGCACCTCTCCCTTCAGGGTCAGACCCGAGCAGAATCTCGGCACATAATCGATCGGGGAGGTGGGGAGGAGCTTTAAGCCAAGTTCACGGGAGATGAACCGGTATGTCCTGCCGATCTCTTTCCTCGATACACGGGACACCTCGGCAATCTCGTCAAGGGTACGCGGCACACTGCACTGGCGGCAGGCTGCATAGAGGGCGGCGGCCGCAACACCTTCGATCGAGCGGCCACGGATCAGGTTCTTGTCCACCGCATCACGGTAGACAACCGCTGCGGTTTCACGAACGTTTCGTGGAAGACCAAGGGCAGAAGCCATCCTGTCAAGCTCAGAGAGAGCGAAGGCGAGGTTCCGCTCGGTTGCATTCGAGACACGGATACGCCGCTGCCACTTTCTGAGACGGTACAGCTGTGCCCGGTTCTTCGAGGAGATGGCACGTCCGTAGCTGTCACGGTTCCTCCAGTCGATCATCGTCGAGAGACCCTTGTCGTGAATGGTAAAGGTCATCGGTGCACCGACACGGGAACGCTTCATACGCTGGTCGTGATCAAATGCACGCCACTCGGGACCGCGGTCGATGAAATCGTCATCAAGCACAAGGCCGCATCCCTGACAGACCAGTTCGGCCCGTTCATAATCATGAATGAGCTGCCTGCCTCCACACTCGGGGCAGACCGTCTGGATATGCTCCTCATGCTTCTGCTTCTCGACAACCACCTCTTTCTGGCGTAGTTTCTGTGCTTCTCTTTCGTTTTTTAGCTGTTTTAACTTCTCTATTTCCTGCATTTATTCACCTTCTCTTTTACAAAGAGCTTCTCCCCTTCCAGGACACGGCAATCGTTCTGGCATACGATCGTCGCATAGGGAGCAGCAATATTTCCAAATAAATCAACGATCCGCCCTACCGGTTTCATACGGCTGTCCACCACATCAGAGAAGAGGGGGGGCAGCTGTCCCGCATCACACATGGCAACCAGAAGACGATCACTGCAATTACGATGTATCCGACCTGCAAATTTCAAGTTTCAGCCTCAAAGGGAAGATCCGAATACAATTCGGAAACTTTATATAATTACATATTAGTTGTTTGGCATATATAAAAGTATCGACAACCTATAAAAGTCAGAAGCGTGTGAAGAGGGTTCTGTCAGGGCTGAGTACCCGGATTGACTCCTCTTCGGTAAGCCCTGCGCCACGTGCAACCATCCACCGGGCTTGCTTATCCAGCAGGTCACGCGGTTCATGGGCATCAGACTGAACGATCAGTTCACACCCAAGCTCACGCCCAAGCGAAACGATATGGCCATTTGCCCGGTTATGCCCGTTCCGGGATGTAAGCTCGAGATAGATTTCATGCTCTGCTGCGGTCTGTGCATCTTCACGCGAGAGCAGGCCGGGATGTGCAAGAATATCTACATCCCGGCAGGAGACTGCTGCATGATTTGTTCCCGGAGCTACCGGCTCAACAATCGTCTCGCCATGAACAAGAACGATATCGGCACCCATCTCCTTTGCCTCCCGTGCAGTGCCCGGGATCTCTTCAGGCGGCACATGGGTGATCTCAACCCCACAGAGGAGCCTGACACCGAAGAGGGATGCTGACTTCTTCAGGCGGTTCACTGCGGGGATAATCTCCCCAAGATTGGTCGCATCCACATGATCAGAGATTGCCATAGTTGAATAACCGAGAACCGCCATCCTCCGGACCATCTCGATGGGGAGCATATCGCCGTCAGAGAGGGTGCTGTGGCAGTGAAAATCATACATGCCGATCACGACTTCTCCAGAAGTTTCTTTGCAACCTTTTTGATCAGCGATTCCTTGCTCCCTTTCCATTCAAGGGCGATCCGGCCTTCCCGTCTGAACCAGTGTGCGGGGTGGGAATGCGGCTCAATCACAACATTGGTGGCACCGGTTCTCCGGGCCGCACGCTCGATATCCTGGATTTTTGGAGATTTCAGTGCGTGCTCACGATCAACTCTCCTCCCCTCGGCACGGCTCAGGGAGTGGTTGAAGTAACAGGGGTACAGGATGCGGCGCGTTCCCATACCTACTAGATTCGCGATGAACCTATAAACAGATCACGCCAAGTACCTCTATGCATCATATCGACATCCATATGGAGAAAGATATTTTTGATGGAAATACCCGTCTTGCCGGGGCAAATGCACGCCACCTCAAAGACCACGGCGTCAGAGCCTTTGATCTGCTCGGGGCCATTGGCTCGGGAAAGACCGCGCTCATTGAGAAGTTAGTGCCACTTTTGCGTGCGCGTGGACTTTCACCGGGAGCCATCGCAGGTGATGTCTATGGCGATGACGATTTCCAGCGGATTGTGAAGAGCGGCATCCCGGCATATAATGCAAATACCGGAAAAGAATGCCATCTGGACGCGCATCTTGTCGAACATGGCCTTAAACATCTGCCCCTTGATGATATCGACATCCTCTTCATCGAAAATGTGGGGAACATGGTCTGCCCGACAGACTTCCAGCTGGGAGCAGAGAAGAGGATCATCGTCATCAGCTCAACAGAAGGCGATGATGTCGTCAACAAGCATCCGATGATGTTTCGGGGTGGCGACATTGCAGTCATCAACAAAGTCGATCTTGCGCCGCTTGTGGGATCCAACCTCGAAAGGATGGAGGCGGATATCCGGAAATACAATCCTGAAATGCAGGTATTCCGGACAAACCTCAAAACCGGCGATGGTACAGAGGCACTCCTCGATGCCATTCTTGCAGAATAGCCGGTCACAGAAGAACCCAAACTTAAATATCTCGTAAAGTGATATATAGAGAACTCCACTTGGGAAAACCCATACGCGAGATACTATCAGATACGAGGAGAATCAATGCTCTGGCAAGGAAGATCAGTTCGAAAACCATCTGGCGGACGTTACCATTCCGCACAAGGTAAGAAGCGTTTTGAGATCGGAAGATCTCCGGCAGACACAGTCGTCGGAACCACCCGCACCCGCATTATCCGCACCCGTGGCGGCAATAGCAAGGTACGGGCACTCCGTGCAGAATTCGCTTCTGTATCAGACAAAAAGACAGGAATTACAAAGAAGGTCGTTATTGAGAAGGTCGAGGCAAACGCCGCAAACCCGAACTATGTCCGGAGAAATCTTCTCACGAAAGGCGCGATCATCAAGACAGAGATCGGGCGCGCCCAGATCATCTCCCGCCCAAGCCAGGACGGCACCGTCAACGCCGTTCTGATCGAATAATCCCATAATTTTCTTTTTTCATTCACTTTTAGGGAAGCAGTCGCTCAATTAACCATCCTTCGCTATGATCGGAGATTGGGTATTTGCGACGGCTCATCTGTCATCCGGGGAGAGAGTTTAAGCTATGTATCGTCCCATATACGAGTATTATGCGTCGTATTTCCTACCAGTTTCCCAACCGTTGTGATCTCGCTTTTGATCACGATGTTCCATTCTCCCGTGCAATCTCCTCAATATGCAGGATGAATGGAAAACAGACGAATTTCAGGACGGACCTCGGCCTCTTCAAACGTGAGATCAAAGTTGAGATCGCCTCAGAGAAGACAGGCTTTGAACCGGTGAGAACAGACAATGAGTTCCTGAAAGGAATCAGTGAGCGTGCAGATTTCACCTTCAGGATTAAAGACACCCTCTTAAAAGGTGACGGCAGATATCCCGCGGCAAATTATATGTTCCTCCTCAGAATTGATGACAAAGGAGGCAGGATTGAATGCTTCATCGTCCATGAGGGAAGATCCGGCGAGATCGATTCCCTGGATCTGAAGAATCTGCTGAAAGGTGCACTCAGTTGAGCCTCAAAACGGTAGTGGCAGCAGCCTTCAGACACCTGAGAAAAGAGCGGCTGCAAAAGGTTGAGTTCATCTATTACATCTCAATTGACCGCAAATGGATGAATAAGGATCAGGCTGCGCTCCTTCTCGAACGGGCACGTGATGAGGGACTGATCACCCTCGTGGACGGTGCCTGGGTTCCGGCATTCGATCCTGCCGAAGTGGAGATCCCGCTTGGGTTCAAGCCTTCAGCTGACGTCCTTGAAAAACATGATCCGGTTGAACGGCTCGTTGCTGAGATTGCACAGAAAGCAGGAGCCGATACAAAATCTATCTACGCCGAGATGAACAGGATCATTTCAGATTCGTTCCTTGGCAATCTCCTGCCGGAAGCCGCAGTCATGATCCTCGCCCGGAGATACAGAGTGCCATTTGGGAAGTACAGAGAGGAACTCTCAGATAAGCTCCTCGAAAAGTCACCAGAAAAAACAGAATAGAGAAGAGGCTTACTCTTCAGCCTTCTCTTCTTTTGGTTTAAAGATATCAGCAAGAGGAGTGGTTCCGTATTCGACAACCTTCACATTGATCTGGACAAAGTCCGGTGTGATCTCTGATCCGCGGACGGTCTTTCGTCTCCGCTCACCCCTCTTGGTCGGATTAAAACCGATACCGCCTCCAATAAGGAGATGGCGGCGGGAAGAGCCGGGAAGCCCCTTTCGTGCGGGAATTCCGGTTTTGTCACTGCCTCCGGTGATCTCAATGCGATACCCGGCAAGACCGATTGCATTACCGTCTATCTGGGACGAAATTGCCTTTCCGATAAAGGCGCCAGCAGCACCTCCACCAGCTACAGTATTGTAGGAGTGGCCGGTCTGTGGGTCCGATACAACAATTTTTAAATCAACCATGTATTGAAACAACTCCTCGTTCTATTTCGAAGCCGAAGTACCCATATTGTTTGAGTGTCCGGGTTTATACTACTTACCCCAGAAGGGATTCTCCCTCCTTCGGATCATCGCATACTCTTCAAGGGCTTCCTGTGAGCTGATATTGATATGCGACATCATTTCAGTCTCAAGCACCTTCACATGCCGCTCAGGGATCTGGACATAGAGCGTATCCCCGACATTGATCTGCCGGCCGACAGTCGGCCCCTCAATAGAGACCGCAAGCTCCGTTCCTTCTGTTGCCTCGGTAACCGTTTCCCCTTTATCCTGCATCATCTTCAGCGTCCCGATGGTGCGGCCGTCCGGAGTCATCAGGTCGACTTTTGGCCTGAGAATGCCGCCGAGGATCCGCACACCGACCACAGCCGGGCCGCTCTGCCTGAAGACGCAGTTTGGAAGGATCTGGAACTTTGCAGGCATGACCACCGCTTCAAACTGCCGGGCCTTCTGACGCCTGATCTGCTCATCACGCCAATCAATATAATCATCAATAACCCGGTAGATGATATCCCCGGAGAAGACGACGATATCTGAATACCGGTTATCTTTCAGCATCTCGGAGACATCGGGAAGAATATCGGTATTGAAGCAGAGGATCACTTTATGGAGCGGATCGCGCATCGTCTCAAGTTCGATGATATCGTGCCTGCTGACAGGACCAACATCGGCACGCATGATATCGATCTCCTTTGCCTCCAGTTCCTTTGAGAGCGCCTCAAGTGCCCCGATTGTATCGGCTTTGATACTGATCCCAAGACCGGAGAGACTGATGTTTGCATCCTGCATCTCGGCTTCGATTGCATCAGTCACCTCCTGCCGGTTCCCCTTCACTGCCCTGAGAGGCGATCCGGAGATCACCTCATCAAGATTGGGGGCAGAGAGCTTGATTCCGGCTGCCGCTGTCACGGACTTTACCCGTTCAAACCGATCCTCGATTAAGATCTCCTTCATCGCCCGTGGTTTCAGGATGGAGCGGATCTTTGTGACGATAGGGCCGTGTGATCCGGCAACAGCAATCTCATCGCCGACGGAGAGGGTCCCGTCATAGAGGATCAGGTCAAGGGTCATCCCAAGCCCCCGCTCTTCCTTTACTTCAAGCACAGTTCCCTGTCCGGGGCCCTCAGCAGTGATCCTGAGCGACTCGGTGAGGTACCGCTGGGCAAGGCCGATCATGACCATCAGGAGATCCGGCACCCCCTCGCCGGTGATCCCCGAAGACGGGACGATTGCAATATTGCGTGCAAAATCCCTGACACGATCGTACCGTTCCGAATTGAAGCCAAGGTCGGAGAGCGTGCCAACGAGCTCATACAAACGTGTATCAAGGATGCCCTGAACCCGCTCATTCTGTTTGGCAAATGTCTTCTGGAAGGGTTCGTCTGGATGGACACGCCACCCCGGTATCCGATCCACCTTCGTTGCAGCAATGACAAACGGGGTCTTGCAGTTTTTCAGAATCTGGAGTGCTTCCTGGGTCTGCTGCTTGAATCCCTCATTGATATCAACAACAAGGATGGCAATCTCCGCAAGTGCCCCACCCCGCGCCCGGAGGGTGGTGAAGGCGCGGTGGCCGGGAGTATCGATAAAGAGGAGGCCGGGGATATTAATCTCAGTTGCAGCCGAAACCCCGCTCATCTCGCGTATTGATTCTATGGGTATCAGTGTCGCCCCGATATGCTGGGTGATGGCTCCGGCTTCCGAGTCAACGACCTGGGAACCCCGGATCTTATCCAGAAGCGATGTCTTGCCGTGGTCGACATGGCCAAGTACACAGACGATCGGTGTTCTGATATTCTTCTTTGCCATTTCTCTATCTCCCTCCGAAAAGCCGTGTTCTACCGGATAACCCCGAAAAGTGATAGTCTATAACGCATTCGGAGTATTAAAATTCTTTTGAGAGCTCCGGATGAATCTGGTACAAGGGACAGACAGGAGGCAATCCGTTAGGTTAAATAATGTTTACCATCAATTATAATGAGCATTTATGCTAGGGTAGGGTAGCTGGACATCCTATAGGACTGTGGATCCTTTGACCCGGGTTCGAGTCCCGGCCCTGGCCTGAATCACCTTTTTGACACAAAGCTTCTGTCTTTGAATAGCTTCTCCCTGCATTATTCTCAAAAGGAGGAGATCTATCGCAGATCACCGCCGCCTCATCCTACACCGTTACCTATAAGTGCCCCTACGCTCTTTCATCGCTGTGAGATGAAGATTATATCTCACCAGTCAGGAGTGGATGAATATGTCTGATGGAATACAAAAGCCAAAGCCACAGCTTGTGGGCGAACGGCTGGATACGTGTGAGATTGACCGGGCGAAGATGTCCCTCATGAACCCGAAAGTGATTCAGGAGAAGGTGGAAGAGCGGACGATCGACGAACTCGCGAAGAAGACGATTGAGCACTGCCTGAAAGAAGGTATCGAGACCATCTGGGACAGGAGTGAGATGCAGGAGCCCCATTGCAAATGGTGTGCAACCGGGCTCTCCTGCAGCCGGTGTACGATGGGGCCGTGCCGGATCATCCCTGAACGCAACCGGGTGCGGGGCGTCTGCGGTGCAGATGCCGATCTGATAGTTGCCCGGAATCTGCTTGATATGTGTGCAACCGGAGTTGCATCCCATTCCGATCACGGGAGGGAGATAGTTGAGACGCTCCTCCTCGTCGGACGGGGTGAGGGCAGCGGCTATACCATCACTGATACCGAGAAGCTGTTTTCCATTGCACAGGAGTATAATATCCCAACCGACCGTGCGGCAATCGAGGTAGCCCACGATCTTGCTATTGCTTTCCTTGAAGAGTTCGGGACGATCAAAGGCGAGCTTGAGCTCTGCCGGAGGGCCCCCCAGGCAACATATGCCCTCTGGGAGAAGGCAGGTATCCTGCCGCGTGGCATTGACCGGGAGGTCGTTGAGGCGATGCACCGTGTCCACATGGGTGTCGGTGCCCACTATGCCAATATGCTCCTCCATGGCTTCAGGGCAGCCCTTGCCGACGGATGGGGCGGATCGATGATGGGGACAGAGGTATCCGACATCCTCTTCGGCACCCCGACACCTGTTGAGTCAATGATGAACCTCGGCGTCATCAAAGAGGATCAGGTGAATATCACGCTCCATGGCCATAACCCGATGTTATCGGAGATGATCGTTGAGGCTGCCGAGAGCGAGGCGATGCAGACCCTGGCAAAGAAGCACGGGGCAGCCGGCATCAACCTTATCGGCCTCTGCTGTACCGGCAACGAACTGCTGATGCGGCGTGGGATCCCGATGGCCGGGAACCACTTTAACCAGGAGCTTGTGATCGCAACAGGGGCGCTGGATGCGATGATCGTGGATTACCAGTGTATCTTCCCCTCACTCCCGCGAACGGCCAGCTGCTTCCATACAAAGATCATCTCAACAAGCCCCAAGGCTAAGATACCCGGATCCTATCATATTGAGTTCTCACCTGAGAATGCGACTGCAGCAGCAGAAGTGATTGTCCAGACAGCTGTTGAGAATTTCAAAAACAGGGAGCCCGAGAAGATCTTCATACCCGGAAAACCTGTTCCGGTGACGGCAGGCTTCTCTGTGGAGGCAATCACAGCGGCACTCGGCGGAACACTCCAGCCGCTCATCGATGCGATCGCAAGCGGAAAGATCCGCGGCGCTGTTGGGATCGTCGGGTGCAATAACCCAAAGATCAAGCATGACTACGGGCATGTAGCCCTGGCAAAGGAGCTGATCAAGCATGATATCCTCTGTGTCGAGACCGGCTGTGCCGCAGTTGCCTCAGGAAAGGCAGGACTGCTCACAACGGATGCATGCTTCCTCGCAGGCGATGGTCTGAAGGGGATCTGTAAGGCAGTCGGTATTCCTCCGGTTCTCCACATGGGCTCCTGTGTTGACTGCTCAAGAATCCTTGTCCTCCTCTCTGCACTTGGAAACGCACTCGGTGTCGGCATCCACCAGCTCCCGGTTGCAGGTGCGGCACCCGAATGGTATTCGCCAAAGGCGGTTGCGATCGGATCCTACTTTGTGGCATCCGGCGTCTACACCGTGCTTGGACCGATGCCAAATATCAGCGGCAGCCCCGCTGTTGTCGATCTCCTCACAAACGGACTGGAAAGCGTGGTGAATGCGAAGTTTGCGGTTGAGCCTGATCCGGTGAAGGCAGCAGAGCTGATTATCAATCATATCGAGGAGAAGAGGAAGGCGCTTGGCATCTGAGCTACAACGCACTATACAGCAGAGGAGGAAGAGAGTTCAGAGAAAATTACCGGGGCTCAGGGTAATTATCACCGGAAAGGGAGGGGTCGGGAAGACCACCTTCACCGCCCTCCTTGCAGGCGAACTGAAACGAAGAGGGCTTTCTGTCCTTGCAATCGATGCCGACCCACAGGAGGATCTCGCCTATCTCCTTGGGATCTCTCCCGCTGAAATCACCCCTGTAACCAAGAACAGACGATATATAGAGGAGAAAGTCGGATCAGGAGGGGTCATCAATCTCAACCCCGACCTCTCGGATATTGTCACCCGGTGCGGTACCAGAACGGCAGACGGTATCGGCCTCCTCGTCATGGGAACCGTGAACTCTGCCGGTGGCGGCTGCCTCTGCCCGGAAAATACCCTGATCAAGGGGATCGTACGGCAGGTTCGGGTAGGGGATGGAGAGGCGATCCTGATGGATACGCCCGCGGGGCTGGAACACCTTGGACGCGGCCTCGGTCGGGGTTTTTCGGACATTATCGCGTTATCCGAGCCGACAGCACAGGCACTCAGAACCGCATGCAGAACAGCTGAGCTTGCAGGGGAACTTGGTGTCCAGAACAAGATGCTCGTCATCAACAAGATACAGAATGAAGAAGAGTTCCGTGCATCACGTGAGATACTCGGCGACGAACACCCGTTTTCAGAGATATTCCGGCTCCCCTATGATGAGAGCCTGAGAGGAGGGGCAGGTCTGCCGGATCTTGCAGTACCCGGAAATAATCCCCTTGCGGAAGCTATCTCAGGGATAGCATCCATACTCCTAAAAAATGAAGGATAGTGATATTCAGATCAGCGTTGCTGAGAGGATCTTCACTTCCGTCTTTGGACGGTCGTTTGGACCGGTCTTCGTCTTGCCGATGGCATTGACAACATCAATTCCATCCACAACCTGCCCAAAAACCGGGTGCTTTGAGTCAAGGTAGGTGTTGTCAACCAGGTTGATGAAGAACTGGCTGCCGCCGGTATTCGGGCCGGCATTTGCCATCGCAATCGTCCCGCGAAGATTCTTCCTTTTTGGCGAAAATTCATCTTTAATCGTGTATCCTGGCCCGCCGGTACCTGTCCCTTTCGGATCGCCGCCCTGGATCATGAACCC
>Ga0163225_100188_pt1 | contig 19840 bp, 18 predicted proteins | sample MSEWel2016_04_06_2_FD_113145 | JGI IMG/M metagenome (GOLD analysis project Ga0163225, IMG submission 113145) | Subsurface microbial communities from deep shales in West Virginia, USA - MSEEL Well Study Marcellus 5H_2016_04_06 ... | reverse complement strand
CCTTTGTTGTTCTTTTTAGGAGGCATTTGCGACACAAGTGGAATGATGTTGCCCAGAAATTCCATTAATCGGCGAACGCCCATATCTTTTATTGCAGAAACACAAAATACAGGGAAGAGATCCCGAGCCACCAGGCCTTTGCGAATACCGCGACGCATTTCCTCTTCATCTAAAGAGCCTTTTTCGAAGAAGAGCTCCATCAGATCCTCATCGTTCTCAGCTGCAGCTTCTACCAGCTCGTTGTGTAATTCGTCAGCCTTTGCTTTTTCAGAATTTGGAATGTCCAGTATTTCAGGGATTCCGCCATCGGGTCCCCATTTATACATTTTCATTTTTAGGACATCCACAAGTGCGTCAAATTCCGGCCCTACATTGATTGGGTATTGTACGATTATTACTTTTCGACCGAAAGCTTCACGGGCTGTTTCCATGGTGCTTTCAAAACTTGCCTTTTCATTATCCAGTTGGTTGGCAACGAAAATTACCGGTTTGTGGTAGGTTTCTGTGTACCGGAAAAGATTTTCCGTTCCAACTTCCACTCCTTGAGCTGTGTTGAGTACCATCAGCGCTGTGTCGGTAACATTCAGGGCTGTTATGGCCCCACTAATGAAATCATCAGCACCCGGGGCATCAATGAAGTTTAATTTTTTCTCCTGCCATTCGGTGAAAAGCACCGACGAAAAAACCGAGTAGCCATATTCGTGTTCTACCCGGTGATAATCCGATATCGTATTATTGTTATCTATATTGCCTCTGCGGTTGATGACACCACCCTCGAAAAGCATTGCTTCAGCAAGGGTGGTTTTCCCCGAGCCGCTACTTCCAAGCAGCGATATGTTTTTAATTTGATCGGCCTGATATACTTTCATAGTAGTATAAATTTAATAAAAGGTTAATAATATTCGTTAAAAAAGGGTTGAACGTAAAATTAGTAAATACCTGATAAGATACAAGTAATAGCCAGGAAATTCTGTTTTAAGAAGTGTTAAAAAATGTTGGTAATGGATTTTAAATGACAACCCGATTCGCAAGGTTTCGATTTTCTGTTAAATGGAATGATCGAAAAACGGGCGTTGATAAAAGTTAAATTGAATTTCTCGAAATACATCAGTAAATTGAATTTCTGTTTTACGAAATGATCTGTTTATGAACCTCTCGGGTAATGTAAAAAAATTGGTAATTATTGTCGGAGAGTCCGATAAAGTCTATCAGCGGCCTCTTTACGAGGCAATTATGTATGCTGCCAAAAAATATAAGATTTCAGGGGGTACGGTTACTCGCGGAATTCTTTCTTATGGAGAACAAAGTCTTGCGCACAGCAGTAAAATTTTTGCCCTGTCGGAAGATAAGCCAATGATTATTAGTCTGGTGGATGTGGGTGACCGATTGAAGGATTTTGCTTTGATTATGAACAGGCTGATGGATAAAGCCAATGCGGGAGGTCTGATTACCCTTGAGGATGTGGATGTTTTAAGGTATGGAGAGCATTATGACTGATCGGTAATTTTAGTAAACTTTTTAAGCATTTCGGGGGCTTTTTCCAGTGCATTCCCGATTACCACAATATCTGCTCCCCCGTCGAAAGCTGCTTTGAGTTTATCGGGGGTGTTAATTCCGCCCCCAATCATTAATGGAATTTCAATCTGGTCCCTGACACTTCTGATCATTGAGACCGGGATTTCATTTTTTGCACCGCTTCCTGCATCCATATAAATCATTTTTAGACCCAGCATTTCGCCTGCAAGTGCAGTGGCAATGGCAATGTCGTTTTTCGATGCAGGAATGGGCCGGGTCTGACTGATGTATTCTACTGAAGTGGGAGAGCCACCGTCGATGAGCATATAGCCCGTAGGGATGGTTTCCAATCGGTGTTGATGAATCGCCGGTGCCGCTGATACATGGGCTCCGATTAGTAATTCCGGGTTTCTGCCTGAAATCATTGACAAAAAAAGCAATGCATCAGCTTTAAAGGATATTTGAGATGGATGTCCCGGATACAGCACTAAAGGGATATCGGTGTTTTGTTTCAGATACTCCACAACAGGCTCCACCGGCAGGGTCGTTAAACTACCTCCCACCAATATTAGTCCCGGGCGGTATTTATTAATTAACTGTGTTTGCTTTTTCAGGTTAATCTCCCGGCATTTGTCGGGATCAATCAATAAGGCCAGTGTCTTTTTTCGCTGGTTTATCTTTTCCCGGATATGTGAATAAATGGTCAATGTCAATTTCTGTTGGTTTTAAACAAATATACAATTGTTCCGGTTATCTTGGGAACGCTGTCGGATTTCATGAATCTTTCCGGTTAAATGGTCCAGGCCAGATAAAAATCCTGATGGATATGGTATTCGAGTTTTATGGTTTTTTGTGTTCGTCCGGGGAGAATTATTTTAGCTGCAATTTCTCCTTTATCGGATAATGGCATAAATGGTTGGGTGACAATTTGGTCTTTAAAACTAAGTCCCGGGATTCCCGTTTGTTTGAAAACAGCTTCTTTCAGGCACCAAATGAGGCCAAGTTGCCGGTTTCTCAGGTTCGATTTCGATAAGAATTTGTGTTCTTCAGGATGAAGGAAACGATCCATTACTTTTTCAATCCTGGTTGATGGGTATTCTATATCAATGCCCGGCATCTTTTTTTTGGAGAGTGCAATTGCGGCATATCCTTTTGTATGTGAGATGCTGATTTTGTCGTTACAGGCGGTCAAAAAAGGTTGTCCGGTGTCTTTGTACCCGGAGGCAGGATAAAAACCGGTGTATTGGTAGATCAGTACTCTTGAGGCAAGCCATTCGAGTTTTCGGGCCGGAAAGGTTATTCGGGCCAGAAATGACTGTTCTTCTTTCTGCAGCGGGGGCAGAAGTTTAAGAAACTCCTCCACCTTCTCTGTTATTTGCCAGACGGCGATTAAGCTGTCTGGTCTTATTTTTTTCTCAAAAAAAAACGACATTTTACAACGATTTCCAGGTGAGGGTTTCCATTAAGTGAATAATGTCCTTCTTTACGAAGTCAAGTACCGGAGCTATGGAGTCTTTGTTGGGAATGGTATTGAAATACAGTGAGCCACGCAAGAAATGATTGGTACTGTCTGTAAGAAAAAATTGCGCGGGGGAGGCTGTGTTGCCTTCTATTTCGTATAAAATTCCGTACACTTTTTTTTCAGGGGCTTCAAATAGCTGTTCTTTAATGGCATCGGCTTTTACCGTGTGTTTAAATGCGAGTTCACGATTATCTTCCAGTAACTGATATAAATTGTTTTTCACCGGCTTGTAGCTGATATGGATTTTTGCATTGAAACGGGGGAAGTCTATATTTACCCAGTAAGGTTCTCTGACACCTTGGTTGTCGGGCCTGAGTCGTGCATATTGTGGAAATTCAAAAGAGTATGGCAGAGCGGTATCGGTTTCCAGATAAGATTTCTCAGGAAGTGAAATTCTGAAATATCCTCTCGGTTTGGGTGCGTAGTTGTTGCTACAGGATAGGAGTAAAAGAGTGGTTAACAGAAATGTTAACTTTTTTATTTGTTGGAATCGCATCATAGCACCTGCCTTTTTGTAAATTTTATTTTCTTTATCCGGCGTTTGTCTGCGGCAAGGATAGTGAATTTGAATGGTCCAATTTCAATAATCTCATGCTTCTCAGGAATAACTCCTTTTACTTCGAGTAGCAGTCCTGCAAGGGTTTCTGCCTCCCCCTTGTAGGAGTCAAATACCGATTCGTCGATTTCAGTGATTTTGGCAAAGTCTTTCAGGAGGATTTTCCCTTCAAAGGCCAGTGAACCATCGGGCTGAACTGTGAAAAAATCTTCTTCATCATCAAGTTCGTCACTGATTTCTCCCACTATTTCTTCCAGTATATCCTCCAGGGTTACGATACCTGAGGTGCCACCATATTCATCTACAACAATGGCCATGTGTATTTTGTTGGTCTGAAATTCTGTCAGCAGATCATTAATTCTTTTTGTTTCGGGCACATAAAACGCCGGGCGAATCAGGTTTTGCCAACTGAAAGTATTGTCTTTCCCAAGGTGGGGAAGTAAGTCTTTTACATATAATATTCCTTGGACATTATCGGGCGTTTCTTCAAAAACCGGAATTCTTGAATAGCCCGATTCTACAATTACAGAGAGCACTTTGTTAAAGTCGCTCTTGATATCAAGGTCGGTTACATCAACCCGTGATGTCATTATTTCTCCCGCATTAATGTTGCCAAAAGTTACAATGCTTTTGAGAATTTCTTTTTCTTCAAAAACTTCATCTCCCGTGAGGTCGAGCGCATCAGACAAATCATCAAGGGATAAGTTTCGGGCTTTTTGGGCTGCTTTGTTTTTTACATATTCGGATGATTTTACCAGTAACATGCTCATCGGCTTCAGTAATTTGATGGCCGTTTTCAGAGGGAAAGCCATCCGCAAAGCAAATTTTGCAGGAGATTGCCCTGCAAAAACTTTAGGTAAAATTTCTCCAAAGAATAATATGATGGCGGTAATGAGTATAACATCAAAAACAAATTTAAGTGTTGTACCCGCTCCAAATGAAATCAGGCCGGAGGAGATGAAAGCAGCCAGTATTACTATGCCGACATTTATGAAATTATTGAGGATTAAAATCGTGGCAAGTAGTAATTCCGGCTTCTCCAGAAGTTTAATGACCTGTTTGCTCTTTTCAGTATTATTCATTTTCAGATGGTCAATGCCGTCTGGTTTCAGAGAAAAGAATGCGACTTCAGAACCTGAGACAAGGGCCGAACCCGCGAGCAAAAATATAGTAGCCACTATTGCAACCACCAACCCAGAGGTAACGGGATGCAGCGTAACATCAAATGCCAATAGAAAAAATCCCGACAGAAGAGGTTCCGTTTCCAAAGATAAATTTGTTTTCCGGGTTTATTAAAATGGAAGGTCGTCTTCCTGTTCATTGCTGTTGTCGCCGGCATTAAAACCTTCGTTTCCGGCTGACTGGTTTTGGGGAGCTGCTTTTTGGCCAGAGGCGGCAGCGGGCTGCGCTCCTGAGCTGTTGGAACCGCTGTTGTAGGCGTTGTCATCAACTGCAGGGTTGTCCGATTTACGACCCAGAAGTTTTATGGTGTCTGCAATAACTTCTGTTACATACTTGGTTACTCCTTCCTGCTCGTAAGAGCGGGTGCGCAATTTACCCTCAACATATAATTGAGTTCCTTTTTTTATATATGACTCCGCAACTTTTACCAGACCCCGCCGAACTGTAATATTATGCCAGTCTGTTCGTTCAGGAATTTGTCTGCCGTCACGAGTGGTAAAGCCTCTTTCTGTTGTAGCCAAAGTGAAATTGGCGACTCCCTCATTGTTGTCAAAATAACGTACGTCAGGGTCTTTACCTACGTTACCCACTAAGATTACCTTGTTTATCATTGTAAATAGGTTTTGGATTTTAAACAGCTAAAGTACTAAACTTTTAGTTCCATATCATTATTTTTTGAGGTTTTTTGGATTGGGACGGGCAAATTATCCCCAATGGTGGTTTTGGAAAGGAGTCTGCACCATGTTCACGATTCGCCCGGAGGTAATAATTTCTTCAGATTTTGCTGGATGAGCTGTGGAAATGGAATCTCATTAATTCTGTTCAGTGCAATTGTTTCGAAAGGGGTGGTGTTGACCCACTTCCGGAAATCTTCCTCTGAGGGAAAATCGATTTTGAAAAAAACAGAATGTAGCTCCTGATGGGTTAGCAAATGTTTTTTCTCCAGTAGTTTTGTTATCTTCAACGAGGAGATTTTGTTTTTTATTTTCAAGTGGTCACTTATCCGGGCCACGGTGAAGGGTTCGGAGCTCTCGATCACGGGAAACTGGAATAATCCGTTCCAGATATCATTGCCAATTCGTTTCTCAATAACAATATGTTCGTCACTTATGATAATGAGGAAGTTCAGGTGGCGTTTTTTTCTTGTGGTTCGTTTGCTTTTAACAGGGAAATCTTGCTGAGTTCCGGTGGCAAATGCAGCACAGTGTTGACTCACTGGGCATTGATGGCAAAGAGGTTTGGTTGGTTTACATATCAGGGCGCCCAGATCCATAATGGCCTGATTGTGTGTGGCCGGATCTTTTTTATCCAATAGTTCATTGGCCAGAGAAAAGAAATATTTTTTTCCTGCCGATGAATCTATAGGAATATCACTTGCAAAGTAGCGGGACAGTACTCTGTAAACATTTCCGTCAACTACTGCGTGGGGCAGGTTATAAGCAAAAGATGCAATGGCAGCAGCAGTATATGGACCAATTCCTTTTAATGTATTGATTTTTTCGTATGTTTGTGGTATTGTTGCATTGTGTTCGTTGACAATGGTTTGTGCAGCATGGTGCAGGTTACGGGCTCTTGAGTAGTATCCCAGACCCTGCCACAGTTGCATTAATCTGGTTTCGGAAGCTCTTGCCAGTGATTGCACACTTGGAAAGGCTTTAATGAACCGATGAAAATATTGCAGACCCTGATCCACCCGTGTTTGTTGCAGGATGATTTCCGAAATCCATATTTTGTATGGATCTTTGGTGTCGCGCCAGGGAAGTCTCCGGCCATGTTGAAAATACCATTCTCTGATTTGTTTGGGGAAATTGGTCATTATTAAAATTTTATGCAAAAATAAGGGTTTTGTTTTTTTTCTTATGGAATTCCTTTATCTTTGCATTCTGAAATTCGAAAAAGAGGTCTAATTAGTTGATAATTAAATAATTTTATAAAGAGATGACAAAGGCTGATATTGTTAACGAGATTTCGAAGAATACTGGAATTGAGAAGGTTACAGTTCAGAAGACTGTTGAGGCCTTCATGGAAACAGTAAAAGGTAACCTGGTAAAAGGTAAAAATGTGTACCTAAGGGGCTTTGGTAGTTTCGTCGTGAAGAAACGCGCAGAAAAAACTGCCCGGAATATTTCCAAAAACACTACCATTATTATTCCCGAACATTTTATTCCTTCGTTCAAGCCCTCAAAAAGCTTCGTGACGAAAGTGAAGAATAATGTTTAGTAAAGATGAGTGTAGTATAAAATGGTATATTTTTGCAAAAAATCAACGCTTTTAAAATTTTTGTGCCGGAGTTAACCTGTTGTTAATGAGGATTCAAAAATTTGCAATAACGAAGAGTTTTGCAATAAGATGCTTTTTAGACTGAACTCAAGATGTTTAACTGTAAAATTTAAAGCTATGCCAAGCGGAAAAAAAAGAAAAAGGCATAAGATGTCAACCCACAAAAGGAAAAAGAGATTACGGAAAAACCGTCACAAGAAGAGAAAGTAATCTTTTGACCCTATAAGATCTAAAAGAACAAACTCCCCATTTGTGGTGTTTGTTCTTTTCTTATAAAGAATATAATCGCTCTTTGAAATAATATTTATTTAACTTAATTCGTATTGTGAGTGCAGAACTATTTGTAGATGTAACTCCCAGCGAACTTGTCATTGCTTTGCTCGAAGATAAACGTCTGGTTGAACTCAGACAGGAACAGAGTAATGTCAAATTTGCAGTTGGCGATATTTTTCTGGGAAAAGTGAAAAAAATTATGCCCGGATTAAATGCAGCGTTTGTTGATGTTGGTTATGAAAAAGATGCTTTTTTGCATTATCTGGATCTGGGACCCCAGTTTCAGAGCCTCAATAAATACCTCAAACTTGCAAAAACCAAAAAGGGGAGTGTTTCATTGCACAAGTTCAAACCGGAAAACGACATTAATAAGAACGGGACTATTTCAGATGTGTTAACCGGAGGACAGGAAGTGCTTGTTCAGGTGGCTAAAGAACCTATTTCTACTAAAGGCCCCAGGTTGACCTCAGAAATTTCCATTGCTGGTCGAAATCTCATTCTCATTCCTTTCTCTGACCGAGTGTCGGTGAGTCAGAAAATTGATTCTCCAGAAGAACGAAGTCGTCTGAAGCGTTTGCTGCTTAGTATTAAACCTAAGAATTACGGGGTCATTATCCGAACCGTGGCCGAAGGTAAAAAAGTGGCCGAGTTGGACAAAGAACTTCGTACCCTCGTAAAAAGATGGGAAGATTCTGTTGCCAGAGTACGCGACGTTAAAATCCCCGGACTTGTCCTGGGAGAAGTGGGACGTACCTCTGCCATTCTCAGAGATCTTCTTAATCCTTCATTTCATTCGGTATTTATTAGTGACGCCGAAATCTTCAGGGAGGTGAAAGAATACGTTGAGTTGATTGCTCCCGGAAGAGAAAAAATTGTAAAGCTTTACAGAGGTGATGCACCTCTGTTTGACCAGTTTGGAATTGAAAAACAAGTTAAAGCCCTTTTTGGACGGACTGTTTCGTTCAAAAGTGGTGCCTATCTTATTATTGAGCATACAGAAGCCCTCCATGTTATTGATGTTAACAGCGGAAACCGGTCACGGTCATCGTCCGATCAGGAAACCAATGCTGTTGAAGTAAATGTGGCTGCTGCCGAGGAAATTGCCCGGCAGTTGCGACTCAGAGATATGGGTGGAATTATTGTAGTTGACTTTATTGATATGCAGACCGCTGAGCATCGTCAGCGCGTATTTGATAAAATGAAGGAGGCCATGGACTCTGACAGGACCAAGCATAACATCCTGCCTTTGAGTAAATTTGGACTCATGCAAATTACGCGTCAACGGGTTAGACCCGAAATGCATATCCAAACAGCTGAAAAATGCCCTGTGTGTAAAGGAACCGGGGAAATAACACCCTCCGTTCTGTTTGTTGATTCTTTAGATAATCAACTCCGGCTTGTTGTGCAAGAGCATAAATTGAAGAAATTGACCTTGTGGGTACATCCTTATATATATGCCTTCCTCAAAAAGGGTTTTCCTTCTCAGATATTGAAGTGGAAACTTGATTTAGGTTTTGGTATTAAGGTGAAACCCTCCGACTCTATTGCATTTTTAGAATACAAAATTTTTGATCAAAATAATAAAAGGGTCGATCTCAAGTGAGATCGACCTTTTTTTGTTTGTGGGCGTTTTGTTGCTTATATTTAGTGCCTGCAAGAAAACTAAGGAATTTCAAGCTTTTGATAAGAAAGTGACAAATACAAAGCCTGTCCCGATTTTTTTCGGGGGCTTTCGAAGTTTTTGAAACCAAGGAGTCCCGATTGTGCTTTTTGTTGGTTTTTAGGGTAAAAACCTTACAAAAGCCACTTCGGGATAACTGATTCAAAAACGAGAATAACAGTTTACACCGATTTTTCTTCGGGGCAGTAGTTGGTGTTTTCTTGCAAAGACTATTTAAGGTATTGTATTGGATTGTTTCAAACCTTTTAATTTGCTGATCTATATGGTGATAATCCGTTAAACTTTTACAAAAATTTTTGAATCAGCTATTTGCGTCCAAAGGGATTGTTCCGAAATAACTTGCCGCTTTAGACTTGTTCTTTTGCCCTTTAACTTCCTTGAAAATCCATTAAGGGTGTGTAATGAATTAAGGTTAGCTTAAAAAAATAAATATCAGGTATTCAGCGAATTATAAAATATTTTCAGGTAGTTTATTCTATTACACACCCTAAATAGCTCGCTATTCGCAGTATTTTCAAGTCGGCAAAGAACAAAATAACTTCGTTAAATCTGTCAATTTATTTCATTACAAACCCGAAGTTGCTTTGCGTTAAAATTCAGATTTTCAATTCCGAATTTTCGGGATACGATTTATCTTAATTCTTATATCTAAAAATCTAACGATCTATTGACGAATGAAACTGTTTTTTTGTTTTCTCGCTATTGCTTTCTCTGTTTCAGTAAATGCATTCACGTTCGAACCACCTCAGATTGAGGGCTGGCAACAGGATGGAAAAGTTAAAACTTTCGACCAGAGCAATCTGTATAATCACATCAACGGCGCTTCGGAATTTTATTTTAGTTATAACTTTAAAAAAGTTTGGGTTGTGCGGTACAGGAAAGGGGATGCTGAATTGACCCTGGAGGTTTATGATCATGGTGAACCCGATTTCGCTTACGGCATTTACAGCATGGAGCGACCACCCGAAACAGATGTTCAAAAAATAGGCGCACAGGGTTATTATGAAGACGCCATTTTGAATTTTGTGATTGGGCGCTTTTATGTGAAGTTAAATTCATATCGTGAGCCCGAAGCTGGGAGTGGTGTGTTGCTGAGTACAGCTAATGAGCTTGCGCTAAATTTGTCCGGGAATGCCAGTTTGCCTCCTGTGATTGAATCTTTTCCTGAAGAAAATCTGATTCGCAATACGCGACAGTTTGTTTCCAATACATTTATGGGTTTGGAATTTCTGGGTAGTGCTTACAGAGCATCCTATATAAATGATGAAGGAAAGTTGACTATGTTTATTTTGCAACGCGAGAATCAGGAACAAATCAGGGAGATATTACAGAAATATTTTGAATTTACTCAGGCAGAAGTGCCCGAATTAAACGAAGGAGCGTTTGTTGTTGAAGATCCTTTTAATGGCACCATTCATCTGAACTGGTTCGGAAGCCAACTTTACGGTTTTTCCGGAGATGATTTGCCATCCTTGCGTGCTTCTTTGCTTGAGCCTTTTCTCAAATAGAAAAAGATGAGTTTGCTCCGAAAAGAGGTGTTTTTGTCAAGATCGAGGCGCAGGGGATTTTTGGATAAAAGTTAACTTTCTGTTAATGAGGATTTAATAATTTCCCTTAACGAAAATATTGGCAATAATGAACCTTTTCGGAGTGGGCTCAAAGATAGCAATTTTAATAAATTCTGTCTTCTGGCAGGATTTTTTTTGCTTTGTTCCGACGACGAAAACTATTTTTTTTGTGCTTTATTTCCTATACCTTGTTAGGATGTTTAACTAATATTGCGGATTGGTTATGGGCGATGAAAATCACTATGTTGAGCTATCAAAAATTTTTAAACGGAAAAAATCAGATCAAGATATTTTTCAGGAGTTGATGTCTTTTAAGGTAACAGAAGTTTTACTGGTTGCCACCTACTATGACTCTTATTCAATCGTGCGGGAGGGGCGTTTTTTCGATAAAATTTTCGGGGAATATCTTCAGCTGAATCTTTTTTCGGCTCCGCGGATTACCAGTGTTGCAACCTATGATGAGGCGCTTTCCCTGATTTCTGATCGTCGGTTTGATATGGTAATCCTGATGGCCGGGCTTGATAAACAAATGCCTGTTTCTCTGAGTCAGGAGATACGACGTGTGCATCCCGAATTGCCGATTCTTTTGATGGTCAATAACAATGAGGATTTAAAGTATTTTGATGAACCCTCATCTCCTGGAGGAAGCATTGATAAGGTGTTTGTGTGGAATGGAGATTCCCGTGTTTTTCTGGCCATGATAAAATATGTGGAGGATAAGAAGAATGTGGCCAACGATGTTGCAGTTGGCGATGTACGAATTATTCTTTTGGTGGAAGATTCACAGCGGTATTACACAAGATACCTGCCGTTGTTGTATTCCATTATAATGACTCAAACGCAAAATATTCTTACCGAGGAGACATCAGACCAGACACATAAAATCCTTAAAATGAGGGTTCGACCGAAGGTCTTGTTGGTGAGTTCGTATGAAGAAGCAGTTGAAATCGTTGATCACTATCTTGATAACCTGATTTGTGTTATCTCGGATGTGAAATATTCCCGCAACGGGCGTCCCGATAGCAATGCAGGAGTTGATTTGATTCAATACGTTAAATCAAAAACGACTCTTCCTGCCCTTTTACAATCTTCGGATCCTGCCAATGCTGAGAAAGCAGAAACTGTAGATGCCGATTTTATTGACAAGAATTCGGAAACCCTCAGCATGGATATCTATAACTTTATTCATCAGAAACTGGGGTTTGGCAATTTCATCTTTACCAATTCGAGGGGAATTACCCTCGCTACCGCAAGAAACCTGAAAGAATTTATTCGCTGCTTGCAGGATGTGCCCCCCGAGTCTTTGTTGTATCATGCTCAGCGCAATGGCATTTCTACCTGGCTGATGGCGCGGGGTGAAATATCAATTGCCAAACGACTGCGTCCATACAGGATTGAGGATTTTGACAGCACCACTAAACTCAGAAAGAAAATTCTGGATGTTTTCGAAGAGGTACGAATGGAACGATTGAGGGGCCGAGTGGTTCAATTTGATCCGGCGACGGTCAATATGGATCGTTTCGTGATGCGGATCGGAGACGGTTCTTTTGGTGGGAAAGGGCGAGGATTGGCCTTTCTCAGTAATTTTATTGAGAATATAGATTTCAATGCCATTGTTCCTGATCTGAATATTAAGATTCCCCCTACAACAATTATCGGAGCCGGCGAGTTTACCGCATTCCTGGAGAAGAATAACTTTCAGAAGTCGGTATATGACGAGAAAAATTATGAAGAGGTAAGAAATCAATTTCTTTCTGCCCGCCTGAGTGATGAGGTGGTTCGAAAATTGCGCCAGTATGTGGAATATATGGATTCTCCATTGGCTGTGCGGTCATCCGGATTGTTTGAGGACAGCCTGTTGCAACCCTTTGCAGGTGTTTTTGCTACCTATGTCTTACCCAATAATGACCCCAATCCAGAAGTTCGTTTCGACCAACTTGCCTCTGCTGTTAAGCTGGTGTATGCATCCATTTTTAGTCCTACTGCACGCGATTATTTTGAGGCAGTACATTATAAAATAGATGAGGAAAAGATGGCTGTCATTATTCAGAAACTCGTAGGTCAAAAGACTCATGAACGCTTTTATCCACATGTAAGCGGAGTGGCCCAGTCGTTTAACTATTATCCGTTTTCCTATATGAAACCCGAAGATGGGTTTGCTGTAATTGGTGTGGGGCTTGGAAAGTATGTTGTAGGAGGAGAAAAAGCATGGCGTTTTTGTCCTCGATTTCCCAATCTTGAATTGAGTTCTTTGGGCGATCAGATTAAAGACTCACAGGATTATTTTTATGCTGTAGATTTAGAAGACAAAAGTTCCTGCCTCGTTGATGGGGGGGAAGATGCCTTTGTTCGTAAACTTGATATCTCTGAAGCCGAGGAGGATGGTAATCTGAAGCATTGTGCCATGGTTTACGATATCAATAATGACCGACTTACCACCGACCACTCCATTCCAGGCCCAAGGGTGGTGAATTTTGCCAATATTCTTAAATACGATCTGGTGCCTTTACCTCATGCGCTGGATGTTTTGCTTCGTTACTTGAGAGAAGCGATGGGGGCACCTGTTGAAATTGAGTTTGCACTGGATCTGGATGCCGCTCCAAATGGTCATCCCACTTTGTGGCTCTTGCAAATAAAACCACTGATTCGTCTCGATAACCATTTGGATGTGGATTTTAGTGAAGTCATGGAAGAACGGATTGTTTTAAAGTCGGATAAGGGGATGGGAAATGGGCGTTACGAGCATATTCAGGACATCGTATTTATGGATGTGGAGAAGTTTGACAGAACCAAAACACGGGAAATGGCTGTTGAGATGGCCGAACTTAATAAAAAGATGGAAGCAGAGGGGCGCGAATATGTGCTCATTGGGCCGGGACGTTGGGGAACACGGGATCCCTCAACCGGGATTCCGGTGTATTGGTCTCAAATCTCTAAAGCACGGGTTGTTGTGGAGATGGGGCTGCCTGATTTTCCTCTGGATGCCTCACTCGGCTCCCATTTCTTTCATAATGTAACCTCCATGAATGTAGGGTATTTTTCTGTTCGCAGGACAACTGACCTTGAATTCGTGGATATGGATTTTCTTCAATCACAAACGCCGGTGGAGGATACCGGGTATTTTAAAGTTTTACATTTCGAGAAACCCCTGACTGTTTTGATGGATGGCAAAACCCAAAAAGCAGTGGTGATGCGCAATTAGGATGGTTCAGTTATAAATAAAAACAGCCTTTTGAATGAGTCAAAAGGCTGTTTTTGCGGTTTTGTTTTTTGTTATTGCAAATGACTGATTCCGTTTGCCAGGGCACTTCGGTCAACTTTCTTGATGAGTCCCTGAAGCACTTTCCCAGGCCCAATCTCAGTGAAGTGATCCGCGCCATCGGCCAACATGTTTTGAACAGTTTGTGTCCATCTGACCGGGGCTGTTAACTGCGAAACCAGATTGGCTTTTATGGTGGCCGGATCTGTTTGTGGTTTGGCATCTACATTTTGGTAAACCGGACAAACGGGAATTCTGAATTTGGTGTTTTCAATGGCTTCGGCTAACTCAGCACGTGCAGGTTCCATTAGTGGCGAATGGAATGCCCCACCCACAGGAAGTTTTAATGCCCTTTTAGCACCTTTTTCTTTAAGGAGCTCGCAGGCTTTATCGATGCCTTCAAAAGTTCCTGAAATAACCAACTGTCCCGGACAGTTATAGTTGGCAGGAACCACCACCTCGTCGATGGCATTACAAACCTCTTCAACCATCGCATCTTCCATTCCCACAATAGCAGCCATGGTAGAAGGCTTGATTTCACATGCTTTCTGCATGGCCAAAGCCCGCTGTGATACCAGCTTTAGCCCGTCCTCGAAAGAAAGGGCACCGGCTGCTACCAGTGCTGAAAACTCCCCAAGAGAGTGTCCGGCAACCATTTCGGGCTGAAAGTCATTACCCAGAGTTTTAGACAGAATGACTGAATGTAAAAAAATGGCCGGTTGGGTCACTTTGGTTTGTTTCAGATCTTCGTCTGTTCCCTCAAACATGAGATCTGTAATGCGGAAACCTAAAATTTCGTTGGCTTTCTCAAAAAGTTCCTTGGCCATGGGATTGTTGTCATAAACATCTTTTCCCATTCCAACGTATTGGGCTCCTTGCCCGGGAAATACGTATGCCTTCATTTTTTTTGTTGATTTTGATGAATTTACAAATTTTCAGCTTGCAAATATACAATATTAATAGATCTTACAGTGAATAACAGTGGGATATGTCGTGTAAATCTTGTTAAAAGCATTTTTAACCAAATAATTACAAGATTTTTTATAGTTGCATTAGGTATTTATAATTGAAAATTAGTACTTTTGCACCGCTTTTTGTGTATAGGTATGAAAAATATTGAGAATCAGTGAGATTTTTAATGTAAAAAGATTACCTTTGCAACCCGTTTTAAGAGAGTATTTTAAGTTTAAAACAATTGTATATATGCCAACAATTCATCAGTTAGTAAAGAATGGACGCAAGAAACAGGTGGAGAAGAGTAAATCACCTGCTTTGAATTCATGTCCGCAAAGACGTGGTGTCTGTGTAAGGGTTTATACCACAACACCAAAGAAACCGAACTCTGCTATGCGTAAAGTGGCCAGGGTAAGATTAACCAACGGAAAAGAGGTGAACGCCTACATTCCCGGAGAAGGTCACAACCTTCAGGAGCACTCTATTGTATTGGTGCGCGGAGGCAGAGTTAAAGACCTGCCCGGTGTTCGTTATCACCTGGTTCGCGGAGCACTTGATGCTTCCGGTGTTGAGGGACGTACACAGCGTCGTTCCAAGTACGGAACAAAACGTCCGAAGAAGTAATTTTAGTTTCACTGTTTGGTCTTTGTTTATTGGTTTGTAAACAAAGGTTGAGTAAATGGTCGGGAGACCGTTGAAGACACGGATACAACCAATAATAAAGCTAATAAACAAAAAGAAGAGATGAGAAAAAGTAAACCAAAGAAGAGGATTATTCTTCCCGATCCGAAGTTTAATGATACGGTGGTGACTCAGTTTGTAAATAACATGATGTTCGACGGTAAAAAGTCGATTGCTTATGGTATTTTTTACGATGCACTGGATCGTATTGCGGATAAAGCGGAGAAAGAGGGAAAATCTACCCTTGAGATGTTCAAGAAAGCATTAGAGAATATTACCCCTGCTGTTGAGGTGAAAAGCCGTCGCGTTGGTGGTGCTACATTCCAGGTTCCTACAGAAATTCGTTCCGACAGAAAATTGTCTGTTAGCATGAAAAACCTGATTGCTTATGCCCGTAAACGTAGCGGAAAATCTATGGCCGAAAAGCTGGGTGCTGAAATTGTTGCTGCATATAATCAGGAAGGCGGAGCCTTCAAAAGAAAAGAGGACATGCACAAGATGGCGGAAGCAAACCGTGCATTTGCCCACTTTAGATTTTAAACTTAACTAAAAAAGGAAACCTTATATATGGCAAAGGCTGACTTAAAATATACCAGGAATATCGGAATTATGGCGCACATTGATGCCGGTAAAACAACCGCTACAGAGCGGATTTTGTTTTATACCGGTATGACTCACAAAATCGGTGAGACGCACGATGGTTCCGCTACAATGGACTGGATGGAGCAGGAGCAGGAGAGAGGTATAACCATTACTTCCGCTGCCATTACAACCAACTGGAAATACAACAACGAAGATTATAAAATTAACATCATTGACACCCCCGGACACGTTGACTTTACCGTTGAGGTAGAGCGTTCACTCAGGGTTCTTGATGGTGCTGTTGCTGTGTTTTGTGCAGTTGGAGGTGTTGAGCCCCAGTCCGAAACCGTATGGAGACAAGCCAACAAGTATGGTGTTCCCCGTATGGGTTTTGTGAATAAGATGGATCGTTCAGGTGCCAACTTCTTTGAGGTGGTTCGCCAGGTGAAAGAAGTGCTGGGAGCTAATCCCGTTCCTGTTCAGGTACCCATTGGAGCTGAAGAGGATTTTCGCGGAGTTGTTGACCTGATCGAAAATAAAGCGATTGTTTGGTTTGATGATGACGTACTTGGTGCTCGTTATGAACTTCAGGATGTTCCGGCCGATATGGTGGACGAAGTGGAAGAATGGCGGGGAAAACTGATAGAATCTGTTGCCGAGTATGATGATGAGTTGATGGAGAAGTACTTTGAAGACCCTGAATCCATCACCAAAGAGCAATTGATTGAAGTGTTGCGTAAAGCAACCATCGATATGAAAGTTGTTCCCATGCTTTGTGGTTCAGCGTTTAAAAACAAAGGCGTTCAACGTCTGATTGATGCGATTATCGGCTTCCTTCCTTCGCCTCTTGACGTAGCTGCTGTTGAAGGCCTTAATCCCAGAACCGGAAAAGAAGAAACTCGTTTGCCCGACGAAGATGCTCCTTTCACTGCGTTGGCATTTAAAATTGCTACCGACCCCTTTGTTGGGCGTTTGGCTTTTATGCGTGTTTACTCAGGAAGGATTGATGCAGGTTCTTATGTTTGGAACTCACGTACCGAGAAAAAAGAGCGTATCGCACGTCTTTACCAGATGAAGTCAAATAAACAGTTGCCCAAAGATAGCATCTCAGCAGGTGATATTTGTGCAGGTGTAGGATTTAAAGACATTCGTACCGGAGATACTTTGTGTGATGAAAAGCATCCAATTGCTTTGGAATCTATGGAGTTCCCGGAACCTGTAATCGGGGTTGCCGTTGAGCCTAAGAGTCAGAAAGATATGGATAAGCTTGGAACCGGACTTGCCAAGTTGGCAGAAGAGGATCCTACTTTCCGTGTGGAAACTGACGAAGCGAGCGGACAGACTGTTATTAGTGGTATGGGTGAATTACACCTTGAGATCATCGTTGATCGTCTGAAACGTGAATTTAAAGTAGAATGTAATCAGGGACGTCCTCAGGTTAACTATAAAGAAGCAATCACCAAGACTGTTGATCACCGTGAAGTGTTTAAGAAACAGACTGGTGGTCGTGGTAAATTTGCCGACGTTATTCTTAGGGTAGGTCCTGCCGATGAAGACAAAGAAGGTCTTCAGTTTATTGATATGGTAAAAGGCGGTAACATTCCTAAAGAATTCATTCCATCCGTTGAGAAAGGTTTTAAAGACGCTATGAAAAATGGTGTTTTGGCCGGGTTTAATGTTGATAGCCTTAAAGTAGAACTTCTTGACGGATCTTTCCACCCCGTGGACTCTGACCAGCTTTCGTTTGAGATTGCCGGTCGCCAGGCATTTAAATCTGCCTGTATGAAAGCCAAGCCTGTGTTGCTCGAGCCTATTATGAAAGTGGAAGTTGTAACTCCTGAGGATTATATGGGAGATGTTATTTCCGACTTTAATAAGCGTCGCGGACAGGTAGAAGGAATGGAATCCAAAGCCGGTGCCCGGGTGGTAAAGGCAAGAGTTCCGCTGGCCGAAATGTTCGGATACGTTACTGCTTTGCGTACCATTTCATCCGGTCGTGCAACTTCCTCAATGGAATTTAGTCACTTCGAAGAAGTTTCTAAGAGCATTGCTGCGGAAGTCGTAAAAGAGGCCAAAGGTAAAGTCGAATTATTATAGAAACCGTTCTCATCAACCATTATGAATCAAAAAATAAGAATCAAACTTAAGTCATACGATCACAATCTGGTAGATAAATCTGCCGAAAAGATCGTGAAGACCGTTAAAACTACGGGGGCTGTTGTTAGTGGCCCAATTCCGTTGCCCACACACAAACGGATTTTTACTGTTCTGCGTTCTACTTTCGTGAACAAGAAAGCTCGTGAACAGTACGAATTGGCTTCATACAAACGCTTGATTGATATTTACAGTTCTACTGCAAAAACCATCGATGCGTTAATGAAGTTGGAACTTCCCAGCGGTGTGGAAGTGGAAATTAAGGTGTGATCTAATTATTTAAATTTTAAGCAATGCCAGGATTAATTGGAAAAAAAATCGGAATGACTTCCGTTTTCAGTGCCGAGGGAAAAAATGTTCCATGCACTGTTATCGAAGCTGGTCCTTGCGTCGTCACCCAGGTCAAATCAATGGAGACCGATGGGTATGAAGCCATTCAGTTGGCTTTTGACGAAAAAAGAGAGAAAAGTACTACCAATCCTTTGAAAGGACATTTCAAAAAGGCAGGAACTTCTCCCAAGGCCAAGCTGGTTGAATTGAAAGAATTTGAAAAAGAACTGAACCTGGGTGATGTTGTCACAGTGGATCTTTTTGATGAGAACACATTTGTTGACATTACGGGAGTTTCCAAAGGAAAAGGGTTTCAGGGGGTTGTAAAACGTCATGGTTTTGCAGGTGTGGGTGACAAAACCCATGGTCAGCATAACCGCGGTCGTGCTCCCGGTTCTTTAGGTGCTTCTTCATATCCGTCAAGGGTATTTAAAGGCATGAAAATGGCTGGCCGTACAGGCGGTGAGAACGTGAAAGTCGAAAACCTGAAAGTGATCAAAGTAATTCCCGAAAGTAACCTGTTGATGGTTAAAGGGTCTGTTCCTGGACCTAAGGGTTCATATCTAATTATTGAAAAGTAATGGAACTGAACGTAGTAGACATAAAAGGACAGGAAACCGGTAGAAAAGTGCAATTGCCTGACTCTGTTTTCGGTATTGAGCCCAACGATCATGCCATTTATCTGGACGTGAAACAATATCTGGCCAATAACCGTCAGGGTACGCACAAATCGAAAGAGCGTGCTGAAATCACCGGGAGTACTAGAAAAATTAAAAAGCAAAAAGGTACGGGTACAGCTCGTGCCGGTAGTGTGAAATCACCAGTATTTCGTGGTGGTGGCCGTGTTTTTGGCCCTCAGCCTCGCAACTACCGCTTTAAACTGAATAAAAAACTGAAGCAACTGGCTCGTAAATCGGCCCTGGCATACAAAGCAAAGAACAATGCCATTGTCGTGGTCGAGGATTTTCAATTGGAAAGTCCCAAAACGAAAGAGTTTGTGAATATTCGTAAGAATCTGAAAGTTGACGCAAACAGCTCCTTGGTTGTTATTAAGGAGCTTAACCGCAATTTATATCTTTCATCGCGTAATATTCCCAAATCAGAGGTAGCAACTACTGCAGGTCTTAATACATACAGTATTATGAAAGCGCAGTCGCTGGTATTGGCCGAAAGCTCGGTTGAAGAAATCGCCCAACTTTTTAACGCTTAACAAATTAAGTCATGGAAGTAATAATTAAGCCTATAGTAACAGAAAGAATGACCTGGCTTGGCGATGCCCTGAACCGATACGGCTTTATTGTGG
>Ga0163225_100187_pt1 | contig 19880 bp, 12 predicted proteins | sample MSEWel2016_04_06_2_FD_113145 | JGI IMG/M metagenome (GOLD analysis project Ga0163225, IMG submission 113145) | Subsurface microbial communities from deep shales in West Virginia, USA - MSEEL Well Study Marcellus 5H_2016_04_06 ... | reverse complement strand
TTCCCAGTAATCTCCTGATGCAGTCTGTGCAGATGCCAGAAGATAGTCAGCACAGAGACTAACCGGACGCTTGTCAGCCATTCCCTGCATATGAGGATGGAGCATACTTGCACCAGCAGATGGAAGGAAGTTCCAGTGGATCGAGGGGTACCCGGGATGATCAAGAAGTGATGTTGCTGAACCGATGAGTGCATCAGAGAGCTGGCGGGGTGAAAATGATTCGACCATATGTGCTTTGGTGATGACCGTCACAGTATGGCGATCGGCAAACGGGTAGAGATTTGGAAATGTCACACTCTCTCCGGATTCGATCCAGGTACCATCCGGAAAACCCGATGTCGCAGTAAAGATCTGTTCCCGGCAGAAAGGACATTTTGGGTCGTTATCATGATGCGAAGGAGGGGTGGCTTCGGCGTTGATCCCTCGTGTCCCCCGGAACGGGCTGATCCTGGAAGAGAACCCTGTTGCAAATTCTGTTCTGTAACTGATCATTGAGCCAGGGACTCGAATCTCTGTTGTGGAGAAGAATGACACGATAAAAGGGTGATCAAAAGAAGCAAAAAAGGTTTTGAAAAAATTGTGAGAGAGGTATGAACATTCCTGTATCAGGAAGATTATACAACGTACTTGCCGAGGAGCCGGATCGAGTTGACCATGTCGGGTCCGAGTGGGGAGCCAAAGATGATCTGGGTAACACCGGATTTGGTTAAGTCCTCACACTTCTGTTTGACAACGTCAGGGGTACCTGCAATGGTGAATGCGTCGATCTCACCATCGCCAACGAGCCCGCCAACGGTCTTGAAGTCGAATCTCGAAAGAGCTTCTTTGATCTTTGCAACATTGTTCAGGTCAAGGCCATGGCGCTCAAGGAGTGCGGGTGGCGATCCTGCTGCGATAAATGCGGCAACGATCTTTGCTGCATTGCGGGCCTTCTTCTCGCTCATGTCAATTGACATTGCGGTGTATGCACCGATATCAAATCCCTTCTTGTCAACCTTTTCACAGGCGGCTTTGATGATTGGGATTGCAGCTTCGAAGTCTTTTGGATTTGAAGCGTTGATGAGTGCACCATCTCCCATTGTGCCTGCAAGTTCAAGGACCTTTGGACCCTGTGCACCGATGTAAATCGGAATACCCTTTTTGCCGGGCAGCTGAACACCGGTGAGCTTTGCACCATCATAGTCAAAGAACTCAAGACCGCTCTTCTTCACTTCAGCTCCCGAGCAGAGTGCACGGATCTGGGTAACAGCCTCGCTCAGGCGGGTGACGGGCTTGACGGGGTCAATTGCGAGTTTCGGGAGTGTGGACAGGTCACCAGGACCAATACCAAGGACTGCGCGTCCATCTGAAATCTCGTTTAATGTACATGCAAATGATGCCATCGCCGCCGGGGTGTCGGTGAAGGCGTTCATGATACCCGGACCCATCTTCAGTTCACTTGTTGCTGCCGCAATCTGCGCAAGAATTGGGTAGCAGTGTCTGTTGTTGTAGTGGTTGGTGATCCAGGCATAGTCGATATCTTTCGTCTCTGCAAGTTTGCAGTAGTTTACTACCTGCTTTACAGAGAGGTTTCCAGGGACGAATTCAATTCCATAGCTCAAGGTAAATTCACCTCAGTGTGTTGTTTCGCACACACACTTATAATCATTATCATTTCACCCTGATACTGCCCACACAGCCGGCAAATCCCGGTGCAGAATGGTCGGAAAAGAAGGTTTCCGAGATGAAGGTCTGGTTAACCCGGAGTGAAAGGCTTTATGTCTTCGGGATAATATGAGAATACCAGTATCATGGACGCCGGCATCCCGCTGCTCCATGCATTGATGGATTAATCAGATATGAAAGCACTCATCATCGGACTTGGTGGAGCCGGATCACGGATCACCGATATTCTCTATGATCATGACAGAAGGAGTGGAACCAGCAGTGTGCTGGCTGTTGCAATAGATACCGATCTCTCAAGCATAAAAGATCTGAATTATATCCCCCATACACAACGAATCGTCCTTCCCATGCTTGACGATACAACAGATCATATCGATGGGGAGATCCTGGATGTTGCGGAGATGATCCAGCATATCCAGCAGTCTAATACCGTTGAGATTGATGCGGTAATCATCTGCTCGGGACTTGGCGGAAGGCATGCCGGTGCCATCCCCATGATTGTCGAGAAGATCAGGGATTCGTTTTATGAGCCGGTTGTCAGTATTCTGACACTGCCCATGCGGGATGAGGGCAGGCGGATCTCTGCTGCGGCAGCAGATCAGATCGAGGCAATTGAGCCTGTTGTTGACGGGTGCATCATTTTTGACAATGAAACCTGGTTCCGAAAGATTGCAACCGAACTCCTCAGGCTTGAACGGACAAACGAAGCCGGAGGAGAGGAACGTGCGGGGAATGAGGTATCAGATGGGTATGAGATGATTGATGACGAACATCTCAGCAGAACCCCACTGAATCCACGCGAACGAAACGACCTTCTGAATGAACGTATTGCCAGGCGTTTCGGGTTACTCCTCCGTGCCGGAGAGTTTATCGAAGGAGGACGGCCGGTTGCAGAGGTCGTTTTAGATGCAGGCGAAGTGATCAATACCATCTCGGGCATGGGTATGGTAGCTATCGGGTACGCAACCGAGATGATCCCAAAACAAAAATTTTCACTCCTGAACAGACTGAAGAGAAATTATTCAGAATTTGAAGAGGGGCATCTCCGGGCATCACGGGTTGTTGAGCTTGCAAAGCGGGCGATTTACCAGGAGATATCTGTTCCCTGCGATCTCACCAGTGCAGATAAGGCGCTCATTTTGATCGCAGGACCTTCTGAAGAACTCTCAATGAAAGGATTTCAGAATGTCAGGAAGTGGATTGACCGGAGTATCAGCGGCCTTGAGATGCGTGCCGGTGACTACCCGGTTCTGAGCACAAAATATGTCGGTGTGATCATCGTCCTTGCCGGTATCAAAAATATTCCGCGGATCCATGAGTTAAAAGAGATACGGGATACCTGCCGCGAGGAAGAGAGAGAAGAGAGAATACGTGAGGAAGCACTCAGGTTAGAGCAGGAGCAGTATATGCGGGAGAAAGAAGAGATGGAACGGGCCGCACGGGAACGGGCCGAACGTGCCGCCCTTCTCCAGAAAGATAACATCTGGGATGATGAAGAGGATGAGGTGCAGTTTATCTCAAATGACGAAATCCCAATAAACAGAGCCGAACAGAGCGGAATGGCCTTTGTAGCAGAAGAACAAAGACCGGGCGAATGGGAGAGCATCTCCGGAGAAACTCTGTTGAATGGGAGTGATGAGGTGATTCTTCCGGAACGCGGGGAGGAAAAGGTCGAGAAGAAAATCAACCTCCCGGGAAGACAGGCAAAAGAAGTGGCCGATATCTCTCGCCAGACGATGATAGGGGGGCCGGTGAAGCCGAATGACCGGTCGATGGATGCCGGTGCCATCCGGATGAAGGATGCCCCGACAGAGAAGGGGCGGTATGAAGTTGATCCCATACAGGGTGCCTTCTCTCTCCCCTCAAATGTTCGTGCACGTGACGATTCGTTTGAGGCAAAGGCAATCGCCCTGAAATCACACTTCTCCCGTCCAAACGATACCGCATTTGAGGGAGGAGAGATCACCGTCAGGAGAGCCGCATCCCGGCCAAATGACGATGCATTGATCGGAAGGGGACGTGTTGGTGTCAGCAATACCGCACGGCCTGACGATTCGGCATACATCGGCCGGGGAGGATCGATCCGGGTTGGAAAACAGCCTGCCCCGAAAGATGATATCACAGCCGGCCCAAACAGCCGGAATCTGCCCCGGCCACGTGATGAGGTGAAGAGTCGCTCCAGGTTTGTGATCATCGGCGGGAGTTCGTCAAAGGAACAGCAATCCGATGACGATGATGACGGGATCACCTGGATATAGAACAGAAAGAAGTGGGTGCTCCGGATCGCAGTGCAGCCCTGCTTTATTCTGAGAGGATCCGGGATATCGGAATTGTGCCTGCACCAATCTCTGTCTTCATCCTGATACCGGATTCATATGCTCTTCCTATCAGGTTCATCCCGCTGTAGATAACAATGGATGACTGGTACGGATCTTTTGGGACATTCAGAACTCCGGAACCCGCGGCAACCGGGAGATGGAAGCCGTTCTGTCTGAGCGATCCCATGATCTCGTCAGCCTTCCCCATTGCAGTTATCGGAATATTCCTGATATTTGCAAGGGCAACCCCGTCTCCTGTCCCGATCAGGTTGCCTATTGAGACCATCTCCGCATACAGGAAGAGCTGAAGCGGATCGATCGTCGTGCCCTTATATCCGATCAGATGGTTGAAACCCAGAGGGGTTCGCTGTTTGTGGTTGAGACATCCCCCATATTCCATCCTGACGGGGATGCCGTTATGCTGGAAGATGCCATCCATCGTGATACTGCAGACGGTCATCAGACCGGTATGCCCTTTTGGAACCCGTGGATCATTTGTTGTCTCGGCATACGTTTCAAAGAAACCGATGTCCGCAGAAATTACCTCATCAAAGCCCAAACGAACAGAATCAAGATCCTCATTTCTCACAATCGAGAGGTTATAGGCAACATCGCCGGTGCATGTAATCGGATCAAGTGTGCTCCTGAAGGCAAGCCTCTCCAGTCGTGAGATGACAAAACCGATCCGATCCCCGACAAGTGCGCTCTCGCTCTCGGCAATCCCGAGGTTTGTTAGGACACGCCCCCGGTTCCCTATCTTCCGGGTAAAGCCGAGTTCGTCAAGGTGGTGGAGATAATACTGGACTGCCCGATCCGAGAGGATAAAACCCTGCTCGGCCATCCGCTCGGAGAGGTGCTTTGCACCCATTGGATCCCGTGAATCCCTGAGGATCCGGAGAATCTCAAGGCATTTACGTTCGGTTCCAGGATCAGTCTCGCGCATGCACTATACCCTCGCTGTCCTGGTAGCGCCCTGAATAGAGTTCATCCCCGCCACTGATTTCATGGAAGATCATCTGGACGAGCCGGGTGTTCTGAGGTACAAGAATGTCCTCTCCTCCCATATTCGTGCAGCAGAGGGTGAGTTGCCCCCGGAATCCGGGGTCGACATATCCTGCGCCGAGGAGGAGGCCCCGCCTTCCATATGAAGAACGCCCCCTGAGGGTTGCGGCGAGATCAAAAGGCAGCTCCACCCATTCGAGGGTTGGAACAAGCGTACACTGCCCCCGGATGAGATTCACTTCTTCTGCTACCCTGAGATCATAGGAGGCGGGCTGGAGGCAGGCGTCTTCAAAGGGACGGATCACCAGATCGCCGTCTCTGCTGTCATCACCAAGCCTGTTTCGGATCACTCCCGCTGATAACACCATATGATAATATATCGGCGGAAGAGATGAAAAAGAGTGGGGAATGAATGGTGAGGCAGAAGAGAACTCCGGAAGAGATTTTTGGCACTCCCGAGTGAAAGAGTGGGTGGATGCTCCTCAGTATTGAAATAGGATTTCTGCATATACTATATAGCAATCTGGATCTATGGGGTAGAGGATATCCTCTTGGGCTTCGAACCCAAGGACCCGGGTTCGATTCCCGGTGGATCCGTTCATTTTTCATTGCGTTTGGAACGATCATTCAATTTTGATATATGCCTGATCGGAATTTTGACCTATCTCCACCATCATCTCAGTGGTGATGTCAGGGGATCCCGGTGCCGATGCACGCACCTTTACCAGACAGATGCCTGAGAATCCGGATACATCGATTGAGTACTGTTGGTTCTGGGCTACCATGGGGCCGGAATCGGACCGGAGTATGCCTGCCACCGTCCAGTCATAGGGGCCAGTCTCCAAAAACCTCTGGTAGACCATAGGATCGATGACCGTATACCTGACCTGTTGTGTTACCCGCTCACTCCCTCCATAGCTGAGATCCCATGCAATAGGGAGGATATCGGTCACCGGACCAGATGCGGTTGACCTGAGGTTCTTCACCTCAAGTGTATGCTGATCCAGCCCGATGACTTCTATCGGCGGTATCACGCTGATGAGGGTTGTCGGGAGGGTGAGGGTATCTCCTTCGAAATTGACCGATGCCGCAGGACCGAAGAGCTCGAAGGTTCCGTCTTTTATGAGGCGGAGCTGGTATTCTGCCCTCCAGAGATCATGGAGATAGATGGTGCCGATATCAAAGGAGAGAGTGTATGCGGGGGCGTTCTCTGCTGGAGGGGTGATCCCAAGCCAGTCATTGGTCTGGTCAATCTCCCGTGGATAGCCTTCAACCCATATGATCTCCCCTCCTTTCGTATTGTAGTGTGATACGAGTGTCTCCGGCACATACTCAAAGAGATCTCCGCCCTGGAAGACGGTCATGTTTATGACAATATTGTCATGGGAGAGATGAAGCGTGGTGTTTACCCCGGCTTCGGTGATCAGCTCACCGGCAATCTGCGTATAGACGGCTGTCAGATCCTCTTCATTGCCTGCCCAGACATAGCTGCCGCCGGTTGCTTCCGATAGAGTGGTGATATCCTCTACCACCCTCGCGTTGAGGGTTTGGGCAAATCCGATGGTATAGACCCGCACCTGACTCTCCGGGGTGCCACTCATCGCATAGACTGACATGTTCTGATTGGTATGCTGGCCGTCGAGGGAGACGGAGCCCTGTTTCCAGTCATTGACTGGATACCGACGGTTCCACCAGTATTCTGTGTCCAGTGTTCCTTTCGGTTCAGGGAGATCGCTGTACCATTCATACCCCTCATAGGAGAGGGTTGTTCCATAGCGCGTTGTCCGTACCTGACATTCACCGGGATTGAACGAATATGTCGAGCCGCTCCAGGGATATGCCGAAGGGGCAATTCCGTATGTGGTTTCATAACTCTGATACAGCACAGATTGATCAGAAGAAGTATCCGGGAATCCAATCCCATTTGCAAGCGGGGATCCATGAAGATTCCAGTCCCCATCTCCCATCAGGATCACCGCCTTCACTGCCCTCGGCCGCCCCTCCTCTTTCAGGTGCCGGATGCCTTCATAATATCCGCGTCGCATAATGGTCGCACCGTTTGCCGTAAGGCCATCGATTGCGGTGTTGACTGATACCGGATCATCGGTGAGCGGCTGGTGGATGGTGACCGCGGATGAGAAGGATGCCACCGCCACGCGGTCACGCCCCGATTCAAGATCCATCTGCGCAACGAATTCTTTTGCTGCATTTCTGGCAGCTGCCATCCGGTTTGGCTCTACATCACCTGTCGTCATGCTGCCCGAGGTATCGATCACAAGCACCACATCGACGGGATCGGGCTGGAGCGCCCACCCATCACCGATGATTGTTACCGTCACATTGATCGTCTCGTTTACGGCAACCGTCTCCGGTTCGATCTGTGTGCTGATGCTCAGGAAGGGATAGTTCTTCCAGGTCACAGAGACCGTTCTTTCCTGACCGGCCCAGTCGGCGGCAATGACGGCGCTGCCCGTTGCGTTCTTACTATAACCGGGGTGATCCGGATCCGTTGTGAATCCTGATGGGGAGAATGATACAATCGCAAGACCGTCGTCGTTTGTAACTGCTTCTGTCCCATCCAGTGATGCATTGCTTGTTGTGATGTAGTCGCCGATATCAACTGACTGGATCGAGAAGCTGACCGTCTCCCCGGGCACGGGATTTCCCCGTGCATCGATCACCTTTGCCCGGATATCTGCAGTGATGCCGGAGTCTAGGTCCGCGCTTGGTATGACCTGGGGGTTGGCAGTCAGGAGCATCGCCACCGGTTCGGTGTGGTAAAACTCAAGGGTGGCTGTATCATGAACTGCCTCGTTATCAACGGCGGTGCAGGTGATTATCACCTCACCAACCGTTATCATAGGCCCATAGCTGATCAGGATCTCCCCGGCGCTGCTTGTTGAATACAATGCAGTGGTTGTTCCGGTACCGGTGGCTGCGGTGAAGAGAATACTCCTGTTTCCTGCAGGATTTCCGTATTCATCATCGAATGTATAGAAGAGATCGATCTTCTCTGCCCCATCTGCCGGAGCGTACAGGGTAGAGTTAGAGGGGGAACGATAGACAGAATGCGGGATCCCATCAGCAATTGCGGTGATTGTTATCCACCGGGACGGGATCAGTGGCGATGAGGGATCGATAAATATCGCATGATCAACGGGTTCTGTTTCAAGCCGGAGGCTTGTATTCACAAATCCCTCTGCATCCACCGGAAGAGAGACGGTTGTGCCGGTGTCACCTTCATGGATGAGGACTCCACTCCCGCCGGCTGAGGTGACTGTCATCGTCACATACTCCGGAGAAAGCGACAGTGCCGTTTCCCTCCGGTTATCAACAGGGTTCCCATATGAATCTATGAGCTGCATGGAGATCGGCACCGTTGTGCCGACAGTCGCCTCCTGTGAATAGGAGATATAATCGATTGCCACGGGTTCTCCATGATCAACAGGCTGGATGAGCTGAGCTTCGATTGCCTCCATCCCATCCCCTGAAGTATACCAGGCTTCAACCCTGATAGTGGCATCCCCGCTTGTTGTACCCGGGAAGAAGGAGACGGTGCCCGCCCCCTCATCATTGGTCATGGGAGAGGGAAGTGTGAGAGATCCGGTTACTGGATCGAGGATCGAGAAGGTGAGCTGAACGTCGGGGAGAGGCATGCTCTGGTTATAGACAACTGCTGTGAGTGTAGCAGGTGTTCCTGATCCCGCCACCACCCATTCCGTATCGGTTGTGATGACGATTTCATCAGGAATAAGGGCTGCTGCCGGTGCTGCACCGGCTGCTGTGATGATGAGGAGAAGAATGAGCAGCCGGGATGATGGGTTCATATCATACTGTCACATATTCCGGTATTTAATAATTTGTAGTTTTTTGAGGGCTTATGCGAAAAAAGGGAGGAATGAGCCTCATTTTACCAGTTTTTAAATTTTCTTATCTGCTTTCCCTTCTGCATTCTCATCCTGATCAGATAGACGCCCGCAGCAATGATGATCAGCACCAGCACGATGCCGCCGATTAAAACAGGGTTCATCTGCGGTTCAAGGGTGATGGTAACAGATTCCTGCCGTCCGTCCACCGGCACGGTGAGGTTCACCCTCCCTTCATGGTACCCCTCCTTTGTCGCAGAGAGGAGATATTCTGAGCCCGGAAGAAGGCTTATGAAGAGGATGCCGGATTCATCAGTAGTTCCCTTCACAACACCACCGGCAGAGACGGTTGCTCCGGAGATGATCGAGTGGGAGGAATCGGCTACAAGCACCCGGACTGGTACGGCAGCATAGGAGAGATCCACTGCAAAGTCAATCGATCCATCTGAAACAGTGATCTCACGGCTGTATGGCTCAAAACCACTCTTTCTGATCTCAAGGAGATAGGTTCCGGCGGTGCGACTCCCAAGAGAAGCCCTCCCGTACCCGTCAGTCTTTCGGAGCAGGGTTCCATCGAGATAGACATCCGCACCCTCGACAATCTTTTTTTCCGGGTCAAAGACGGAGACAAAGGGGGAGTAGTAGTCTTTTGAGAGGGTGATCGAGAGTACCTGCTGATCGCCGGTGATATACTGCCTCACCGAGTAGGGGCGGTACTCGGCTTTCTTCACTGTTATCTGATATTCATAGCCTTTCCTGAGATTGTAGGAGAAGATACCATCATCCCGTGTCGTGCCGCGGAGGATCCCATCCACAGTGATCTCCGCTCCCCGAATGGGATTCCCGGTCTCTTCGTCGGTGATCCGGAATGCAAACCGATCTCCGCGCTCCATCACAACCGAAATCTCGCGCGATGCTCCGGAGAGCTGGATCTGTGTCTCTGCATCACGGTAGTCGAGGGCGGAAATGAAGATCTGGTACGTCTCCCCGTCGGAAAGGGTGAAGATCGCTTTTCCATTTGATCCGGTCTCTTCGGACTTCTCTGATGACGGGCCGACAACTCTCACGATCGCATTTCCAAGCGGTGCAATGTTCTCATCATAGACGAGCACGGTCAGAACCGCAGAACTCCGGGTGAGGGTGACAGTACGGGTAGTCTCGGCTTGTTGAACAGTCACCGAACGGCTCTCATACCCGCTTTTTGTCACCCTCAGGACGAAGCTCTCTGTTCCCGGATGAGTATAGGAGATATAGCCGGTTGAGCTGGTGCTCCCGATATAACTCTCGCTGACGTAGACGGCTGCATCCGGGATCCGAATGCCTTCCGAATCCTCGACATAGATATTGAGGGTAACAACCGCCTGTGCCGCCTGGGCGAGTGCCAGAAGCAGGATGAGGCTGAGCAGAAGACGCATAGCACGCATATACTGGTTAGGTATTGTTTTCTCACCTATTAGTGCATCGGTGTCCGCCATCTATCTCCCGGCACCCGGTCAATCAGCATGCCTTCAACAGCAATCGGCATAAGGCGACGCCCTTCTTCAAGTGCCCTCTGGAGTCGCCATCCCCTCTCTGCATAGAGGGTGAAAATCGCCTCTCCCTTCTTCACATGCTGCCCCTGCTTCTTATGGAACAGGATCCCGGCACCGTGATCCTGCGGGGCGCCTGCTGCGCGCGCAATCGTGATCAGCGCCCGGTTGTTCATCTCGACGACGTATCCGGTTTCCGGTGCGTTGATGGTGAATGAATGTTCGCCTGGCGGGAGATCTTCAGCTGTCACAGTGGGATCGCCGCCCTGGATCTCAATCACCTTCTGCATCATCAGATCGGCTTTGCCAGATGAGATAAGATCAAGCGCCGCCTCTGTTCCACTGCCATACTGCACCTTCCCCGCCATCTCAAGGGCGATTCCTGCAATTGCGGCGCTCTTCTGCATGAGGGATTCCGGACCCGAACCTCCTTTTAGGAGAGATAAGGCTTCTGCAACTTCAAGGTTGACACCGAGGGAATGGCCGATCGGCGTCTCTCCATAGGTGAGTGCACACTCGACTTTCATCCCGAGCCGATCCCCAAGCTCCATGAAGTCACGAGCGAGCTTCCGCCCCTCCTCGATGGTGGTGACTTTGGCGTCTCTGCCGACGGGGATGTCGATGACGACGAGATCGGCACCGACTGCAAACTTCTTTGCCATCACCGAGGCGAGCATCTGGCCATGCGGATCAATCTTGAGCGGGTATTCATACAGGATGATCTTGTCGTCTGCAGGGGCGATGTTTGTTGCACCTCCCCAGACGATGGCGCCCCCGACCTTCTCGGTCATCTCCTGGAGTTCAGATCCGGTGAAGGTGACCGGGGCGATCGCTTCCATCAGATCGGCTGTACCGCCAGCGCCCGTGATCGCCCGTGAACTGGTTTTTGGGCATTTGAGGCCTGCTGCCATGATAATCGGCACCACCAGCAGGGTGATCTTGTTGCCGGGGACACCGCCGATTGAATGCTTGTCAACAATCGGATGTGAGGCAAAAGAGAGTTTCTCCCCGGTTGATACTGTTGAGCGGGTGAGGAATTCGATCTCGTCCATATCGAGGCCGTTGATGTAGGTGCCGACGATGTATGCACTGATCTCGCCGGGGGAGAGAGTATCATCGACGATCTCCCGGACAATCGACTGGGTCTCCTCCATCGAGAGTTTGCCGCCATCCATCTTCTTCTTGATGAAATCAATTGAAGAGGGGCGGCCGACTGCCCGGATCTCAATTGATTCGCCGCCTTCAAGCCTGAGTTTCCTGTTCGTTACCTGGTAGACGCCGGCTGTTCCCTGCTGGAGCATGGTTGCGGTTGTCGTCACAAATGCCTGGGCGGCAGTCTTCTTCTCTTCATTAATTATTTCGACGCGATCCCCATCCAGAACACCGATGGCACGGGCGTCGTCCCGGTTCAGGAGGATACCCCGGTATTCTATATCAAGTACTTTTCCAGAGAGATAAACCATAAATCACACTACCTTTTTTGAATCATTCCGCCGGCAATGCGGCATATGATAAGAGGATCTGGTTGTTGGCAGGGATAAGGGTTGTCGGAGGAGGGGTGTTTTTGGATTTGGACGGGAGAGAGATTGTCAGGGGAGAGTGTTGAGAGAAGAGAAGAGAAGGGAAAGATATGAGATGGATATAATGGCTTTGCAGGCTACATTGAAGTAGCCGGAAACTTGGGAAGCCGATTCCTGTTGAATAGCCTGCTTTATACTCTGGCAGCCGAACTACAACAGCTCCAGAAGCGCTTCTCTCTCCTGGATCCTTCTGATATCATCAACAAGACGACGTTTCTTTTCGTGCTCAATAAGTTCTTCAATAACCCAGGAGAGCGTCATTCCGGGTTTTCGCAGATGAAGGAGATCATCTATGACATCCTCCCTGAGAATAATCTGTTTTGGAGCTTTCATGAGAATACCAGCATTTAATATTCTGTTTTCTATTCGGAGATAGTGATTTCGGTAAGAAAACGCCATCCCTTGTTATTTCATGATCCTACAGCCGGATCATGGGGAGTGATTTAAGCAGGTGCGGCGCGGGTATCGGGGGGCGGGGTAGCTAGAAATTTGGCTGACAGAGCTGATAAACCCTTGCTCATCAGAGCAACCTGAAAGGCGATTCTGAAGGAGTCGGGGATTTATCTGCTTCTGGCTGCTACCGAAGCATTCCCGCCCCTCCCTCGCTGCATCAGCGGTCAGCCAGTATAACCTCTCTGCGAAGCACGTGCGGACGGGGGCGGGTGGTTTGGGGATAAACACCTCAGTAAACAGATCCGAATACATGATTCAAGCACCGATAGCCGGATGATGACTTAAACCCTATTCACAACCCAGACGGATCAGCAAGTTGCGACAAAACAACAAGCCAAAGAAATTAGAGAGAGAATAGCAACGAAAGCGCTGAAATTATATTTTTACAAGAAAAGAGCTACCGCTCACCTGTTTTTGCAATGGCAAAGAAAAAAGAAAAATTAGGGTTGGTTGGGTTTAGTCCCTGCGAAGAACGAGGAACGCTACCGCACCAAGTCCTGCAATCGCAACAAGCGCACCAAATCCAGGTGATGCCGGGGTTGCCGGTGGCGTGGTTGCTGGTGGCTGGGTTGCCGGTGGTGTGGTTGGCACCGGGGTTGCAGGTGTCGGAGTTACCGGGACACCCTCAAGGACATTGAAGGTGGCTGTGGCGGTTGTGTCAGACTCGATGGACTCGACTTTGACAATGTACTCGTCTGCCTTGAATGCTGCTGCGTTCACGTCGAATGACCAGGTGTTGTAACCTGCGTCACCTGCAACAACCTTCACGGTTCCTGCGTCACCTGAGAATTCACCGCTTGCGGTCTTCTCGGTTGGCTGGAATGCAGAGGATTTCACATCAACGAGGATTTCGTTGTCAACACCAAGGTTGGTTGTACCGGTGATGGTGAAGGTGGTTCCGACATACTTGTCAGAGATTGTGTCGATCCGAATCCATGGTTCCTGGACAAGGAAAGTCAGCTTGTTGTAGGTGTCATCGACATTCTGGTTGTTCAGGAGATCGATGAGTGCCTGTGCGGCATCGGATCCCTGGAGACGTCCATCTCCCGTGTAGATGAAACCATTTGTACCTTCTCCAGTGGTTCCAAGTATAGAAACACGATTTGGTTTATCATCCTTAACAACATTGAACTTTGCATCTCCCATCGGGTGCTGGACAATAACGAAGTACTGACCTGCAGCAAGATCCTTTGTTGCTTCGGATTTCAGTTCATACTCAAATGAAGAGTCATCATTGACTGATTCAGTTGCACGAACAAGGTGGTTTGTTCCAACAATCCAGATTGCAACATCATTGGGGTTGCCCTGTGCATTTCCACGGATGAAGAGCTTATCGCCCTTTGCAACAGTGGTTGATGAAGCGCTTGATGAAACAAAGCCTTTCCTGAGAACAACAGAGATGGTAGCATACTGAGCATCTGCAAGGTTAGCACGATTCTTTGCAGCAGTTACTGCATAGTATGTGTACGTACCTGCATCAACAGCGTAGCCCTGAGTGTCAAACTTCCATTCCCAAGTATCGTCAGATTCAACAGCTACTGTTTTGAATGTGGTTGCGTTATCAGTTACAGTCTTCGTTGAAGGTGCATCTGCTTTGACACCATCTTTGGATGCAAGGTTTGGACCGGTGACAAAGAGATATACTGTATCTGAATCGGTGTTGGTTCCTGAGAACGTGATCTCCTCACCAATGTAGTAGGTCCGGTCACCGGATGCGGTGATCGTAACTGAACCTTTCTCAACTTTCACCTTGACTGTGTCATACTTTGCCTTATCAGTGGATGTGACACGAATAGTGTAGGTCTTTTCCTCGGTGGTTGTTGTAGTTTCAAACTCAATTGGACGGGTACCTGCTGCGTTTGTTGTAACAATAGCTGCAGACTTATTTTCATAGCTTGAAAGACTTTTACTTGCCATCTCAGCAAGTGCGGCATCAGTAACGTTTACGCTTGGCTGACCAGCACGAACTGTTGGTGACTTGTCATCTGCACTCTGGACATAAACATAATACGGCGTCTGTGATTCACCAGTGATAGTGGCAACAAAGTTGTTACCCCGTATAACATTGTCTTTATTTGAAACAATAGATACTGTGCGGGTGTCAATGGTGAATGAAACGGTGTTGGATTTTGCTGCATAGTCCGCAAATGCTGATGGGTATGCCCATTTCACCTGTGCAGTGTAGGTACCTGCCTCAGTATCAGCTGGATAGGTGGCGTTAAACAGTTGGCCTGCAGTGAGACGAATATCCTTGAAGGATACAGCATCACCGGTTCCATCCGATTTGGTATTTCCGAATGTGGTAATCTTTGCACCACCAGGCGTGGTGAATTCAATGGTGACGTTTGCACTGATGGCAGCATTGTTGTAGTACGTCGCTACCATTGGAGCTTCGGTTTTGAATGCAATCTGAGTTGTCTTTGAAATTGAATCGCCATCAACGGATGATGAGTGATCATCTTCAAGCACTACATCAAGTGTAGCTGTTGGCTTGCGGATGTAGATGCTGACACTTGCGTCACTACCAGTTGCATTAGATACGAAATACTGACCATAATAGCCATTTACAAGGCTAGATAAGATATCAATATTTGTCATCGTAGTTGGAGTAACGGGGATGAAATTCCTCTCTCCCTTTTTAACATCATCATCTGTATGCATTCTGAGACCGGTGATGGTACCGGTAATAGCGGAATCTAACGCGGAGAGGTTCAGGCCTCTCTCATGTTCAAAGATGGTTTCACCAGACTGAATGTCATTTATACCTGGGCTACCACGTGCCGCTGCCGGTGCAACCAGCAGTGCCGCAGCAAACAGCAAGGCAATGGTGACGACCATCATCTTAGTCATTGTTTTCATGTGTTTTTACACCTCAATACTTTCCTTAATCAACATGCGATTCCCGGCTTTTCGACATGTGCCGAAAAACCGTTCTGCAAGGATCATACTCCGATCAACGGAATATGCTTCCATATTAGATGTAGACTTAATATATCCTTTGTGGTCGGGCACGTTTCCGGGCACAGACATGGGAAAACCAGAGATTGTAGAAGGGATGGTGCTCCATGATCTAAGGATTTGGTGATCTGATCCCCCCTCTGGTAGTTCATCACTCCACCAACAGCAGAAACGCCGCAGAAGATGAGAGAAAACCACCCCGGATTCCAGCCTCATATCACCTCTTCGCACTATTACTATCTACCCCCCGCACCATTAGTATGATCATGAAGATCATCCGTGCTGCAAGCCTTGGCCGTGCCCACGAACTCATCATCAAACACATCCTTGAGAGAGGGAGAGAACGGCGAACCGAGAACGGGGAAGAGACGCTTGAGACCGACGAGATTGCACTCCGGGTGGAAAGTCCGCTAACTGAGCCGATGGCAAGCGGTCAATCGCGCTTCAAAAGGGCTTTTCTGGACTGCTATGCTGAGGATCTGATTAATGGATCGGAGTCTGTCTTTGAATATGACTATCATTCCCGTCTCTTTGACTGGGGGCAGGGGCTCACACTCAATGGAGCTGATATTCATGCTGATCAGATCGCCTATATACTACAGAAGCTCAAGAGTGAGCCTGTCAGCAGACGGGCAGTTGCCGTCACCTGGAATCCGGCCATTGACGAAAACCTGGACGACTGCCCCTGCCTCCAGCTTATCCAGTGCGTCATCCGGACAGAGGAGGAAAAGGAGGAAGATTCCCGAGTCCTTGATATGAAGGTTGTCTTCCGCTCAAACGATATGCTCTCAGCAGCTGGTGCAAATATGTATGCACTGGCACGCCTCCACCAGCATATTGCAGAGGAGATCGGCGTGCCTGTGGGAGCATACACCCATATCTCGCTTGTTCCGCACATATATTACAGGAGGGATGTGGCGGACATCCCTCCGTTCTGCGGAGAGGGAAGCCTGATCCGGCCGCTTGAAATTGTCTGTGCCGCCTGCCGGGGCTGCCGGAGAGGAGAGAGGATCTAACCCTTATTGCTCGTTCACCTCATTTTTGTTCACTTTTTGATCCATTCTGATGCGTGGATAGAGGATTTCGCCCGATGAACGCCTTCGTAAAGACGCACAACGTCCTCATGATCTCCGTCAGGTTCATTAATCATCAGCAATCACATATTATGGCACATTAGTCCGGTAGTGTAGCGGTCAATCATGGGGGACTCTGGATCCCCCGACAGCAGTTCGAATCTGCTCCGGACTACTTTTCTTTGTTTTTGATTTTGCTTGAATGAGAGTAATTTAGCCATTTCCCTTATTTCTCCATCATGAAAAACCAAGATCCAGTCATACACTTTCACCACTGATTTTTATTCAGGATTATCACTTAATATTGCTTGGATTAGTAAATAAACTCAATAATGAAGTCAAATCTATATTCCATGAATCTATTGGCAGATCTATGATAAACCATATATGAGTTTATAAAAAGACCATCATGGGGAAGAAGGATGAACACACCGTTAACCAAACAATTTTCTGAAAGAATAATCATTCTCAGAGCCACAGGAGAACCACAAGAAGTTGTCCAGAGAGTGAATAATTAAATGATACAACTCTCATGTAACAGAAAAGACCATTGAAATGATCAATCAGAATAACATTCTTGTAAGAGACGCCGGATCGCAATTCAACCCTCTGATAACTGCCTGAAGCATGCATTAGATTATAGGCAGACGATATCATAGATATCATAACCCACTCCTTTAGTGGATGGGAGAGAGAGAGAGAGAGAGAGAGAGAGAGAGAGACGAACAAATAGATACAAAAATAGTTTGAATTACCCCGACTCACTCTCTATTCCAACCGGAATATTCAAAGATCTTTACTGCATCCAGTCCTTCCTGTGTAGAATATATGCGGGTAAAAGCCGGAAGATCAACTGCATCCTGCTGGTGGAGATGGAAATACATTGAGTTACTGGCATGGTTGAGGAACTCTTCCTGGGTGAGTCCACCCACATCAATTCCGGCAACAGCCATATACCCGGCAAATGAACCGGAAGTGATATGTTCGGTCACCACATACCGCACATTTCGCCGATCAAGGATCTGGGTTGCAGCTGCCGGATCAGTCGTTGTAAAGAAACGACAGGAATCCCTGATCCCCACCTGGAAGTTATTTGCAACAACAGGCCGTTCTGCGAGGTAGACAATCTGGTTTCCGGCACCCCAGAAGCTCATCACCCCATAAGCTGGAGTGATTGACTGATCAGAATACCCACCCGGATTAGGAGTTTCACTCCCGAGATAGTCAAGTGCTAGTAGCCAGTGTTCATCCGGAGGACCGGGAAGGCGTTCTGTCATTCCAACAGCAGAATATGCTGTTGGTATGATAAGAACCAGCAGGAAGACTGCGATGAAAGCAGTTCGATCTGGGAGCGGAGACGATACAGATACTTCCTTCTTTTTCCCCTTCTTTTGCTGGGAAACAGCGGTTGTTCTACCATAACCCCACCGTTTGAATGCATCCAGAACCACTATCAAACCATATGAACCCCATACAGCAATCGGAATAATAAGGAAATTCAGGAAACGCATCTGGTAAAGCGGAAGAATAATTCCAATCAGCAGCAAAACCGCAAGCAGAATGTCAGCATCATCCAACTCCCTCTTTCTGATACGGACAGGGATATAGGCAATAAATCCCAGAATTGCCAGGATAAGAGGGATTGTGAAAAGTTCCCAAAACGACATCAGAGTGAAGTTCCCATCAAAATAGAGAAGAGACTGAGCCTCGCTGATAGTACCAAGCACGACCCCTTCACCAGTAATATATCCAAAACCACCAAGTATAGCAGTCCAAAGTTGTGGAAGGAGGAAATATACAAGCGCGCTTCCTGCCACGCCCATTCCAGCAACAATCCCGACAAACCATTGCCATGGCCTACCAGACAGATAACGTGCAAGGATGCCAGTTATAAGGATCACACCAAGCCAGAGAAAGAGGTAAGCTGGCTGGAAGAGCGTAAGTGCCATATGTCGCATGTCTGTTGCACCAAGGATGCCTGCGTTTATGAAGAGTGAAACCAGCCCGGATAGTCCAAACGCAATAAGGGAAAAAATAAGAAGATCTTCAGATGGAATTCCTTTCATCTGACGGAGAATAAATTGAAGCACAATAACCGCTCCGATGATACCGATGAAGATTGAAGATCCAATCCATGAATAGATAGCAGCAAGAAATGCAACTGCAAGGAGTATTCCAGAATACCAAATTTTCTCCGGCATACGAATGAAAAGAATTGATGCGAGGATCATAACCGCAAAGAGAAGAACCTCAAACCCATGGTGGTCAACAAAACCAAGAAGAGAGACAAGGACATGCGCAGGTAGAATAGCAAGAATTCCAGCGGCAATAATTCCGTATTCTTCACGAGAGAATACATACCGGCCAATATAATAAACAGGAATCAACGCAAGAAGCCCGATAGCAATAGGAGCATAAACGCCAATAGTTTCAACCAGCTCCCGTGAGGGAGTGCCAAGACCAAGAACCGCAGCAACAGCAGCTATCATTCCATCAAAAAGAGGCGGCCAACCGATTGCCGCTCCCTGAGGATAGTTAATATACGTATCAAATGAGATAATCTCCGGGAAATTTTCAGCCGCCGCAACAATTCTCCTCATATGATAGTAGGCATCATATTCAATGAACAGGATCCCGTTCTCTGTGAAAACTTTAGAATATGAGCTAAGCCGGAGAGCTATTGCCCCTAAGAGTATCACAGCGAGGGCACCAGCCCTCTGCCTGCGTGATAAAGTCATATGCAGGATTCGGTGTCAGGACAATATATAATTTTCAAAACGCCTTTTGTACAGAAAAAATCATTATCTATGAATTCGGATCAACCCGTCTGATCGCATCATCCCAAAATGAAGCGATCTTCGTATCTCTATCCAGCCCCCTTATGACACTCATTCTCCACTTTCACCCTTTAATTACGCCAGAAACGCAGCGATAATCCCGGAGAGAAAGATCCCATCAAACGTCCCGGCACCCCCGATAGAGACGATCGGCGCTCCAAGGGATCCGATCTTCCTGAGATTTAGGAGATCTGCTCCGACAAGCGTTCCGATTGTCCCGCTCACATACGCAATAATAGCGGCATTCAGCCCAAAGCCCCCGGCAAGCAGAACTCCACAGGCAAGAGCAGCAAGCGGCGGGAGGAAGAACGGCGTCCCTATCCCGACTCCGGGGATCAGCCGGGCATACCGGTTCACCACGACAGTAACAACAAGGGCTCCCACACAGGCAAGCATGAAAAGCCGGGCATCAGCCATCCCGATGAGGGCGTGAAAGAGGAGAGCCACCGATATCAGGACAGGAATCACTGCACCCCCGATATTGAGGGCGATTTTTGTCACCTGTGCAGGCGGCTGCACCCTGTACATCCCATCATAGAGTGACGGGGCAAACTGTCGCCCCTCGGGACGCTCCACCGGCGCTGGCGGCTCTTCTTGGA
>Ga0163225_100186_pt1 | contig 19997 bp, 10 predicted proteins | sample MSEWel2016_04_06_2_FD_113145 | JGI IMG/M metagenome (GOLD analysis project Ga0163225, IMG submission 113145) | Subsurface microbial communities from deep shales in West Virginia, USA - MSEEL Well Study Marcellus 5H_2016_04_06 ... | reverse complement strand
CATTGCCGAAATGATATGCACAAGGCCAGGATGTGAACCGCGTTTTTCTATAACCTTTTTGACCAAATCCTCTTTACGGATATGCGTTTTTGCAACAAATTCTATTTCAACATTATTCTCTTTTGCTAATTTTTCTGCATTATTACGTAAAGCATTTTTAAATGGTTCTGCAAATTTGGGATAATCGAAAATGCGAATATTATTAGAGTATAGGTAGGAGGTCATTCCTTGTGCATAGCATATTTGTGGAATAGTACCGGTAAATATTAGCCGATCAAAACAACTTAATACACCGTTAATTTTGGTTTCGTGAGATACAGTTAATAAATTCATGATAAGACGATAAAAAATTTCTAACCAAGAAAGTAGGATAAACTCTTTTCAAAGTTCAATTATTCATGAGATATTTGCAACCTGTTTGGTTCTGGCTATGCCAGGTTAGGTTTTATTACTTTCAAATAATCCTTTTGAAAAAAAACTATGTTTTCAACCAAATATTGAATGGTTGTTTGCTATCGCCCCTTCAGGGTTTGAGGTTTTTTTTATCAACATCACAGGGTTGAACCCTGCGCTGTTGCTATCGCCCTTTCAGGGCTATGACTTCTTTTTTATACCAAAATTGCAGAGTTGCACCCTGCGCTGTTGCACTCAGACTTTTGGCCTGGGTTCCAGCTAAGAGCTACGAGCAACGAGCTAAGAGCTACCAGCTAAGAGCTACGAGCTAAGAGCTAAGAGCTAAGAGCTATCAGCCAAGAGCTACCTCCTTTCACAGAAATCAATTCTGCCCAATCATCTGGTCCAGATCCAATGCCAGGGTGAATCGAACGGTATTGGCCAGCGGATTGTTCTGAACTACCGGGATAATGTAAGAGGCATCAATTGCCAGCATATTGAATTTCAGTCCCACACCGGCGGTGAAATATTTTCGGTTACCCTTGTTTTCGTGCTCATGAAAATAACCTGCACGCACTGCAAATTGCTTGTTGTAAAGATATTCAGCACCCACACTTATGTTGACTTCCTGTAGTTCTTCTTTCATTCCGCCGGGTGCATCGCTGAAGGATTGAAAAATACCGGAAATGACAGAAACATTATCGCTTTGAAAAACAGAATTGTTTTCTTCAACTTCCTGATAATCGGGAGTGGGAACCAGCAGTTTGTTAAAATCCAGGGCAATCGTTAACTCGTTGTATTCGTCAAGCTCTGTTTTCAAAGCTGTTCCCAGCCTCAGGTTGGTGGGGATAAACTGTTCCACATTTCCGTCGTAGGAAATTTTGCTACCTATGTTTGAAATGTTGATACCTGCACTTAGGTTGGCATCATTTCCTCCCATTTCAATTTCATTTTGATAATAGAAAGCCAGGTCTGCTGCAAAAGAGTTTCCTGCCTGGTAGGTTTCACTTCCTGATGAAGGACTGAAGTTCATTTGCAGGTCGGAACGAATATAACGAAAAGCTACAGCGCCCGAAAAATGATCGGATAAAATGCGGCTGTAGGCAGCATCAATGGCAAATTCGTTGGGCGAGGCATTTCCTTGTGGTTGTGCGTCTTCCGACATGAAGGTGATATCACCTAATGAAAAATACCGGATAGAGGCACTGACGGTTTGCATATCATCCAGCCTTTTGAAACCTGTTAAGTAGTAAAGGTTAATGTCATTGACCAGTTTACGCAGCCAGGGGGTATAGGAGAGTGCAACGCCCGATTCCGTTCCGATAAAAGCATATTTGGCCGGATTCCAGTGTTGTGAATTTACATCAGGCGTAATGGCAACACCGGTGTTTCCCATTGCTCCACCTCTCGATTCGGGAGCAATGTCCAAAAACGAAACGGCCGTACTGATAATATTTTGCTGTCCGCTAAGATTTACATCGTCTTCCTGGGCCATGGTTAATTGGGATAAACCAAGAAATAGGAATGCAATAAGTGTTTTGCTTAAAGATTTTTTGTTCATCGTTAAAGTTTTTCTTTGTTTTTATGGGGTTGGCAAAAGTTTTGCAACGACCTGTGATTTTTCTCCGTTTTGCGGTTTGAGGATGATTCGTACAAAACAAATCTGCGAATAATCCCAACCCGATTTTTCCATCGGCAATTGATATGGCCCTATTAAATTTCCGGTGGATATTATTTTATCTTCTACGGTTCCTGTTACCTTCCCCGAACTGTCAATGAATTGTATCGTTGCATTAATCAAGGCATTGGGTGTATCCGTATGCATGCTGATAAATACATCCTGTCCCCGGAATACCGGATTTGGCCAGGCTGAAAAATTGCGGACATTCATTCCGTGGTTCGGGTTAACCTGGAATTTTAACGTTGCGGTGGAGGAATTATTGTAATTGTCCCATACTTTAAGTGTGAGAATATGTGAACCATCCTCCAGCATTGGCAACTGGAACTGAACGGTGCCCTGCTGATAGTGATCGGTGTCGGCGGTAAAGGCATCATTCAATATCAGTGGATTGTTGGTGTCGCCATCAATAATGAGGGTAATATTGTGACCAATGCCAATGCCTGAGGTGTTGATTCCGGATTTATCGAAAAGGTCGGCATAAAGAACCGGTCTCGGGCCTGTGGCTTGCCCCGGTGCAAAGCCGGGATGGTTCAGATAAGGACTGATGGCGGGGCCTTGATTGTCGTTTTCGGGGTTGTTGTTGATGCCGCCAATTACCACGTCTGTAAATGCTCCGGCCGCTTCGGTACCGTCCTTGGAAATCGCGTAATAGCTGATTCTGCCGTGGTCGAAATTATACCTGATGTCTTTGGGCACCACAAATTCGAGCGAGAATTTCCCGTTGGTGACAGTGGCTTTTCCTTTAAACAGGATGTTTGAAAACTCTTTAAATTCAAAGGGTTCATTGCTTCCGCTACCCAGTGTTTTGGTGTTTACAGCTTTGTCGAAAACGGTTACCGATACCGTTCCGGAAAAGTTAGTCATCGGGTTTCCTTCGGTATTTTTGATGAATCCCGTTATTTGGTTTTTCGACAATGCGCTGATGGTGTCCGCTTGCCCGGTGATTTCAATGTTGTTGAGTGTTGAGGTTGCAACCTCATTGGCAGGATAAATCAGACGCAGTGCAGGGTCGCCCAGGAGGGTGAAGTTCAGCTTGTTGGTATTTGAACCCGATTCAAGTTTTGTGCGACGCATCATCTCGCCAAAGCACAGCGGTAGTCCGTTTTCATCTTTCTCGAATGCGTGGTTGTAAAAGGCATTGTTGAGCGTAAAGTTATGACTGGAATAGACTATCCGGGTGGTGGATAAAAGGGCTATTCCTCCTCCATTGGGGTTTAGGAATACTTCCTCGCCGGCGGATGTGTGATTGTGATTGTCGAAGCGACTAAATTCACAGGTGGCTGTGATGAAAAGCGGGAGTTTGCTTTTATTGTTCCATCCGGAAATGTCGGTTTTGGTCACTAACTTTTCGTGGGCCAGGTTGTTTTCGCTTCCATGACCGGTATAATTGAACAGGAGAGTTCCTTCCGAAATGGCTTGCATCGTCCGGCTCTTGGCTTCGGGAAACTCTTTTCCCACGGCTCCTGATGACACCTTAAAAGCATCAAGATAGATTTTATTTAAATCGAACTGCAGATGATTGGCGGCTATTTTCTGAGTCAGGCGATCGGCATCTCTTGCATGAATATTAGAGTCTCCGTCATCTCCAATAAAGGTAAGTTTGGTTTTCCATTTTCCTTCATCCTGATTTAAAAGATAAGCCTCTGATTTGTCCACTGCATTGACGGCCTGTTCAATGGTGGTGACGGGGAAGCGTCCTATCCCAATGTCCAGTCGGTCGTTGCGCAGATCTTCTCCCTCCAGATCATCCAGGAAACCAAAAAAGTCATCGGTGACAAAGGTCGAAGTCTGATAAATGGAATTGTCCGACTGATAAGTGGGAAGCGGAGCTGCCGGTGTGTTATTCAGATGGCGGTTATCGTAAGTACCATCACCAAACAAAAGCAATAATTTTGGAGATTCAGCTTCATTATCCCCTGCACGGTCGTATAGCATTTTCATAAATCCCCTGATGGCTGCGGGATCGGGATGTCCCCAGGAGAATTCGTTGTAGATCTGATCCCGGTTGGCCACGGCCACACTCAATCCGGAATGTTGCTGGTGCAAATCTGCAAGCCGGTTGGCTTGCCCAACAAACTCAGAGGGAGCAACTATCACCATTTCAACCGGGGCTGTAGCGTGCAAATTCTGGTTTTCCACATTCTTTATAAACTCCGGCTGTGGAAATGTTTGTGACGGGTTAAAGGCTGCATATTCCTTTATTTCCTGAGCGTTTGCTGTGAATCTGAGGATACCGCCGGCAATTTCGGTTTGCATATTGACCGGTTCCGCAGGGTTTGTTACATCCCATACCCGGTCGGAAGCCGAGGCTCCTGAAATTTCATAAGTGGCAATGCCTCCCGGCGCAACGACCGATTTATCGCGAAACACAAAGGAACCATTGTTTAGGGTCAGACGCCCCCGTCCGTTAATTGCAAAATAATCGAGCCATCCAATAGATGTGGTGGCGGTATTGTTATAACTGTATTCGATATTGAACCGGTTACTTCCCGGAACGAAGGTTTGATTTGTGGTGGCAAAGCGGAAATAATAGCCCAGGTAATCGTTGAGGGAAACGGTATTGATGTAAACGGTTTGGTTGGTCGATTCACCTAATTTTATGTCGAAAGCCTGAGCCGAGTTAGCCCGTCCGGCAACCTGGGTAAAAAAAACAGCCTCTTCCTGGGGGATAAGATTAGGCATTTTTACTTCAAAACTCCTGTTCATGGCGATGGAGGTGTTAAACTTTTCTCCCAGCCATTGGTTCCCGGAATTGAGAATATTTTCATTTTCCAATTCATGAAAATAGAGGGCATCAAACGATTGAGTGGTGGCTGTAACGGTTCCCTGGGGGCGTTGTTGTGTTTGAGGAGATTTTAGGGCTTGCGTGGCATCCGAAAGAAAGAAAAATGCCATCTGTGAAAATTTATGTTTCTCAAAATTAAAAAAACCGGTGTTTGTATCGTAGTTCCACCTCCACGTTCCGGGACTGTAAAAGAACAGTGCATCATTGGTGTGTAGGCAAGCCATTGCAGGCAAATCATCGGGGCGATCCTCACTATTGCTCATGGGAATCATTGCTCCGCCATTGCCATAGATCTGTACTTTCGAAGGTTCCGGAAAACCCCATGACTGAAGGGTTGCATAGGGAATTTTATGAATCCCCCGCTCATTGCTCCCGATTTTCACCCAGTTACCCGAAGCGAGGATGGATCTGTCAGCATATCTGGAAGAGCTTGATTTTAATTTGGAGTCATTTTTGGCGGAAAATTTCAGTTCAACCGAAAATTGAAGCAGCTGTTCCCAATTTTCCTGCTGTTCTCCTGTTTTTCTGTAAGGAATTACTTCAACTTCTAAAAAGGTTTTTTTTCTGATGGTAACAATTCGGCAGGTGAAATTATCACCAACATCATTGTTGGTGACATCAGTAAGGTAATTGCTACCGGAAACCGATTTCCACTGATGGGGAATGAAATTTACGTTTTCAATATTTACTTCTTGTGACGAGAAATCATCCGGGAGGGGGAAGGTTGTACGGTAAACCGGAACTCCTGACTCTTCATTATAAAAACCGTTTCCGGAAAATGGTAACTCGGGATATTCAGCCATCGCTTTCCAGAGAATATTTTCAACAAAAATGGTCTTGTCGATTTTTTCGGAATTAACAGAGCCACTAAGAAATAATGCACTCAGAACGAAAAGAAAAATTGTTATGTCGGAGCGTTTAGCCATATTTTAAGTTTCTGCTACAGTTGTTTTTACATTGTCTGAAAAAAATCAACAGACCTGATGGAATTGCAAATTTATCAGTAAAATTAGAACACAAAAATAATGGAATGGTTGTAATACGTTCCTTTTACTGTAAACAAAATAAAATGTTTTATTATTATTTGGTGTCCGGTTAGAAAATTGAATTTGCTTTCCCCATAAGCCGTGACAGTCTAATTTGCTCTCAAGAATGCTTTTCACAGGTTTTAAGGAGGTTGGAGTGGGCCGGGTTATCCAAAAATCACAGGTTCCGTGTTTTTTGTCATTTTGAGTGCCTACCTCCGAAGATGGAAACATATACGGGTAAAGCGAAGCAAACGCTAAATTAACTCTGTGCCTCCTTCGTGAAACTCTGTGTAATAACCCTGTTGCATAGCAATCTCTGTGCCCCTCTGTGGTCTCTGTGGTTAAACCCTGTTGCTGAGCAACCGCGCGTGTCGTACTTTCCACCTTCTACCTGCCCTTTCAGGGCGCAAATAATGACCTGAACTTTTTACCCGGGACGGTGCCCCGGGCTTTGGTCAATTGGGCTATCAGCCCGTTTTTCTGTTTCTTTCTTTTACATTAAGACAAAAATCTGTGGACATCTGTGGATTGAACCATATCAAAGTGAGTCGGTGTCATGCGAGGCCCTGGCCCGAGGCAATCTCTAAAAACACATATACGACTATAAATACAATCCGGAGTGTTTTTTATTGTTCTGTTAATCAGTCGTTTATGTGGTTGAAGGTATTGCGTTAAAGTCCATCAGGTCAATGCAATACGCTTCATTTCCCTCTGATCTTAAAAAATCTACCGGACAACTGTAATGTTAAAAAAAGGAATAAAGTTGCCTTTACGGTATAACCTTTTTTTATTTTTGCAGTATAAAAACAATGAAATTATGCGTTAAACGTTTATGAAAGTATATCGTATGGTTTTGTTTGTGTGCTGAGCCTTTGAAATTGGCATTTGTCTATTACTGAGCCGATATAAGTTTTTGGCATACAGACTGAAGAAGTGATAGAGAAAATTTAAATAAGATAAAAATCCTTGCGGAATGCACCGAATGTTTATCTTTGTTATTTGATATTTGAAAAGAATTCCAAGAAAAACAAGTTATGAGATTGAAATCCAGACTTTTTACTCCCGCTTTGTTGCTGGGATTGATGGTTTTAGCATCTTGTGGCGGTGGAGCCAAAAAATCTGCCTCGTCCACAACGGGATGGGAATATAACGATCCTGAATCCGGTGGTTTTGAATACCAGGCCAACTATGAACAGGAGACAGGTCCCGGACTTGTGTTTATTGAGGGTGGTACATTCATAATGGGAAGTGTTGAAGAAGATGTGATGAAACAATGGAACAACAGTGCCCGTCGTGTTACTGTCCGTTCCTTTTATATGGATGAGACCGAAGTTCGCAATGTTGACTACCGCGAATACCTGTTTTGGTTAAACCGCGTGTTTATTGACATGCCTGAGGTTTATCGTAAAGCATTGCCCGATACACTGGTGTGGCGTCGTCCTTTGGCCTACAATGAACCGATGGTTGAAAATTATCTGCGTCACCCTGCTTACAGCGAATATCCTGTGGTGGGCGTAAGTTGGCTTCAGGCCTCTGATTATGCTGCATGGCGGACCGACCGTGTCAATGAGCATATTCTTGTTGAAATGGGAATTATTGAATTGGACTTACAACAATCAGGAGCCAATAATTTTGATTCTGAAGCATACCTGCTTGGACAATATGAAGGGGTTGCCGGAAAAAATCCTATGAAAGATTTGAACCCCGAAAGAGATACACGTCGGGTGCGTCAAAGCGATGGTCTTATGCTTCCCCGTTACCGCCTTCCAACTGAAGCTGAATGGGAGTATGCTGCGTATGGGTTAATCGGAAACTCTTATCAGGAACGTTTGACCGACCGTCGGATTTATCCCTGGAATGGTCACACTCTTCGCAATCCATCCAAAAAGCAGAGGGGGCGCATGATGGCTAACTTTGTAAGAGGCCCCGGTGACTACATGGGTATGGCTGGTGATTTGAACGATGCCGGTGATATCACTGTTCCGGTAGATTCTTATTATCCCAATGATTTCGGTCTTTATTGTATGGCCGGGAACGTAAACGAATGGGTTGCCGATGTTTATCGTCCTTTGTCTAATGAAATTACCGCAGAGTTTAGTCCTTTTCGTGGAAACGTTTTTGAAACAAAAATTCTGGATGAAGAAGGCTATGTAGTGGAAAAGGATGAGTATGGTGAGATCAGATATCGTGCTGAAACCGACGAAGATATTTTGGATCGTAATAACTACCGGACTTCTGATAATATTAACTACAAAGATGGTGATGCGTCGTCAAACATTTCGATGGGAGGCAATTGGTCAACCAGTGAGAAGAATACCGAGAGTATGTATGCTGACAGTCCCGGTATTATGAGCAGCACCATTTCGGACCGAACAAGGGTGTATAAGGGTGGCTCATGGCGCGACCGTGCCTACTGGCTGAGTCCCGGTACCCGTCGTTTCCTTGATGAACGAGAAGCCAGAGATGATATCGGATTCCGTTGTGCAATGACTCGTGTAGGTACACCTTACAAAAGTAAATAATTAGCATCTGGATTTTAAATAAAATATTACAACTGGGGCCGGGATTTTCCCGGCCCTTTTTTAGTATTGTTTTCGAATGAGCAAGAGTGTCGTAGAAATATATGAGGTTTTTCTTCAGTCGGGAAAAGTGTCAACAGATACGCGCAATATTATTCCGGGAAGTATTTTTTTTGCCCTGAAAGGAGAACGGTTCGATGGGAATAAATTTGCTTTAGATGCCCTTAAAAATGGATGTGTTCTGGCTGTTGTTGACGATGAAGCATTAATTGATGCGGAGGGATGTATTGTGGTGCCTGATGTATTAAAAGCACTTCAGAATCTTGCAAGGCATCACCGAAAACATCTAAATATTCCCGTTATCGGCATTACCGGAACAAATGGAAAAACAACCACTAAGGAACTGGTGGCTGCTGTTCTATCAAAAAAATACAATGTTTGGTTTACACAGGGCAATTTTAATAATCATATAGGTGTTCCGCTTACTTTGTTGGGTATTCCCCCCGCTACACAAATAGCTGTTATTGAGATGGGCGCCAATCATGTGGGCGAAATTGCAGGTCTCTGTAGTATAGCCCAACCCGATCATGGGCTTATTACCAATGTTGGGAAGGCTCACCTGGAGGGTTTTGGCTCTTTTGAAGGGGTAAAAAAGGGAAAAGGGGAGCTTTACAGTTTTCTGAAGGACAATGGAGGTGAGATTTTCATTAATGTGGATAATTCACATCTGATGGAAATGATAGGAGAGTATCCCTGGATTGGTTATGGACAAGGGGATGGCGCTGTTGTGAAAGCGTCTGAAATCTCTGCAGATCCGCTTCTTCGGTTTTTGTTAACCACCTCAAGAGTTGAAAGAAAACCGGTTCAGACATGCCTGACCGGCCTTTATAATCTGGATAATGTGTTGGCTGCTGCATCGATAGGACACTACTTTGGTGTGGAGGAAGAGCTGGTAATTGAGGCGGTGGATAACTATGTGCCCCAAAACAACCGATCCCAGTATTTTAATTCCGGGAAAAATCAGGTGCTTTTGGATGCTTACAACGCGAATCCTTCAAGTATGAGCGTGGCTCTTGAAAACTTTAAAGCAATCCACCATGAGCCTAAAATACTGGTGCTTGGAAGCATGAAGGAGTTGGGTGACGATAGTCTCTCCGAGCACAATAGGCTTATCGAAACGCTTGAATCAATGGATTTTGAAGCCTGTTATCTTACAGGAACTGAATTCAGGGATGTTGTTCCGGATGATAAGCGCTTTTGCTGGTTTAAAGATACTTCAGAACTCAGGGCTTTTCTTGAAAAGCAGAAAATACGAAATGCATTATTCCTGATTAAAGGCAGTCGGGCCAATCGTCTGGAATCAGTGGCTGAGGTATTGTAGGTTTTTTTATCTGTGAGTTCAGTATAAAACTCATTTTTATTGCAAAACTCTTTTTTATTGCAAATTTTTGAATCCTCATTAACAACAGGTTAACTCCGGCACAAAAAATTTCAATGCCTTGATTTTTTGCAAAAATATACCTTTTTATATTACACTCATCTGTTAAAATTCAAGTCTGTAAATTTCTTTCTTCTTCTTACGAAAAAATCCAGAATCAGACTATGTGGATAGATTTCTTTGTGTTTAAAAACAGTGGTTTTAGTCTGCAATTCCATTCTCTCTTTTTTGAGTTGTGGAATTCTTTTGAAATAATCTCTGTGTGCTCTGAAAACAGCTTTGGTGTTTCTCCATTCTCCCGAGAGTAAAAACTTTATGGCAGCTACTCCATCAAGCATGAGACGGACAAAGATGGTGGAACGAAAATTATTCTGCGGAAGGTTTCGGTAAAGCATGAACAAATTATTCCTGAAATTCAGGTAAGTTTTATGCGATGACATTGCATTGAGAGTGCCTCCTCCCAGATGAAAAATCGTACTGTCGGGAATATAAGTTATTGTCATGCTCTGGTTTTTCATTCGCCAGCACCAGTCGATTTCTTCCATGTGTGCAAAAAAGTGTTCATCCAGACCACCGGATTGGTTAAACTCTTTAGTCCGAACCATAAGAGCGGCCCCGCTTCCCCAAAACACATCACCGGGTTTGTTGTATTGGCCCTGATCTTGCTCCACCCGGTCAAAAATTCTTCCCCTGCAGAAGGGATATCCCCACTTATCGATAAAACCACCCGCTGCCCCTGCATATTCAAACATTTCCGGATTGTTTAAGGCCTTTATTTTTGGAACACAAGCTGCACAGTTAGGTTGACTTTCCATTTGTTGAACAAGTGGTTCAAGCCAGTTGGAACCGGGTATTACATCTGAATTGAGCAGAATCGAATAAGTGGCATCTATCTGGTTTAATGCCCGGTTATAGCCGCCGGCAAAACCATAGTTTTTATCAAGTTGAATGAGCGTTACTTCCGGAAACTTCTGTTTCAGCAGTTCTGCTGAACCATCGTTGGAGCCGTTGTCGGCCACGACAACTGAGGCACCCCGGAGTTTGGAGTTTTCCAGTACATCAGGAAGAAAGCGGTTCAGCATGGCGCGGGTGTTCCAGTTGAGGATAACGACAGCTATGGTTGGTTCAGGCATTGGCATGATCTTTTTTAGCGTATTCTCCCTGGTATTTCCATCTTTTGTGTGACCAGAGCCACAATTCTGGTCGTTCGTAAATGGTCTTTTCCAATTGTCGCACATGCCACTCGGTAATTTCGTTTTCGGGGGCCTTGGCGGGTTCTCCTTCCCATGGAATCACTTCGATGTGGTAATGGCCCCTTTTGGGCTTTGAGACTTTAAAATAGACCACCTGTGCATTGACCATTTTTGCAATTTTCTCCGGCCCGGTAAGAACAGGGGTCGGCTGCGTCAAAAAGGTTGTCCAGTGCTGAATTTCATGTTTGGCAGGACTTTGGTCGGAGATCAGACCCAGGATAAATCGGGTGTTTTGTCTTTTTAGGCCAGCTACCGTACGGAGCGTTTTTTTCATGGTTATATTTTGTGACCCGAAACGCGAACGCAAATGAAGCATATAACGGTCGAACCATTGGTTTTTTAACGGTCGGTAAACGCTGAAGCCACTTGCTTTGGTGTGCATATTGATAGATGGCACCCACTCCCAGTTTCCGTAATGCCCCAGAATGACGATTACATCTTTTCCGGCATCTGTTGCCCGGTCTATCGCTTCAGTATTGGTGAAGGTAATGCGTCGAAATATTTCGTTGTCGGAGATGTGTTGCAGTTTGATGGTTTCCACAAACAGGTCGCAAAAGTGGCGGTAAAACTTATGAAGTGTTTTTTGGCGCCATTGCTCAGATTGCCCGGGAAATGCCCGTCTAAGGTTGTCCAGAATTACTTTTTTTCTGTAGCCGGCAAGAGATACCGGATAGTACAGAAAACTCGAAAACCCGTACAAAACAGGCAGTGGAAGCCATGAAATGAGCCAGATTAAAGGATGCCAGATGTAATAGGATAGTTTGTCCATCATTATTTGTTCATAATTTTGTCAATCACCTCCTGCATCTCCGCAAACATTAAGCTGTTACCACAAACGATTTCTTTTCCAAAAAGGTAATTGTTTCCGCCGCTGAAATCGCTCACTTTTCCTCCTGCCTGCTGCACAAGGAAAGCACCTGCTGCTACATCCCAAGGCTTCAGATTGTATTCGTAAAAGGCATCAAAACGACCACAGGCCACATAGGCCAGGTCGGATGCGGCAGAGCCCAGTCGGCGTAAGCCGTGACTGTTTTTCATAAAGAAGTCGAGGGTTTGCATGAAATTTCCAATCAAACTGTAATTGGTGTATGGAAATCCTGTGGCTATGAGACTGTCTGCCACTGTTGCATTGTCTGATACGCTGATGGGCTCACCGTTCATCAGAGCGGGCCCCCCTTTCCATGCATAAAAACATTCGTTCATCCCCATTTCATAAACGACCCCCAACACAATTTCATCGTTGGCTTTCAGGGCAATACTGATGGCATAGGGATACAATCCGTGAATGAAATTGGTGGTTCCGTCTATGGGGTCAATGATCCAGTTGTAGATTTCGCCCTCTTTGTCGGAGGTGTTTTCCTCTGCTATAAAACCGGCTTCCGGAAGGAGCTCTCCCAGGGCCTTTACCAGTTTTTCTTCTGAGGCTTTGTCAATCTGAGTCACAAAATCATTTCGCCCCTTGGACTTTACTGACGGTTTGTTGTTTTGGCGGTATTCCTTGACAAACTTCCCGGTTTCGCGGGTGATTTGAACGGTTGCTTCACATATTTTTTTGAAGTCAGGCATATTCCTAATTTGTTTTTACGGTGTTAAAGGTGCAGATTTTCCGGGGAAAAACGGAAATCTTCTTTCTCAATTATATTTTTCGGAGTCTCAATGGTCATATTCCCGGATTGGGAGGAAATGGTTTTTAGTTTTACGTCAACAATGTGGTTTGCCAGGTTTTCGTTGAATGGATATTCCACACGCAGATAGTTTTCGGTAAAGCCATGCATTGTACCATTGGCAGAGTGTTCTTCGAACAGTACTTTGGCCTGGGTGTTTTTAAATTGCTGATAAAACTTTCTGGTTTTGTGGGTCGATAGCTCATGAAGAATTCCGCTTCGTCGTTTTCGCTCTTCCTGTGGCACGGAATATTCTATTTTCAGTGCCTGTGTGTTGGGGCGTTCCGAATAAGTGAACACGTGTAGCTGTGAAACCTCCAAACTCCTGAGGAATGCACGTGTTTCTTCAAAGGCTTCGTTGGTTTCTCCTCTCACCCCGGTTATTACATCTACCCCGATAAAAGCATTCGGAACCAGGGAACGAATGGTTTCTACCCGGCTGCGAAAGAGAGCAGTGTCATATTTACGTTTCATCAACTTCAACACTTCATCACTTCCCGATTGAAGGGGAATATGAAAATGAGGCATAAATTTTTTTGAGCCAGCAACAAAGCTGATGATCTCTTCCGAAAGAAGATTGGGTTCAATAGAGGAGATGCGAAATCTTTCAATCTCGTCAACCTTTTCGAGTTCTTTTATGAGGTCAAGAAAATTCTCTCCGGTGCTTTTGCCGAAATCACCAATATTCACCCCTGTGAGAATGATTTCCCGGGCTCCTGCATTGCTTGCATCGCGGGCTTGCTGAACGGTCTTAGCAATGGTTTCATTGCGCGACCTTCCTCTGGCCAGTGGTATGGTGCAGTAGGTGCAGAAATAATCGCATCCATCCTGAACTTTCAGAAATGTGCGGGTGCGGTCGCCCGACGACCAGGAAGGCATGAACCGTTTGTCTTTGGCGATATTCCCGGCATGAACCTCAGCGGCATCAAGTTTCTTCAGCGAACCCAGATAGAAGGACATGTCCAGCTTTTCGTTACTGCCGAGAACCAGATCCACGCCTTTCATGTTGACAATGTTTTCGGGCTTGAGCTGAGCGAAACAGCCGGTCACCACGATAAACGCTTTGGGGTTGATGCGCAGAGCTTTATTGATGGTGTAACGACATTTCTTTTCGGCTGTTTCCGTAACTGAACAAGTATTGATGACATAAATATCGGCCCCGTCGTTGAAGTTGACACGGACAAATCCTTCTTCCTGCAAGTGGCGTGCAATGGCGGATGTTTCGCTAAAATTGAGCTTGCATCCCAAAGTGTAGAAGGCCACTGTTCTTCTCGTAAACTGTGACTGGTCTATCATTTGGCAGATAATTAAATTTTTTGCTGCCTGCTTACGGGCAGGCAGCAAATGTTCTAAATATTATGAATCTGCAAAGATAGGAATGATTTTGAATTGGTGGAAAAAGTCAGGAAAGTTACTTCCGCCCCGGTTCCCCTAACAACTATGAGCCAAGAGCTAAGAGCTAAGAGCTAAGAGCTAAGAGCTAACAGCTAAGAGCTCCTTTTAGTCTAAAGCAGATCCGATGCCAGTTCGGCCAGGTAACTGCGTTCTCCCTTCATCAGGTTTACATGGGCAAATATTTCCTGGCCCTTCATTTTATCGGTCAGATAAGCCAGTCCGTTGCTTAGCATGTCCAGATATGGAGAATCAATTTGATGGATATCACCGGTAAAAACCATCTTGGTTCCTTCTCCCGCACGGGTAATAATGGTTTTTACTTCGTGCGGAGTCAGGTTCTGGGCCTCATCGATGATGAAGAAAGCGTCGGAAAGACTCCGGCCTCTGATGTAGGCAAGCGGGGTAATTACCAGTTCTTCGCGTTTTTGCATCTCATCGATCAGACTCAATTCTTTGCTTTGTTGGGGGAATCGATTCTTGATAACCCCCAGATTGTCGAAAAGTGGCTGCATATAAGGCCCTATCTTTTCGTTGATATCGCCGGGCAGAAACCCTAAGTCTCTGTTGGCTAAAGGCATAATTGGTCTTGCCAGCAATATTTGTTTGTATTGTTTGTGTTGATGCAGCGCTGCCGCCAATGCCAGCAATGTTTTTCCGGTACCGGCTTTTCCCGTAAGGGATACCAGTTTGATGTCGGGATTGAGCAGGGCATGGATTGAAAAGGTTTGCTCTGCATTGCGGGGCTCAATGCCAAACGCCGAATGTTTTTCAATTCTGCGGATGGTTTGGCTCGCGGAATCGAACCAGGCCAATACACTCTGACTGGCATTTTTCAGAATTACATATTGATTGGCAGGCAGTTGCTCTTCCGTCATGGGGAAATCTGCCCTGGGAACCTGACCCTCCTGGTAGAGGGCTTCGATAATGGTTTTATCAAAACCGTCATAAGTCTCTACCCCGTGATGGAGTATCTCAATATTCTTGACTTTGTCGGATTCGTAATCTTCTGAAACCAATCCCAAAGACTTGGCTTTCATTCTCAGATTTATGTCTTTTGTGATGAGGATGGTTTGCCGTTCAGGATTCTTTTCTTTTATGTGTAACGTGATGGCCAGAATGCGATGGTCGGGGGTGTTTTCGGAAAAGGAATCCTGCATTTGGGCAGGGATGGGCTTGCCTGTTTCAATAAAAAGCCTGCCATGCTCCTTACCCAGAGAAATTCCTTTGGTGAAAAGTTGCTCTCCCGAAAGCCGATCCATTTCCCTGACAAACTCCCGGGCCTGAAAATTTATCTGATCATTTCCCTTTTTAAACTTGTCGAGCTCTTCCAGCACCACAATGGGGATAATGATGTCGTTTTCTTCAAAGTTGTAAAGACACTTATGGTCATGAAGTAAAACATTGGTGTCCAGAATAAATATTTTTCCTGATTTTTTCTTTTTAGCAGTCATAACAGAAGGGTTTTAAAATTTGTTGTTCCTCTAAATATATGGAAAATTTGGGGGAATTCGGTGGTGTGGAGAAAAAGTTTGGGGGATGAGGAGGAAGAACGCCACAGATTAGGTTTATGGCTCCTTCCGAATTTGAGATGATGGATGCTTTAAGCCGTTAATTGCCAGGTGTTAAAAGGTTGATAAATATGTAATGCCGCTTTGTTAGTGCATGCTTTGGCTGTTTGGATTCTTTAATTGCATATTAAGGCTTTGCACAGTTTGACATTTGCTGATGCTTGGCAGCAGCCTGCCTAGTAGCCATGCGTAAGGGGTTATCCTTGTGGATAAGGGAGTGAGCCGGTTTACACTGTGAAATGTTAGCATGCAATTCCTTATGGTGATTGTTAGTGGATGCACTTTTTGTAAAACACTCTTATTCAGGGGTCTGCGTTGGGGTTGACCAAGAAACTGGTGTTTGGCCGATAGTTGAACATCTCATTATGAGAATTTATGTATTTATTTGGCTGATTTCAGGAGGTTGCATTAGAAATAAGAAAAATATTACTCCCGAACCAGCATCCCGGCTATGGGGAAAATTATTGTTTAGAGTTCAGTAGCAATAGATGAGCCCGGTCTAAAAAGCATCTTTATTGCCATCTCTTCGTTAATAAAAATTTTTGAATCCTCATTAACAATAGGTTAACTCCGGTGCAAAAATTTTCAAAGCCTTGATTTTGGCAAAAATATACCTTTTTATACTACACTCAATTATTCTAAAGCAAAAACTCCGGGGCAGTTTTATCTCCGGAGTTTTTCTTGCTGGGTGCTTAAATAGTGTCAGCAAGAAGATTAAGGAATTTGAAGTCTTTGATAAGAAAGCGCCAAATACAAAGCCTCGCCCGAATTTTTTTTCAGAGGCTTTTGATTCCGAAGCATTTGGACTTGAATCAAACTGGAGTTCCGATTGTGCTTTTTGTTGGTTTTTGGGATAAAAACCTTACAAAAGTCACTTCGGGATGACTGATTCAAAAACGAGAATAACGCAGAACGCAGTAGTTGGTGTTTTCTTGCAAAGCCTATTTATGATTTTTTTCGTGGAAAGAAAGCGGGTGAGTAATGATTTTACTTTATTGATTGTAAGTGACAGATGCAACACAGAGAATGTTTTGAAACAATGGGTGTAAAGATGGGTGAATTGTCTTATTATTTACAACATACAGAATACATACTCTTGATAAAGGAGGATATTTTTGGTAAGCAGAAAAAATGGGTTTTTACCTTTATCTGATTTAACAAGATTGTAGTGATCGTTATTTTATGCAATGGCTGAGTGCAGTATAAACGAGGCTTTGAAAATTTTTGTAAAGGAGTTAACTTATTGTTAATGAGTCTTAAATAATTCTCATTGACAAAGAGTTTGGAATTAAGATGCTTTTTAGACAGGGCTTATGGCTTTTTGTTGTCAATCAGAAAATTATGAGGTCTTCATTTTTGTAAGCCTGACTAATTCATAAATTAATCAGGTTAGGTTTTAGAGTTTTATCTAACCAAATAAATACGTTGAATTATGAAGTTTAAAAATTTATTAACGAGTTTAATTTTGTTATTCTCGTTTCATTTGAGTGTCCTGACCGGACAGGTAAGTACCGGAGGTACTTACACCACGGCTGCTCACAATAAAGAGGTGATCGGCTATATTACGCAGTGGGATGCATGGAAAGCTGAATCTGCTGGTGTACCTTCAGCCGGTGCCTTAACTCATTTGAATATTGATTATTCAAAATACACCATTTTAAATTTTTCGTTTTTCGGAGTTGCTAATGATGGTTCTCTTCACAGCGCTGATTTGCGAAATAAAAATATCCATCAGGATGGTGTAGTTCAGGAGCCGGGTGATCTGTTCTATACGGATATCTATAGTAGTTGGGATCTTTATATTCTTTTTGGAGAAATTGAACCTGTTCAGTGGATTACCGAAGATATTGCATTAAGGGCTGCTGAACAGGGTTTTGAGGTTGAAGTCGGAGGAAATACCTGGTCGAACTCTTCCTGGAGAGTTTATAATAAATCTCTGCCGCTCCCCTTGAAGAAAGAGGGCGGTGCACCCGGGTTGCTGGAATTGGCGCACCAAAACGGGGTCAAAGTGATGGCTTCTATCGGGGGCTGGAGTATGTGTAAGCATTTCCCGGAAATGGCTGCAGATCCTGTGAAGAGAGCAAGATTTATTGAGGATTGTGAACGCCTGATAGAAATTGGTTTCGACGGGATTGATCTTGACTGGGAATATCCTGGAGCTGAAGGAATGAATTTTACGGGAACTCAAGCCGATTTTGCCAACTTTACAACATTGGTACAGGAGATTCGCAATGCTATCGGTCCTGATAAACTTATTACTTCTGCCATGTCGGCTGCTCCTTCGAAAATTGAAGGTTTTGACTGGAGTAGTCTGGTGAATATTATGGACTATTTTAATATGATGACCTATGACTTTAACGGAGGTTGGTCTGATATTGCCGGACATAATTCTCCTTTGTATAGTTATGGCGGTGCTGAAGCACCTGAATTCAACTGGAAAGCTACTTTTGACAAAATGGTTGAGTTGGGGGTGCCAACCAACATGATCAATATGGGCGTGCCATTCTATGGTCGCGGAGTGGTTTGTGACAGTAATGCTACGCTTAATGTCCCCACTGTTAAAACAGATGTAAATTTGCAGCCGGACGGTTTAGTCTCTACCTGTGCTGACTTTACTAACTGGCCCTTGGGGGTTTATGATGGTACACCTAATTATTTCTATATAAAACAAAAAACCGGGTTTGGTACAACCAACGGTTGGACAAAGCATTGGGATGATGAGGCTAAAGTTCCTTATTTGACCAACGGAAACTATTTTTTGAGTTATGATGACGAAGAATCCATCGGTTACAAGGCTCAGTTTGTTAATGATAATAACCTGGGCGGAGTAATTGTATGGACCGTATATGGAGATTTGGAGATTGGTGGTACTGCTACTTCTTTCGGAACAAAATTGAAAAGATGGTCTGATGTTAATTCGGTTTTGGTCAATTCATTAAATGATGTTTTTGCCACTGGTTTTGAAGGAGGGGATGATTGCCTCTCCGTGGATATTACTCCTTATATTGGGGTGAATGATGGGTCTCTTCAGAATGTATCTCAGCAAACTGTTTCAGCAGGAGATAAAGTAACTTTATCTCCGCAACCTGCAACAGGAGCTTGGAGCTGGACCGGATCGGATGGGTTTAGTTACAGTAACCGGGAATTGGTGCTTGATAATATTCAGGCTTCGGGTTCTTATACCGTAACACGAACAAATGAAGGTGACTGTCCTGCCACACAAACTTTTCAGATAAATGTAACTGATGGTGAGTCAGGAAATGCTTCTACACGAATTGTTGGGTATATGCCTTCCTGGCGAGGTACAGCTGCCGCTATTCCATATGACAAACTGACTCATATTATTTATGCGTTTGGTGTTCCTAACAGTTCCGGTGATGGTTCCATTGATGCTGTTCCTAATGCTCAGAAACTACAGGATATTGTTGCTCAGGCTCATCAGAACGATGTGCAGGTTCTTTTGGCTTTGGGTGGTTGGACCGATTTGAATAATCCCGGTTTTGAAGGTATCGTGGCTTCTGCCCAGAGACGGGAAAATTTTGCCAATAACTGTGTGGCACTTTGTAATCAATACAATTTGGATGGGATTGATATAGACTGGGAATATCCGATAAATAATGCTGCCAATTATGCTTTTATGATGCAGGCTTTGAGTGAAAAATTGCATGCCGCAGGAAAGATATTGACTGCTGCTGTTCCCGGAAGCGATTATTATGGACAGTACATTAATGCAGATGCCCTGGCAGCAATGGACTTTCTCAATGTTATGGCGTATGATGGGGACTCAGGTGCCGGGCATTCACCATATAGCTTTGCTGTTTCTGCCTTGAATTATTGGGTAAATAAGGGAATGCCTGCTGAAAATACGGTTCTTGGAGTGCCTTTCTATGCTCGTCCTTCCTGGACTACCTATGCTGATTTGCTGGCACAGGGAGCAAGTCCTCAGGAAGATTTTTTTAATGGAGATTATTACAACGGGATTCCCACTATCAGACAAAAGGCTGAATTATCCAAATCTTACGGAGGTATTATGATTTGGGAAATTACACAGGATGCTACAGGGGAAAATTCTTTGTTAGCTGCTATCTATGATGTATTGATGGGAAACGGTTCAGGTGATGATGGTACCGGCGATGAGCCGGGTGTACCATGTTGGAATACATGGGTTCCGGGAGCCTACAATGGTGGTGCTGAAGTTTCTCATAACGGGAAAAATTATCGTGCTAAATGGTGGACCAATGGAGAACCCGGGACAGATGAGGTATGGGAATAT
>Ga0163225_100185_pt1 | contig 20031 bp, 21 predicted proteins | sample MSEWel2016_04_06_2_FD_113145 | JGI IMG/M metagenome (GOLD analysis project Ga0163225, IMG submission 113145) | Subsurface microbial communities from deep shales in West Virginia, USA - MSEEL Well Study Marcellus 5H_2016_04_06 ... | reverse complement strand
TACAATATACTTGGCACTAAAGAATATCGCAAAGAACTGGACAGGCAGTTTAAGAATGAAAAGTCAAATTTTAAAATTGCCATCGTTGTGGATATGTGGCTGACCGGTTTTGATGTGCCGTTCCTGGATACCATCTATATTGACAAGCCAATTCAACGCCATAACCTGATTCAAACCATATCGAGAGTAAACCGAAAGGTTGAAGGCAAGGAAAAAGGTCTGGTGGTAGATTACATCGGCATAAAAAAACAGATGAATCTGGCCCTGGCACATTATAACAAGGCCGATACCCATAACTTTGAGGATATAGAGCAATCTGTCGTAGTGGTCAAAGACCATCTGGATTTGCTGGGAAGAATTTTCCATAAGTTTGACAGCACGAAATACTTTTCCGGCAGTCCGGTTGAACAACTCAATACGCTGAATATGGCAGCCGAATTTGTCCAGATGACCAATGAGCTGGAAAAGCGGTTTATGTTCCTGGTGAAGCGCTTAAAAGCAGCTTATGACATTTGTTCAGCCAGCGAAAAACTGAGCCAAGAAGAGAAAGACTACGTCCATTTTTATCTGGCCGTTCGCTCCATAGTTTTCAAACTTACCAAAGGAACGGCTCCTGATACCGCACAGATGAATACCAAAGTGCGTGAAATGATAAAAGATGCGCTTGCCAGTGACGGGGTAGAGGAGATATTCAAGTTGAATGAAGACAAAAACGCAGAAACAGACATCTTTGACGAGGATTATCTGGCAAAAATTGAGAAAATAAAGCTCCCCAATACCAAGATAAAATTATTACAACAACTGCTGGCGAAAGCCATTGAAGAATTTAAGAAGGTTAACCGGATTCAGGGAATTGATTTTTCCCAAAAGATGCAACGTCTCGTTGAAAAATACAACGAACGCAAAGAAAGTGACGTTTTGAGGAGTGAAGTTTTGGAAGACTTTACGGACGAAATAATCGACCTGTTCCATGCCCTTAAAAAGGAAAAGGAGTCATTTAATGATCTGGGAATTGACTTCGAAGAAAAGGCCTTCTACGATATCCTAAAAGACCTGGCTGTCAAGTACGATTTTGCATATCCGGAAGAAAAACTTATTCATTTAGCTGCAGAGGTAAAAGAGGTCGTTGACGACAAAGCCAAATACACCGATTGGAGCAAAAGAGATGACATAAAGGCGGAGCTAAAAGCTGATCTAATCATCCTCCTGGCCGAAAATGATTACCCGCCGGTTGACCGGGACGAGGTGTATAAGGAGATCTTTGAACAGGCTGAGAATTTTAAGAAGTGGCAGAAGTGAAATAATAAAGGAGCTATTTTTAGATGTTTTATGCTTTATCAGAAAGTTTAATAAAATCTTCACAAAAGAAAACTACAAAATTGACCGTATATGAAAAAAAAAATGAGATGGTCATGTAGCCGCTTTTTCAAGAAAAAAAAGAAATTTTTCTTCTCTGCTGAAAGGCGCAAAGCATATCAAAATGAGAAATACTTTAAAAAGACAGAAAGATGGGCAAAAATAATTCTTGCAACCGGAATTATTTTTCTAATTGTTACACCATTTCTTTTTACTAGAACATCGTTACTTCCTATTATTGACTTTTCTTCTACTGGACAAATTGGGGATACTATTGGGGGAATAACAGCTCCATTCATTGGGTTAATTGGAAGTGTTCTTGTATTTCTTTCATTTAAGGCTCAGACAGATATGAACAGGAAGCAATTCGAAGCAATTGATAAGCAGTTCAAGAGAATGAAAGAAGAACAAAAGCAAGCCAAGTATGACCACATGCAGCACGTAATAAATGTCGTAAATAGGCAATATATTGAAGATTATAAGAGTTTTGTTTTTATGACTCAAAGTCAGGGGCTTGTTCGAAAACTCGAGATTGCAGAGTCAAATGGTTACTTGAGTGAAGGTTCTGGAGGGAGAATGGCTTTGACCCAGGTGCTTTATCGCTTTAAAAATTTTGATGCATTACTTCATTTGAAATCCTTAATAGAACATGAAAAGAACAATCCCAACATTCATCAACTTAATTTTATTAAAATACAGTCAGGGATGATTCTGAAAAACATCAGATTTTCAGAATCTTACCATAAATCCATTGAATTAATAAAAACAATAAGGAGAAAAAATCCTCAGTTAGAACAAGTGTTAGATAGAATTGAATATTATCTCAAAGAATTAAATGATTTAGATATGTACTGTGAAGAAAATGGAATTCCAGATGTTATGGACTTCTATTAACTTAAAGTATTTTCTTTTAAAAGCTACTACTAAAATGCTGACACAAAACTAGTCTGCAATTCCATATAAGTATTTTTCTATTGTCGAGAAAGCGAAACTCTCAATAAGTTGTGGATGCCACGACCAGTGTTAACAGCTTTGATAGGATATAATATCCTACCATTTAATCACCCCATTATCAACAATTTCTGATTCATTCAATGTTTCTATTATGGGATAGTTTTCTTTATCCTCAAATGTCAACTTTAAGAAATAAGCTGCAATAAACTCAAAATCTCCGTTATCGAATGGGGTTTTGGGGAAAACAAAATTGAAACCTTTTAATTTATAAGCGACGCTAGGAAAACAAATTCCATCACATATTTTTTTTTCATTATGCAATAATTGAGATGAATAGATTGCACTGTATGCATAGTCTTTATGTGTCTCAATAATATCTTTTGCAAATTGGTTCGCAAAAAAAGTATTCTTCTTTAATAATGTATGATACTCTTTATCTGTTCGCCCTTCTCTCATCATTGGTTCAAGTGATTCTACAGCAATAGGGACATCTGTACCTGCTGAATAAGCTTTATCAGAGTGGCAAATTAAATTAATTTCAATATCTTTTTTTAATTCCCATTCACCAATGGTAATATAAAACATAGTTTTATCACTATTCTTTAGTTCATCTTGACAAGCTTCAATTGCTGCATTATCAATTGAACTTGCAGCATAAAAAACACTTTCTCCTTCTAAGTTTGCCCGACCTAATTTTCTAGCAGGGTTTGGATTATATGACAATCTTGATACTTGGGCAAATGGCTTTTCATTACACACTTGCCCCCTAAATATCCTCGATCCAGTCACATATGGAAAGATATTATATGGTAATCCTGTGGCTTTGTATAAAATTGTTCTAATATCTTCAATACTTAATTCTTGTAAGTTCGTTGATTCAAGCAATTCAATCTGCTCTTCAATATCATTTTTCATAAATGAATTCTTCAAATTAGGACTCAACCAGTTCTTATTTAGATTCTGTTCAATCTTTTCGAAAACATACCTATCGTTCTGACTATATGCCTCTAACCGTGGCTCCCAGACAAGGTGTAACTATATAAGCTCGAAAGTATGGTTGAGTGTATTACGAAACCCTCAATTGCTGTAGATTCATGGCTGGCGTAATTACAGCTATGTTGGCATCTAGCCTTTCTTCAATTCAATAAGCATTTTAAATGTTAATCCTTGTTTCTCACACAATAAGTTAAACTCATTAAGTGTTAAAACATCATTATTATCGAATCCTCCAAGTCTTGTTCTATGAAAATCCCAACTGGATAGTTTTAAAGAATGGTCTAAATTATATCCTTTTCTTTTAATCCTCTCTGCGACTTTTCTTGTCCTCCTCTTTGCATTAAGAATAATCTTACATAAAAATAACCGCTTTATATCATTTCCGTCAAAATTCAATGGCATACAGATTGCCTTATCGTATTGAATAAATTTTAAGTTCTTCTTTTCAAGAGTTTCATCATTATTAAACTGAATCCCAATTTTCAAGAAATTATCTGATATCATTTCATTCCTGGACATCCAAAACGAATATAAGCCACCTATTTGGGCATCATCAATTATTATTCCTTTTGAACCAGTCAACGCATCTTGAATCGGTTTAGAAATATTATCAATATCTCCAATTTTATCTGTTTCCTGTCTTTCAACGGCGTTTAAGTACCATGCAAACTCAACCACTACACTTCCAGAAATTATCCACTTAAACTTTGATAGTTCTTTCTGAATAAGGGTAGTAATCTGGTCACGTTTTTGTTTTCTAGACTGCAAACTGGCAATTTTATTCATCTCTATGTTTAGAATAATTTTACTGTCTGCAGACTCTTCGATTAGAAAGTGATTTTCAAAATTGCAGTTTTCAGTCTCTACTTTAATATTCATTCAGGTTTTTATTTTGGGGTGCTAAATCTTTTCAATGTTATTATATTACCATGTGCATCCAGCCTCTCCAAAATCATCAGGAAAATCAAACATTAACTTGTCATCTCCCTTTTCATGGGCATCTTTGGCTGCTTTATCCCAGCCTTGCCTTACATTTATTTTTGTAGAATCTCCTGAGTTATCAAAGGACTGATCATTATTCTCTTTTCCCCTTTCTTTTTTCATAACGCCTTTTTAATATTTTTTCCAATTATGGCATTTTTCCGGTAGTAATATGCAATCAGCCGTTTTTTCACATTTGGAGACTTTGCTTATACAGTTCGTCTTCAGTTCTTTTTCTGGTCTCCGGGTCAAATCCGGTTAATGTCATTTCAAGGAGACAATGGGCCAGGATCTCTGAAGGTGAAAAATCTTTTAGTGTTTTTTCATTGATGGACATCCCCATCCATTCTTCCCAGGAAGAGAACATCGGACTATATGATTCCGGAGGATTCGAATTAGTCTCAATCGCTGACAGGTGGATATAAGAGTAGTATTCCGGTTCCTTTTCCTCAATGAATCTTAATAAAATCTCAGAAGTGCTTTTCTTTGGCTCAATTGAAGGCATTTGTTCATAAACCTTTTGATAGCCGGTTTCATTTTTCTTTTGGTTCGGGTATAATGAAAAAAGTTTTTCCCTTACTGACGGCCAATTTGTATCGCTATGGAGTTCTTTCAAAGTCATGGTAAATACTTAAATAAGAGATTTAGTATGAAATTATCAAAAAAATTTCTGAGTGAAAAATAAATTTCGATTATCTGCAGTCTTTGTTTTGGGGTCTGCTTCAGTCAATAATGAAGCTTTACAAAATCTTATTTGGACAACTCAAACATCTGGTATATTTTAGCGCTTGGGTTAGGGTTAAGGTTAGATAGGACTGTCGGAATGCCGGCAGGCCTTTCTATTTAATCTTTAAACCGATATGCGAGGTTGATTTTTTATTAGAGAGTTGTAGTTGTTCTGTAATTGCTTCGCATTCTGCCAATATTCTCATTTCTAGGTTTATTCAATTTCAATCATTGCATTGCTTCGATAGGAGTGATGTTCTCCCATATGCACATACCCCAACTGGTTGGTCAGAAGCTTTGTGCCATTTATCTCAGTTTCCGACATATTTACATGGTGATGCCCGTAAATCCAATAATCGATATGATTGTCAGCAATAAAGTCATAGTGTTCAGAGACAAAAGCTGGATTAATCATTGAATTTTTGAACTGTTCAGGATTACACAACTGTGTAGGAATGTGGTGTGTGACTACAATTTTTTTGTCTGCGGTAGAGTTGCGAAGTTCCCGGCTTAAGAAGTCCAGACTTTCTTCATGAAGTCTGTTAAAATCATCACTTCTTAATTTCTTTCCCTTATGCCTTATTTTGTAAAAATCGTTGATACGTCGCTCTACAATTAATGACTCACTTATTGGAATGTGAGACCAGAACGCAGTGAAGAAAAAATCTGTTCCTTCTACATTGATAACCTTATTGTTGACCAAAAAAACATTTTCCCTCAGAGGTTCAAATACCGGTTTGTCTAATATCTGTACTTCCTTTCCGGTATAGAACTCATGGTTCCCCGGGATATAATAAACAGCTTTGAAATGTTCGGAGACATAGTCGAAAAACCAGTGTTTAAAATGTTTTTTGCCCCAATAAGTAATATCTCCGGCCAGAATCAGAATATTACCAAGGGGTTTGATAGGATTTTTATGCAAAAAGAGTGCATTTTGGGCAAATTCGAGGTGTAAATCTGAGCAATATTGAATCTTCATAGAGATTGAAATCGGTTAAATGAATAGATCAAATTTATAAATTTTGGTGGAATAAACGACTGAATTCCGGAGCGTATTGAAGGAAAAAAAGGGAAATTAGTTTTTTTATTTTTTTCTGTTTTCGGAAAAATGGAAAATTCCTTTTTTCCCAAATTCCTTTTTTCGCTTTTTCTGTTTTCTGCTGAGAAGGACATAAGGGAAGGGGTGGTTAGTTTTAGAAATTAACCACAAATAGAAGGATTTGTTGATTAGGATTTCTTATTTTTGTGATAGATAATGGTATTGCGTCACTAAAGCTTCTCCACAGAAAAACGACCAATTTTAACTGAAAGAGAGGAGCCAGAAAGTGAACGCACCTGATATGGGTGTGTTCCTTTCGCTGGTCTAATTCTTTCAGGTGCTTGGTCGTACCTTCTGTGATTAGATATAATGCGAAGGTTCACACCCACTTTTTTGTGGGCCTAAAAACAGGTCTATGGAAGAATACAAAACAATTCATCCGGTAATTAGCTCTTATTTGTCCGGTCTTACCTCTGAAGAAATCGAAAATGTAATTCAGGATTATCACGAAAAAGAACTTAAAATCCTTGATATTATTGAAAAGTATGGCCTTGAAAAGGTAAATATTTCTGAATTTAGGACTTATTTACCTCCGGCTCTTCACTCTGATAATATTTGTCCTGAATGTAAAGCGGTGTCGTGGATCGCCCATACTGCCAGAGGGATGCTCTCAAAGCCTTATTGTCCGGTTTGTGAAACTCCTATGTATGAAGATTTCTGCCCTGAGAATAGATTGAGAGCACTGGAATTTGAGCGGTTAAGACGTGAACAAGAGGAAGCCGAATGGTCCTATTGGCATGCTATTCCTCCTGATTTAGAAGCTCATGGTATTATTGATGTCACTTCCGAAAGATATGAATCCCTTGATTTTGATGTAAAGGTATTTCTTGGTTCCCTTGTGGCTAATGCCATTTCAGAGGATTTTACCAGGGTTGACGGAGGAAAACTTAGAGATTTTAAACTGTATCCTAATAGTTCTGAAATAACCAGAATTTTGTCCGTCTTAGGTGGAGAAAACAAGACTGTTTGTGAATGGTTATTTGGGTTTGATGAAGAAATAGCTAAAAAATTACTGCTCCCGGAAAAAAGATTGGAAGCATCTATTGAATATCAATTCAAGTTATGGAAACAAATAATTATGGACGAAGCCCGGGAGCTTTTGGAGTTTCAGATGTCAGATAGCGGTTTTGAACTGGTTCAGGGCCAGGTAGTGGATGAAATCCTGTCGGATTTATTGGAAGACTATTCTTTAGGCCAGGTTTATCATCTTATTTATAATGCAGTTAATGCTGCTTGTAAGTTTTATGCAAAAAACAATATCCGCCAATATGCGGCAAATACAGTGATCTATAATTGTCGCCGAAACAGGGATAGATACAAAGCCAATGGTTGGGATTTAAAGGCTTATAATCGCCCCTGGGGGTGCAAACAATCAGAAATGAGTCGTTATTTTTTTGATTCTGTCTTGCAAATAGGGGAAGAAGGCTTTAAAACCCGGCCATCTATCGAAGCATTAACGGTCAGTCAGTTTAATTTCATTTAGGCTCATCTGGTGTTTTGTTTTTGTTCAGCTTTTCCTGAACAGCTTCGGTAATAAACTCTTTTAAAGAAAGACCTTCATTTTTGGCAACAAACACCTTTAATTCCTTATGAAGCCATTTAGGCAAATACACAGTTGTGCGAAAATATTCTTCAACAGACTGTTTGGGATTGTGGATGATAGAGACTTCTTTTTCGATGGTATTCGCCATTTTGGGTTTTGCCGGTAACTCGACTTTCTTTGTCAGGGTATCTCGCAGGGAATTTGTTTTTTTCATTTGCAATAGGTTTTGTCCGCTTTAAATAAAAAGTATAGCACTAGTTTTAAGTGAATTGACGGGGGCATATTTATGTTTTAGCGTAAAAGCATAAATATGTCTGGACATAAATATGCTTTTATGCTTATCTGTTATTATGTTTTTCAATCCATAGTTGTTAAGACTTCTATCGTTTCGTTGGCAAGATTTATGGTTTCATCCTTTGCTTTTAAATCTTTAAACTCATATACACCTAATCCGGAAATTATGGCTTCAGAATAGGCAATACGATTATTGATTTGTGTTTTCATAGCCTGAATTCCAAAATCTTTCAGAATATCGTAAACTTCATGACTGATTTTCGTTCTTGAATCAACCTGATTTAATAAAAACCTGGCATTAATATTCTGCTTCAAAACCAATGCCTGTTCATATTTCTCAATAAACTTTTCGGTTGCCCAAAGATCAAGAACACCTGGCTTTATGGGGATCAAAAGCAGGTCAGAGATAAGAATTATGGTACTGGCCAATTCTGACAGGGCAGGGGTACCGTCAACAATAACCATTTCATAATCTTTTTGAATCTGGTTGATGTTTTTTCGTAACGCTCTGGGATCTGATATCGAAACAGCAGGAACATCCGGGTAATCTTCCGGTCTGAGTCCTGACCATCTGATGGAAGATCCGTTGGTGTCTGTATCAACAATTATTGTTTTGTAACCCATATGTGCAAAACATACTGCCAGGTTTTGTGAGATGGTGGATTTTCCTGTTCCACCTTTCAATGATGATACGCTAATTATCATAGTTCTTAATTTTAAAGTTTGGGACCTCGATTTTTATTTCGCTTTTTGGTTTTCCGGTACTTTCGAGAATCAACTTCTTCTCTATACCCTTGAGATGATCCTGCATCAGCTCCCTGGAGGAGATTTTGAAGCATGTTGGTATTAAGAGAATTCTGCTGAGTCGGTTGATGCTTTTGTTGTTTTAATTCCAGTTCAGCAAAGTACCTTTCCCTTTCATCAAGACTTCCATATTTTCGCATTTGATCTGTTTGGAGGCGACTCTCGATCCTGTGGTAATCAAACATTTTATCGAAAGCCCGTTCAGACCTTAAATAGAATTGTACCCGGTTAAAACGCTGTTTGTTGTTGACGTTAGGAGAGAGGCTTGTTTTTTGCTCTTTATCCCTTGCGGATACTATCACATGAACATGTATGTTTTCGCCATTTTTACTTTCTCCGTTTCTTTCTTTTTCCAGTTTTGCTGCCCACACCAGATCATCTAGACCCAACTCCTGGCCATTTTTTAGTTTGAAAGATTTGGCATAGTGGCGCATTACCTCCGAAGTGTAATCTTTCAGAGCTTTCGGATCGTGCCTTATGTGCTTTAGTTCTTCCGCATCCGGGGCGATTACCAGCGAATGAAATCTGGTTCTTCCTTTGGCAATCCCTTTGACGTTGTTGTCAATCATTTTAATCACTGCATTGCTGCTAAGTTCGCTTTCTTTGTTGTTGAAGAACAGCTCTTTTTCGTCCAAAGACAACTTTTCATTTTCTTTGCCCAGATAATCAGCCAGGTTTCTGCAAGAGCCGGTATTGGAGAACGTTGTGTTGCCATGCAGCTTGGGGTTTATGACTTTGATATACATAGCGGCAGGTTTAAGGTTGTTCTTGTAATTGGTTCCACCTTTCATCGAAAGAGGAAAGTATTTTTACATTCTGGTCTTGCTCAACGTAACGGCAATATTCTCTCAATGCCTCGTATTTGGCGGACAGTATGTCATATTCTGCTAGTTTGCTGTTTGCAGAGTAATCAAGAACAAGCATTGTGAAAAAATACACGGCTACTGCAGAAGAGGAAGCAATTAGAAAATTTTTCAACCACTTAAGAAACCGGCTTTTCCTTTCTGCATATCCATGTAGCAGTTCTTCATATTTTCGGAGGGAGGCCTTGGAGGTATCGTTTAGCCTGGTGATTCCAGATTCAAAAAGAACTTCATTTTCTGTTCTGGTGGAAACATCTTTCAGCCGGCGGGATAAAATAATTAAGTCCTCCTGTATTCCCGTGAGATGTGTCTTTTCTTGTTGCTTCATCCAGCTTCGAAAAGTATTCTCTAATGATTGGATCTGAGAAAATACATCTTTTTTGACCTCCTTTAGAGTTCCTCGTTTAAGTGTACCGGCAATAATTATTTCAGTGCCTTCAGTTAATCCTTTTTTTTCCCTTATGCATAAATTTTTGAAAGCAGAATGAGTTTCATTTGAGATTCGTATAATCTTCATTTGTTTCAATTTTAGTGAGAGATTCAGCGTAGCAAGAGGGGACGTAACAGTGTTACATCCATGTTTGGCAAACAGAGTTTGCCGGGAGACCCCGATGTTACATTACTATTATTCATGTAACATTGGGGGCTGAATCCTTTGTTTTTAATGAGTTTGAATGTTATTTTCGTCTGTCTTCACCTTTATAAGGAATATCGTTACACATCTCTCTTAGTCTTGACCTCACACGATATCCATATCTTTCTTCTATGTCATCACCTATTAGGTTTGTGGTTATGAAAGTCTTCATTCCGTTTTCGATAAATAGTTCATAACGGCCTAGTAGAACCATTTGCATGAGATTTATTTTATTCGAATAGTGGGATGAATTGAGCATTTCAACTCCTAAATCGTCAAAACAGACAGAGACTGGTTTCTTCTGGGAATAGCTAAAGCTTTTCCATGTATTTTTTTCAACGGTTTCGGATCCGTTTTTCATGAAATCAACGTTTAGGCTCGTACATGATTTAATGACAAATGGACGGATATTGTATGTTGAAAAGAAAAAATCCAAAATCGATCTCATTAACATTGTTTTTCCAGCTCCAACATTGCCTCTTATCATTAAGCCTTTTTTTAGCGAAAATGAGGGGGTTTCTTGCTCGAATTGAGGGTCAGAATAGAAATACTTAAGAACAAGAGAATAAATTCTCTTATCTTCTTCATTTAGCTCAAATTCCGGAAACTTTTGTTTAACAAAGGGAACAAGTAAATCTAACTGATGATTATAATCGATCGTTTTCATAGTTATGGCTTGTTTGAAGGTTTGGTTCTTTTGTTTTATTGATTTCTTCCAACTTGAATATCCAGTTTTCGCTGTTCCAGCCACCATTTAATACACCGTTTGGGGCATCTACACCAAGAAATCTAACAAATGAGTGCCTAATTTCCGAAACAGAACTTTTGTATTTCATGTAAGCTTCAGATTGTAGGAAAAACTTTGATAGAAGTTCTGGATTATGTGAAAGTTGATTTAAGGTATCCAAAAGCATTTTTCTTTTATGCTCATCTTCCTTTAAGCCAAAAAATGAAAGAATTCTATTTAATTTTTCAGCATGCGCCAAAAACAACTTTTCTTTTTGTTTTTCTTCTTTTTCTTCTTTTTCTTTTTCTTTTTCTTTTTCTTGCGGGTCGGTCTCCATAGTCTTTACATAGTCCTTGTATAGACTATTGATACCGTATAGATACTGTATTAACTTCTTGTCTTTTACCTGGTTAAGCTCTTTGTTGATGCATGCCTTAACCTGAGGACTTTTGCTGAAGTTGTATTTGCTGAAATTGATTACACATATCTCGTTGGTTTCCAGATTGTAAATTATTTTTTGCATATTTTGAAGCTCTGAAAGAAAAAGAAGTATGGTATCCCGGTTATATCCGGTTTCGATTTCCATTTTCTTTAAAGGAATTTCATAAATACCACATTGTTTAACTTTATCGTTTGTAAGAAGATATAAGTAGAAGTACTTTTTTTCCGGGGTTAAGTCCATTACCCAAGGATCTGACCAGAAAGTAGTCTGAATTTGCCTGTATTTTGCCATTTTCAGTATATTTGTGTTGTTCTAAATGATTTGGATGCCCCAGGGATGAGGTGGGGCAAAAAGACTTTTAATAGCGTTGCTTGAGAGCAACGCTATTTTTAGTAGGTACGGTGTGATTTATTGATCAGGAAATTACTGGCTTCCTGGTCAATTTCACTTCGGGTTTTACACTTATTCGCCAGGAGCCAGTCATCAAGTTCCTCTTTGTCGAAAAAGAGCTTGCCACCTCCTGGTTTACTGTGTGGAATGGAGAAGGAGCTTGTAAGCTTGTAGAGATATGAGGGTTTGAAGCCCGTATAACTAACAACTTCATCAAATGTGAGTACTTTCTTATTCGAAAGTAAGAGTGATTCAATCCTTATTAGTCTTTCTTCAATAGGGAGAGTTTCTGTTTGTTTATTTCCCATGATTTTTCAGTTAAAAAATTAAACATGGGTACCGGCGCCTGTACCTTGAAAAATGAATTCATGGCAAATAAATCAAATAGGTAAGGTTATCTCCAATGTGATTTTTGGATAATCACATTAAATTATAGATAATGGCTTCTTTATAAGTGTTTTGATGCTGTCGTTTGTAGTGTTTATAATCTGTGATTTTTCAAAAAATCACAATGTTTTTTGGGAAAAATAGATGGTTATTATTTAATGTTATCGTTTTTCAGAAGCTTCCTTTCGATGAAGATTCTTTGCTGTTTTTGAGAATTGAATATGATATTCCTTCATTCGGTGGAGAATCGGCCTTAGTTCTTTTTCAGGAATACTTGTTATAGCCCGATTAATTTCAGAGGCTAACGAATGACGTTGATTTTTCAGGGACTTTTCTGGCTCTGTTAAGGGCTTTCCATCTTGTCTGAATCTTGTCAAAAGCACTATTGATGAATTACGAGTTTTGATGCATTTTTCCTTTAGCATCCGATAAAACAAAAAGAGCAAAGTTCGATTTGTTAACCCGATTCTTTGGCCATCTCCACAATCTTTTTTTATATTAAAAATGATAGGACTCTCAGAGTCAGGGTTTATTAGGTCCAATAGCTGATCTATTGATTCCTCAAAAAGATTGAATTCATTTTTGAAGAATCTGCAAATCTTTTCAAAATCTTTCTTGGCATCGGGATTGTTTTTTTCATCAAGCTTAAAACTGGGTAATTCACGATAAAGTATTGAATTAATTGTGTTTGTAAAAAGTAACTTGTTTAGTACATATGCTGTTGAAGCAAAAGCTAAAGTATAAATACCGATTAATCCCAGTTGGAGGTTTCCGGGATCTTTAAATGAATTTACCAGTTCGTTTAATACCACAAAGAAAGAAAGAACAAATAAGGTGCTGAGGTAAATAGAAGTTCTTCTAATTGGTTTTTTACTTGCACTTATATCATTGAAACCAAATTTGTTTATAAAAATCACCCCTCTTATGGTGAAGTAGAGAAGTATGAAACCATTAATTATTGCTGAACTATATACTATCAGGTTTTCCATTTATGAGTTTTTTATTAGAAATCAATATTTGGAATAATATTCGCTGCCTCACGTTGTTTTTGGTCAACAATTTTGGCATAGATTTCTGTTGTCCGGAGTTCTTTATGGCCTAGTCTTTTTGAAACGGTATATATATCAGCCCCGTTTTCCAACATCAGTACGGCATTTGTGTGGCGGCTTGAGTGGAATGTAAATTCTTTATATACCCCGGCTTTGATGGCCCATTTCATTAGAATATTGGTCGTTTGAGCAGTGTATTTTAAGCCAGGAATCACTTTTTCTTCAGGAGCGCCTCTTTTTCCAAGCAGGTCTCTTGCATTTATGCTGATGTAGAGGTATTCAAGTCCGTCGGTTTTTTTCTGGGTAAATACGATACGTAGCTCGTCTTCGTTTTCACGGACTTCTTTCCATGTTAGTTTTTCTATGTCAGAATACCTTAATCCGGTAAGGCAGGCAAATAAAAAAGCTTTTTTTATAGCAGGGATTCTGCATTCAGCCTTTGCTAATTTTTGAACTTCTCCATGCGTTAAATATGGCCGTTCAACTTCCGCTTTTGGGAATCCTTTAACTCGTTTACCTGGATTATCGAAAATAACATGATCGTCAAAAGCCTGATTTAGTGCTGCTTTGACTTTTGCGAAATAGGAGAGTTTTGTATTTGGAGATAAGGGTTTTCCCTGGGGAGTAGTTGCATCTTTATCAAGATATTTTTTAAATCCTTTAAGTGCATTTGTGTCAATATCAGAAAAGGAGGTATTGGGATTAAAGTATTTGAGTAAATGTTTATAAGCGCTGTCCCAATTGCCATGGTTTCCCTGGCTTTCAAATCGCTCATCCGTAAGTTTCTTGAAATATGCAAGAAAATTTGCCCGAACCTTGGTTTCAGTTTTAAAGCCAAACTTTCCGGCATCGTATTCCGCTTGTTTTTTTGTTTTTACTTTTTCAGCAAGTTCTAAATTAGTTCTGTTCTCTTCTTTTTGTTTAGGCGTTTTCGGTTTTTCATATAGATACAATTCAAGATTCTCAAACTCCCGATTGTGTTTAATTTTACCGTTGACATCTTTGGAGTAGCCTTTATAATATTCGAGGAACAGACTAATGCGTCCATCCTTTAGTTTTCTCTTACGTAGATTAATTTTCATCTTTTTACAACTTTTTCCTTTGGTGTTGTAAAAATAAAGTAAAATAATCTCAAATAAAAGAATCTTGAAGAAAATTTAGAAAAAGGAATATCTGTTAAATGTCTGTTATATAGTTAATTTATTTTCCTTTGTTTTCTGTGGTTTTCTTTTATTACTTTCCAATGCAAAAGTTCTTAAAAATATTCCCCAGAACTTCATCGGTAGATATTTGCCCGGTGATTTCGCCAAGATAGTGGAGTATTTCGCGAATATCCTGCGCAATAAAGTCGCCTGAAATGCCGGTTTCAAGTCCCTGACGGGTTCGGGTGATGCCTTCGCGTGCATTATTGAGTGCTTCGTAGTGGCGGGCATTGGTCACCACCACTTCGTTGTTATCGATGGCACTCAGATTTACGGTTTTTAGAAGTTGGGCGATCAAAATATCCAGGTTGGTGTGGTGTTTGGCCGACAGGGGAACGATGGCATCCGTAGCTGTGAGTTCACGGAAGCATTCCTCCGAAAAACGTTTCTCGGCAGTTCCGGGAGGCAGGAGGTCGGTTTTGTTAATGACAACCAGCAGTTGCTGGTCATCGGTTTTCATGTGGTTCTTGACATCGGATACTGCCTGGTGGATTTTCTCATCTTCATCGCGGGCATCCATCATCAGGATAACAATGGAGGCTTGTTTTATTTTGCTGTAAGTGAGGGCGATACCCATACTTTCTACTTTGTCGATGGTGTCCCGTATTCCGGCGGTGTCAATAAACCGGAAAGTGATGCCTTCTATGTTCATTACATCCTCAATCACATCGCGTGTGGTGCCGTGAACATCCGAAACAATGGCTCTTTCTTCCTGAAGCAAAGCATTGAGAAGAGTTGACTTTCCCGCGTTGGTATGCCCCACAATGGCCACCGGAATTCCATTTTTGATGGCATTGCCCAGCGAGAAGGAATTGATAAGTCGGGTAAGAACCCTGTCAATTTCGTCCACCAGATCAATCAGCTGTTGCCGGTCGGCAAATTCCACATCTTCCTCGCTGAAATCAAGTTCCAGCTCAATAAGAGAAGTAAATTCCAGTAGCTTGGCCCGGAGACTGACCAGTTCGTTGCTGAATCCGCCCTTCATCTGTTTAAGGGCCACCCGGCGGGCCGATTCGCTTCGCGCAGCGATGAGGTCGGCCACTGCTTCCGCCTGACTCAAATCCATCTTTCCGTTGAGGAAAGCACGTTGGGTAAACTCTCCCGGGCGGGCCAGGCGTGATCCGTTGTCGGTAAGAAGATGAAGAATTTCCTGCTGAATAATGGGAGCCCCGTGACAGGATATCTCTACGATGTCGTCGCCCGTAAATGAGCGGGGTTCTTTAAAGATGGTCACTACTACTTCATCAATCTCTTTTGTTCCGTTAAAGATGGTTCCAAAATGAGCTGTATGGGCCGGTTGGTCGGACAGTTGTTTGTTTTTCCCTGCCGGCCGAAAAATCTTTTCAACGGTTTCAAAGGCATTGGGGCCGGCGATGCGAACTACTGCAATGGCACCGCTGCCCGGTGCTGTGGATATGGCGCAAATGGTATCTTCAAGAAGCATGAATCTGTTTTTTTGCAAATGTAATATTTATAAATGTGATGGTGGATTTTGAGCATCTCTTATCTCAAAACCCACCATTTTTAGTTGAACCCTTTTCTTTAAAGTTAGTTGTTGCTTTTGAATTGTTTAAAATAAGCTTTTTAAATGCAATACTTCGTTAAACTTTTGCAATACGCTGCAAACCAATGGTTTGCACTCAAAGGCGTTTGTTTGTTAAAATTCAGCATATCAATATTTTACGAAACATCTTAAATCTTATATCTAAACATCTAACGATCTATTGTAAATGCAGATGCTATATTTGTCAAGATACTAGCACTCAGAATTGCTCATGCTTTTAAAAGGCATTGCTTTTCCTCCTTGCGAGCATTACAGCTGTATTCCCCTTTTGCCACTGATTTCTGGCCTTGTTTTCGCCGGCCGCCTGGTTTAACAGCTACGAGCTACGAGCCAAGAGCCACGAGCCACGAGCTACGAGCTAACAGCTAACAGCTATGAGCCAAGAGCCAAGAGCTAAGAGCTAAGAGCTAACAGCTAACAGCTAACAGCTACGAGCTACGAGCTACGAGCTAACAGCTAACAGCTATGAGCCAAGAGCCAAGAGCTAACAGCTAACAGCTAACAAGGTTATTCCAGTTCATACTCATAAATTTCTTCCTCTTCCTGAAATCCTTCAGAAACAACAGTCATTTTAATATTTTGACGATTAACTACCTGCGATGGAAGTAAAACTGTTGGTACCAGCTTGTAACCATTGTGAACGGTGACATTGGTGTTCAAAGAGCCTTCTTCATTAGCCATTTTCATGGCTATGTCGGCAGCAGTATGGGCTATAGCATTAATGGGTTTAAAAATTGTGATGGTTTGATATCCCGCAATGATATTGCGAATGGCTTCGAGGTCGGCATCCTGTCCGGCCACCAGCACTTCACGTTGCAGGTTATGTTCCTGAAGGGCTCTGACAGCACCACCTGCAAGTTGGTCATTACCTGCAATGATGGCTTTCAGTTCTGGATTTGAATTTTTCAGATAGTTATTAACGATGGTATAAGCCTCATCGGCATTCCAGTTTTCCACATACTGATCCAGTACAATCTGAATATCTCCTTTTTCAATCAGTGGTTGCAGAACATTCATCCAGCCCAGATGCAAAAGGGCTGCATTGTTGTCTTTCTGTGGTCCGCCCAAAAGAGCATATTTTCCGACCGGAGCCATTTTTGATAAATAATCTGCCTGGAGTTCACCGATATTGATGTTATCGGCAGATACATAATAATCAACATCACAATCCCGGATCATTCTGTCGTAAGATATCACCGGAATATTCTTTTTGTGGGCTTCCCGGACAATATCTCTTGAGGAATAGAGGTCAACAGGAATCACTACCAAAACATCTACCTTGTCGTATATCATTTCCATCGCCTGTTCCAATTGTTTAGGGGGATTTCCTTCGGCCACACCAACCACAACCGTTCCCCCCATTTCTTCTATCTTTTCCTCAAACAAGTCCTTGTCCTTTTGCCAGCGTTCAATTTCGAGAGTGTCCATTAAAAACCCGATTTTGGGTTTGTTGCCACAACTTGTCAGGAAAGCCACAAGAAGCAGAGTGCTGAATAGATAACTGAATGCCTTCATCTGGTTGAGTTTTTAAATTATTAATCAACATAATATCCCATCAGGAATTTTTTTGATTAGGTTTATAGCTGGGAGATTAATAATTTGGTTAACTATTTTTTGATAATTTACGAAAATTATTAATTAACGTAAAGAGTTTTTATTCATGAAAATTGATAATTGTCAGTTTTCATGATTTGACTGTATTTTCTTATATTCACAGCAAAAATCAGAATATGCAAGTCGATTTATCCAGATATGACAACAGCTGGTTCAATCCGGGACGGGGAATGATCGTCAGAACAATCTGGCATTTTACCAATACCATTTTTTTTATCAATGGCTTGTTCCCGTTTTCAGGTCTCAAAGTATTTTTATTGAAGATTTTTGGGGCGCAAATAGGTAAAGGAGTGGTTGTTAAGCCCCGGGTGAGTGTCAAATACCCTTGGAATTTGCGTATTGGAGAAAATACCTGGATAGGAGAGGGAGTATGGATTGATAACCTCACAAAGGTTGGTATTGGTGCCAACTGCTGTCTCTCGCAGGGCGCCCTGTTGCTTTGTGGAAACCATAATTACCGGAGTGAGACTTTTGACCTGATGGTGGGCGAGATTGTTCTGGAAGATGGCGTATGGATTGGTGCTAACTCCATAGTCCCGGGCAATTCTGTTTGCAAAACGCATTCTGTTTTGTCGGTGCAGAGTGTAGCGCCGGTGAACATGGAACCTTTTATGATTTACAGGGGTAATCCGGCAGCTCCGGTGAAAAAGAGGGTTTAAAAATAGTCGTAATAAATATTATGCAAAGAGGTTCGGAATGCCAGATAAAAATAGTTTCCATTAATAGTTTCCAATTCATTGGACATTTTCCGTTTTCTGGCTCCGATTTGCAAATTCATGTTGTTGCGGGGATTAATCAGAAACATCACATTTAACTCCACCTGAGTCAGGTCAGATTTTAATCCCTGTCCGATGGTATGCCCGTAATCTGCCGGTCGGGTAACATTGGGACGATGGATGTTACCTCCGAAACTTACATCATCACTGTAATCCAATCCCTTGGTGGCTATCTGAGTCTTTAGTTCAAAATGCCAGCGACGAGCGCGATAGCGGAGAAAAGTAATGCTTTCGCGAAAATTGGCTCCCAACACATGGGCCAGTTCCTGATTGTAATGTCCGTAATTGGTTATAGGCATATAATGTGAGTAGGTATAGGGCCTCACCTGACTATATTCTGTCTGGAAGTCAAAATTTCTGATTCCCAGGAAGTCATACGCTTTCAGCCCCAGGAGAAAACCCTGTTTGTTGGCCCACCATTTTTCGCCTGAAAAAACTTCATCGGCCTTAAATTCTCCCAAGACAAACTGGCCATATAATGCTGAGTTTTTCCAGGGAATGTATTTCAGGTTAATTCCCATGGTCATATTGTCGGGCGACCCCAGATTGTATTCTACCGGACGGTACACCACCAGGGGTACCAGGTAATTAACATCAAGACCACGATGGCCGACGGTGTCTTCAGCAGCCCAAATCACACTCTCGAAAAGGCCCACACTAAATCGTTGGCCTATGTTCCAGGTGAGGTAATGAAACGCTCCGTATTTGGTTTGGTATCGGGTATCGCCAAGTGTCGGGTCGCGGTAAAAATTTTTCAATTCGCTCACCATAAACATATATTTGGCTTTCAGAAAAGTAGCAGTCATCTTCAGATAGGGGTAGCTGTAAGCTGCATCCGAAAGAAAAAGCGAGCGGTGTCCGTCTCCGATAAAATTTTTTCCGAAGCCTGCCTGAAAATTGAAATAACGTCCGGCATTGTAACTGAGATACCCTGTGGATTGAGCGAAGTCATGCCCGTCATCTCCAAATGTCTTGCGGCGTCCCTGACCGGGCACCACATCACGCTCAATAGCAAAATCGTCAAGATATCCGGGGAAGGTGGCCTGATTTTCGTGCAAATCCACATAAAAGCCCACATCCGGTCCTAACTGACCTTCAATCATTGCGCCCCGGGTATTTACAAACCAGTTCTGGCCGGTGGCATTATCTTTTCCAAATTCAAAATTAAAAAGCGGATTAATACGAATCCACACATCCTCTTCTTCCCACGACAACAGGTCATCGGAGAAGAATCGCCCGAAAATATTCTGACGATGAGATGGTTTTCTTATTCCCCTTTGAATTAACGAATCCACATTGTAATAACGGGCCACTTCATCCAGACGTATCGGGCCAACCGAGCTATGCAGATTTTGTCCCGGAACATGGAGTACTCTCTCTACCGGATTGAATGAATGATTATTCCAGCTGTTGTAAACCTGCCCCCGGGTGCTGTGAAAAACCAGAATCAGGATGAAAAAGGATATGTAACGTAAGGATGTTTGCAATTTCATGTACTTAAATTAGTTAGTGCCAGCAAGAAAACTAAGGTTTTTTTAGTCTTTGATAAGAAAGCGCCAAATACAAAGCCTGCCCCGATTTTTTTCGGGGGCTTTCGAAGTTTTTGAATCCAAGGAGTCCCGATTGTGCT
>Ga0163225_100182_pt1 | contig 20222 bp, 16 predicted proteins | sample MSEWel2016_04_06_2_FD_113145 | JGI IMG/M metagenome (GOLD analysis project Ga0163225, IMG submission 113145) | Subsurface microbial communities from deep shales in West Virginia, USA - MSEEL Well Study Marcellus 5H_2016_04_06 ... | reverse complement strand
ATTTTTGTCAAAATCAAGGCGTTTTAAATTTTTGTGCCGGAGTTAACTGATTGTTAATGAGGATTCAAAAATTTTAAACAACGAAGAGTTTGGCAATAAAGATGTTTTTTAGACCGGACTCAAGTATTTAACCACATAAGAAACATAAGATAACTAAACGATTTTAAACCATATCAGGCATATAAGCATTTTGTACTTTGTTACAATAGTGTGTAAAAAAAACATAAACGCAAAGACGCAATGACGCAGAGTTTTTATTATGAGAGAGTTATGTACTTTGTGGTGAATCGCGTAAAACATTAATTATCAAATACTTGTAACCTGGAAGATTCGGAATAACGAAGTATTATTGTTAGATTAAAGAACAAAAATTAGAGATTGATTTTCTTGTAAAGATTGGATAGAACACCATGGCCAAACTATTGACAAATAAAGACTGGCATCTGATTAAAAAATTCGGGCGATACTTTGTTCCTCATAAAAAATGGATCATAATCAGTGTGTCGTCTATTCCTATCACAACCGTAGCAAGTATTTTGTTCCTATGGCTGGTAGAACGCATCATTGACGACTACATTGTTCCGGGAGATGTCACCGGATTAAAAACTTATGCAATTTTTCTTGCGGGAGTTCTGTTAATAAATCTGTTGTTTGACGGTTTGTACAGCTATTCCTTTTCAAAAGCCGGAGGACTGGCCATTGTTGACATGCGACGTGAATTGTTTGGCAAGGCCATTCGCTTCCCCATGCGTTACTACGACAAACATCCCATCGGGGTCACCTTGAGCCGGCTGACCAGTGATATGGAATCTATCAGCGAATCTTTTGCTGCGGGTATTTTGGGACTTTTATCAGAAAGTATAAAAACCATGGCGCTGGTGGGATACTTATTCTACCTCAATTGGCGCTTAACACTTGTTTTGCTTTTGGTAGTCCCCCTGATAGTGCTGGTTATGCGGTATCTGCGTAAGAAAATACGGGCAGCCTACGATGAATCACGCACCAGCCTGGCCAAATCTGCAGCCTATCTGCAGGAATCTCTGAATGGCATGAAAACCATTCAACTTTACAATGCAGAAAATGAGGCCTGGAACAAATATAACAATCTCAACAAAACATACTGTGATGCGCAAAACCGCTCCAATATATACGATTCGGCTCTTTACTCCATTGTTGAAGGGATTACATCGTTAGCTACCGCACTGGTTCTTTTTTATGGAGCCATCCAAGTCTGGGATTATGGCTACACTATGGGGGTATTGGTTGTTTTCATCACCACCTTAGGTCGTCTTTTCATTCCCGTGCGTCAATTTGCCCAGCAAATATCAACCATCCAGCGGGCACTTTCAGCACTGGATCACATCAATCATTTGTTTGACCAGGAAACAGAAGAAGAGAGTGAAAAAAGCGGAAAGTCAGATTCCACAAACCTAATGGAAATTACTTTTGAAAATGTATCATTTCGCTATTCTGAAGATACCCCCGATGTATTAAACAATGTTTCTTTCACACTCCGGAAAGGCGACCGTATTGCCCTTGTTGGCACAACCGGATCGGGCAAGTCCACCATTATCCGTCTGCTCACCAAAACTTATACCGGCTACCGGGGCTCCATAAAAATCAACGGGAGGGAGTTGAGAGATATTCCCCTGGCAGAAATTCGGAATACGATGTCGCTGATGCAACAGGACATCTTCATGTTCAACGACACCATCCAGTTTAACATTTCGTTGGGGCGTGAATTCATCACCGAAGAAGACGTAAAAAATGCAGCCTCATTTGTTTACGCCGATCGTTTCATCAATCAGTTACCCGGAAAAATGGATTATGTAATTCAGGACAACGGCGACAATTTGTCGAAAGGTCAGGGCCAACTCATTTCCTTTGCCCGCGCCATAAGTGGCAACAATGAACTCATCATTTTGGACGAAGCCACCAGCGCCGTGGATTCCCTGACAGAGAATTACATCCAGAAAGCCATCGAAAATATCTTCTCGTCACGCACAGTAATAGCTGTAGCGCACAGGCTAAGCACCATCAGACATTCCGACCTGATATTGGTTTTAGAACAGGGGCAGATCATTGAACGCGGGAATCATGATGAATTGGTGAAACAGGGAGGCAAATATGCCCATTTGGTTAAAAGCTGGGAAGAAGAAAGTAAGGGATAAAAACTCCAATTCTTGCTGATTTTTAATACTTTTAAGAAAAGAAAAATCATGAATGAAGAAATTCGCTGGAAACAACGGTTCCAAAATTATCAGAAAGCCTTAAGAAAGCTGACTGAGGCCACTGAAACATACAATGATTCTGCAGATAATATAATAAAAGAAGGAATCATACAACGTTTTGAATTCACACATGAACTGGCCTGGAAAGTCATGAAAGATTTTCTTGATTATGAAGGAATAAAAAACATATCCGGCTCCAGAAGTGCTACAAGAGAAGCATTTAACAAAGAACTTATCCGGAAAGGTCAGCTTTGGATGGAGATGATTGAAAGTCGCAATACCACGGTTCGCACTTATGATGAAGCAATTATAGAACATGAGTTCAAAAAGATCGTGACCATTTATACACCTCTTCTAAAAGATTTTAACAAAAAAATGGAACTATTATTCTGAAACAAGGAAAATTAATAACCTAAATGACAGAAATGAGATTCGGGCTTAGTGACAAAATCATTGAAGGACTAAATTCTGTATTTCGAAAACACCCTGAAGTAGAAGGAGTTACAATTTACGGTTCCCGGGCCAAGGGAAATTTCCGTGAAGGGTCTGACATAGATATCACACTAATTGGAAGCGCTCTAAACAAAGACATAGGTTCAAAAATAAGCATTGAAATCGATGAGTTAAACACCCCCTACCTTTTCGATATTTCAATATTTCACCAACTCAACAACAAAAATTTGGAGGAACATATAAAAAAGCATGGGAGAAACCTATACACCCGACAGCCACAATAACCTTAGCGTTACCAGTGATTCATTCATAATGGTAGCTCATCCAAAATAAAAAGTTTTTTATCTGAATTATTCAGTGAGGAATATTTAAAGATCATCTATAAAAAAAATGTGCATTTCCCATCTTAAAATCCGTTTTTAATTTACCCTCCGCTACTGAAAATCAATTATTTACACCCATATTTGATTCTTTAAATACATTCTCCTATTCTTTAAGAGAACCTTTAACATTCGTAAAAAAGGGACAAAACAAAGTTCAATTTTTTTTTCTGGATAAATCCACTATATTGTAACCAGAAAACCAAAATATTATTTGTAATGGCAGACAATTTAGAAAAAATTGAGCTTGAATATATGCTCAACACCTCGCCGGCAATTCTTTTTAACCGGTTGGCCACTCCAAGTGGTCTTTCAGAGTGGTTTGCCGATAATGTAAATGTAAAAGGAAAGGTTTTTACATTTATATGGGAAGGAAGTGAACAAAAAGCCGAACAAACCCTACGAAAAGAAAACAAGCTGGTGCGCTATCAGTGGCTTGATGAAGGTATGGAAGGCACCTGGTTTGAGTTCGAGATAAATGTGGACGAACTAACCGGGGATGTAGCCTTAATCATTACCGACAATGTAGAGGCTGATGATAAAAACGACACCACAGAACTATGGGATCAACAGGTTGATGTCCTAAAACACGGATTGGGTTCTTCCTAAACTTCACATTATCGGAGATAGTGAAATGCCCCTTTTTTATGTCAGATTCATATCGTTTGATTAACCATAAGGGTTCGCACAAAAATAACCTGACGTTTAACCTTGCTCTTTTACCCTTTAGCTTCCTTGAAATCAAATTAAATTATCCGTGAGTTCATTCTAAAAAGCATTTTTATTGCAAAAATTTACCTTTTTATACTACACTCATTCGTTAATCGCAATATTTTCAGGTCGTAAAAAAAATAAAATAACATCGGTTCAAACAGTCAATTTATTTCATTAAAACCCCGAAAGTGATTTGGGCAACAATTCCCATAAAAAATACTACTTGTTTCATTAACTTTGCATTCAAAATGTGGTACATATTTTGAATGCTTTTTTTTGCCTGTACATAAACCAACAGTCCGTTGAGAAAGGCCTAAACGCAGAGACGCAATGACGCAAAGTCTTTATTATCAGAGAGTTAAACAGTAGCTCCACCAGATTGCAACCAATTTGTAATCAGGTGTTTGAAAAAGTTTAACCGAGTATTGTAAACAGAACACAATAATATTTAATGAAGAAAGTCCACCTGTTTATTCTAAAAAGTTATCTCGGCCCATTGCTGATGACCTTTTTTATCTCCATGTTCATCCTGGTCATGCAGTTTCTGTGGCGCTATGTGGATGATCTGGTTGGGAAAGGACTGGAGTGGGATGTGCTGACGGAATTGCTGTTTTATGCCTCATTGCAGGTAGTTCCCATGGCGCTTCCTCTGGCCATCTTGCTGGCATCGTTAATGACATTCGGGAATCTGGGAGAGAACTATGAACTTACGGCCCTGAAATCGGCAGGTATATCGTTACCCAGAATTATGCTTCCCCTGATTATCCTCACCGTTCTGACTTCGTATGGAGCCTATAAATTCTCGAATAATGTATTGCCGGTGGCCAATCTGAAATTGGTTTCTATTCTTCATGGAATTAAAGAAACCCGTTTGGAACTGGACATCAAAGAAAATGTATTTTATCAGGGAGTGGATGATTTCAGCATCAAAGTACGTAAAAAAGATCCCTCCAAAAATATGCTTTACGACGTAATGATATACGACCACCGCGATCGTTACGCCCGCAACAGCAATGTAACCCTGGCCGATTCCGGAAAACTCCTTATGTCGGATGACAAAAAATTTCTGAAACTGATTCTCTTCCACGGAGTACGCTATGATGAAAAAGTTGGGCTCGAAAAAAATCGTCGGAATACTCAGGAGCATCTTTTCCGGACAGACCACTTTGATACTCAAACGGCCATCATCCCACTGAAAGGTTTTGATTTCTCAAAAACAGACGAAAATCTCTTTAAGCATAGTGACCGGATGAAAAACCTGAAACAAATCAACCACGATTTGGATTCCATTAACAAAGAAAGAGACAAATTTGTAAACAATCTGGAGTCGCGTTCCCGCTCCTTTTATTTTTCGAAAGTAAGACATAAAACCTCGACCAATCCGGGGAACAACCGCAACTTTTCAGTAATTGACTCAACGGAAGCCATCAATATAGACAGCCTGTTTGAAAGTCTCAGCAACAGCAGAAAGCAAATGGTTTTCGACTTGACTTTACGTCAGGCAAGAAACACCAAAAGCACCATTGATGAACGCATGAAATTCATAGAAAGACAGGAAACCAACATCAAAAGACACAAAATGGAATTACACCGAAAGTTCACTCTGCCTTTTGCCTGTCTGATATTTTTCTTTATCGGAGCCCCGCTGGGTGCCATCATTCGCAAAGGAGGCCTTGGGATGCCGGTGGTGATATCGGTTCTCTTCTTTGTGGCCTACTACATCATAGATACCATGGGAGCCAAAATGGCCCGCGAAGGCGTATGGATGGTTCATCAGGGGATGTGGCTTTCATCTGTCGTATTGCTTCCATTGGGGATATTTCTGACTTACAAATCGGCAACCGATTCAGCAATAATGAACTCTGATGCCTACGTTATATTCTTTCAAAAATTCCTGAATAAATTTAAGAAGAAAAAGAAATGGAATTAACATTCAGCTATGAACTAACAACTTAAAAGTGTTCCCTTAGAGTTTTTTACACTTCATTATCAATGATTAATGACATCTGGCATTGTGGCTGACAATTTTTTGAGTAATTTTGCAATCTTTAAATGACAACCTATCAAATCCATGGGCAACACTTCCGATATACAGCTAAACACGATTGATGAAGCAATTGAAGCATTCCGCAAAGGAGAACTGGTCATTGTAATAGATGACGAAGATCGTGAAAATGAAGGCGATTTTATAACCTCTGCAGAACTGATTACTCCGGACAAGGTTAATTTCATGACCAAATACGGGCGGGGCTTAATCTGTGCCCCTCTTATCGAAGAACGATGTGATGAGTTGGAGTTAGAGTTAATGGTGGGAAAGAACACCTCACTACATGCGACACCATTCACTATTTCAGTTGATTTGTTGGGGCAGGGTTGTACCACCGGTATTTCGGCATCCGACAGGGCCAAAACCATCAAAGCTCTTAGCGATCCGACTACAAAGCCCGAAGACCTTGGGCGTCCCGGACACATATTCCCTCTGAAAGCCAAAGAGAGAGGTGTGCTACGCCGGGCCGGCCACACCGAAGCAACTGTTGACCTGGCACGTCTGGCAGGACAATCACCAACCGGTGTTCTGGTAGAAATAATGAACGATGACGGCAGCATGGCACGACTCCCTCAGTTGATGGAGATTGCCAAAAAATTTGACCTCAAAATCATCACCATCAAAGATTTGATTGCCTATCGTCTTCAGAAGGAAAGCCTTATTGTAAAAGGAGTAAAAGTGCATCTCCCGACCGCTCATGGCGATTTCCAATTCATACCCTTCAAGCAAAAATCCAATGGATTAGAGCACATGGCACTGATAAAAGGAACATGGGATGAAGATGAACCTATTTTGGTGAGAGTTCATTCCTCCTGTGCTACAGGTGATATTTTCGGTTCGTTGCGCTGCGAATGTGGCGAACAGCTGAAAAAAGCAATGGAAACCATTGAAAAAGAAGGGAAAGGGGTCATTGTTTATATGAATCAGGAGGGACGTGGCATTGGACTGATGAATAAAATTAAAGCCTATAAGCTGCAGGAAGAAGGACGTGACACAGTGGATGCCAACACCGACCTTGGATTTGAGGCCGATGAACGTGATTATGGCGTAGGGGCACAAATATTGAGAGAGCTGGGTGTGGTAAAAATGCGTCTGATGACCAACAACCCCATCAAACGAATTGGGTTGGAAGGCTACGGACTCACCATTGTGGAAAACATACCAATTGAGGTAGAACCTAATCCATACAACGAATTTTATATGCATACAAAAAAAGAACGCATGGGCCACAACCTAAAGTTCTTCAAGTATATGAATAAATCGACAAATACCAAGAAACACACAGATCAACGTTAGGGATTGTGCCGAAATAACTTGACGCTTTAGACTTGTTCTTTTGTCCTTTAACTTCCTTGAAAATCCATTAAGGATGTGTAATGAATTAAGGTTAGCTTAAAAAATAAATCTCAGGTATTCAGCGAATTATAAAATATTTTCAGGTAGTTTATTCTATTACACATCCTAAATAGCTCGCTATTCGCAGTATTTTCAAGTCGGAAAAGAACAAAATAACTTCGTTAAATCTGTCAATTTATTTCATTACAAATCCTTAGTGTTCGGTTAATAGCTTGAGATTGCTTCCCCGAATGGTCAGGATTCGCAATAACAAAGCAATCTCATTTCAAGAAAAAAGTTTCTTCAGACAATAATGAAAGAACAAAACCAAAAAATCAAATTCCAGCGTGAACACTCCCTGCTTACGTCAGGAGAACCAACATAAACGTAGCAAAAAGCCGACTTCCCGTCGGCTTTTTTTTGCATTAAATATTACTTTAGGTTACACCCTTCTTCCTTTTCAAAGCGTCTCACCATAAAAGGCACTATTTTTTATTATTTTTGTTGCAAACAGATTCGTTATGCAGGAATTAAGAATCATATTCATGGGTACGCCCGATTTTGCCACCGAAAGTCTGAAAGCATTAGTGAACGCCGGTGCAAACATAGCCGGAGTGATAACAGCCCCGGATAAACCGTCAGGAAGAGGAAGAAAACTCACCCCCTCGCCGGTTAAAAAATATGCCGAAAAAAACGGACTGAAAGTCCTGCAGCCCGAAAAACTGAAAGCGCCGGAATTTCTGGACGAACTTAAAGCACTGAACGCCGACTTGCAAGTAGTGGTCGCCTTCAGAATGTTGCCGGAAGTGGTTTGGAATATGCCTCCAAAAGGAACATTTAACCTCCACGCATCACTTCTTCCCGAATATCGCGGAGCAGCACCAATCAATTGGGCAGTAATCAACGGTGAGAAAAAAACAGGTGTCACCACTTTTTTTCTAAAACATGAAATCGATACCGGAGATATAATTTTTCGGGAGGAAGTACCCATTTCCCGGAATGACAATGCGGGATCGGTACACGATAAATTGATGGAAGCCGGGGCCCGACTGGTAGTAAAAACAGTGGAAGCAGTAGCTCAAAATAATGTCAGACCCATTCCTCAGCCACAGAAAGAATCCAAACCGGCACCCAAAATATTTAAGGACGATTGCCGCATCGACTGGAGGGCCGACAGCCTTAAAATACACAATCTGGTTAGAGGCCTCAGCCCCTACCCCACGGCATGGACCCAACTTATTACTCCTGACGGGGAAACCACATCTGTTAAGATTTTCCAAACAGAGAAAAACGACTCTGACGGATTAAAAGCCGGTGAAATTTACTGCGACAACAATAAGTTAATTTTAGTAGGAACTGCCAATGGAGATTTAAAAATACACGAACTTCAAATGGCCGGTAAAAAACGGATGAACACAGAAGATTTTTTAAGAGGGCATAAAATTGAAGAAGGCTCCCGCTTTGAGTAAAAAACAAAAGAGGCTGTACAAATAGTCACTACAGGTTTTGCATTGTCAATAGCCTTATATACCATTCAGAATTAGATTCTTCACCGCGTTACCAATGACAAATGGCTGAATATCATTCTGAAGAACCTGAAATATTAATTAAATGTCCGAAATTACCTGAAGCCATGGATTAGCCCCGGAGGGGCGGCAGTATGGTAGAACGAATGTTTGAAACAAAAAAGAAGAGCCCCGGCAGGGGTGACAGAATTGTCCTTTGAGGAGTTTAACCACAGAGAGCAGGGAGGGGCACAGAGGTTGGCAGATGGCAGAGCGGATTCTCCCCACTGCCATTTGCCAACACCTCTTCTTATGTGGTTAAAAACTATTTTCTTTTATTCCTCATCGTAGTAAAACAAATAAAGCAGGTCAGGTTTCTAATTGATTTTATCTAAGTAACCTGAAAAAACAATTTTTGTTCAACAAATAAACATTTTACCTCCACAAAACTACCTGAGCTTAATTCGATCTCCGGGGCGTGGTTCCTTTCCTTCGGGCATCTCGTTCAATTTATAGAGACTACGCATTTTGACTCCATAAATTTGAGAAATTTCAAACATTGTTTCGTTCTCTCTAACCAGATGCGATTTCTGATCGGGATGTGCATTTTTTCTTTTAGGCTGAATGTAGAGATAGTTGTATTCGGTTACCCTTCCACGTTCAGCACCCAAATCGTTGTAGCGAGGCAACTCCCAGTCTCTGAGTCCAAATTCCCTGGCTATGGATGAGAAGGTGTCACCCGATTTTATCTTCACATACCGAACCCCATTATTGTAGAATACCTCATGTTTGGAAAAGGGATCAACTTCATGATTTCCCACCGAACTTCCTCTCTCTGAGGATCTTCTCCATGCAGTCCCCTGCTCTCCTTCCTCGTCAAACATAAAAAGCTTATGATTTTCAATAATATCAATCAGCCGTTTGGCATAATTTGGATCGGTGGCGTAACCGGCATTTTTTAGGCCTTTGGCCCATCCTTTATAATCGGTTACCTCCAGCTCAAACAAACCAGCATAACGAGAGCGACCGCTGAGAAACTTGGCATGGTCGGCATAGGAATCATATACAGAGTTGTATTTCCTGAAACATTCATTTCTTCTGTCGTCGTGATGATAAACTTTTTCACCGGTCCAGTCATGACATTTAATTCCGAAATGATTGTTGGCCTCAAGGGCGAGACGGCTGTTGCCATTACCTGACTCAAGCATTCCCTGTGCCAGAGTTATACTGGCCGGAACCCCTGTGCGCTTCATATTCATCACTGCCCATTCATTATATTTCTCAATATAATCATCCGGGGTCATGCGGGAAGATGTTTGACCCGACAAGCTAATAAAAACAAAGAAAGAAAAAATGTTGATCAAAAAAGCTCTTAACGACATGGTAAATTTATTTCGTAAAGTATGGATAAGTCCAGTCTAAGAAGCATCTTTAGTGCCAAAATCTTCAATATTCAGAATCAATCCTGACAAAAATAAACCTTTTATACTTCACTCATAGATAAAAACATTATCCGGCAAAAAAATAACTGCAACAAATATATAAAAACGAAGTTTCACAATAAGCAGGAACAACCGTTTTTTACCTTAGTGTCTTACTCCTCAACAGTCCGTAAAAAAAAGCTTAAACGCAGAGACGCAATGACGCAAAGTTTTTACTCAAATTCTTGCAAGCAAACTCGGAGCGAGTTCATATTATTCGTGTAATTGACAACATCACAATTGACTTTTTAAGGAGCTATCAAACTCCTTTCAGTCGTTTCGTGGACAACTAAAATTAATTGCGTAGCAATAGTGTCCTAAACATGACAATCTAAACGAATGAACTTCTTTGACTGTTGCGTAAAAACCACTATTTTTAAGAAAAAAACTTTATGTCCGTAAGTCATCAGCATATCTATAATTTCCCATTTGAAGAATTCGAATCCGCCGACCAGCTCAACAAAGAGGAAAAAGAGCTTGTCGAAAAAGCAGGTGACGTAGCAATAAGAGCTTATGCCCCCTATTCAAATTTCAGCGTGGGAGCTGCATTGCTTCTTGAAAACGGAAAAGTCATAACGGGTAGTAATCAGGAAAATGCGGCCTATCCATCCGGATTATGCGCCGAAAGAGTGGCCTTGTTTTATGCGTCCTCTCAATATCCGGATGTGCCCGTAAAGGCCATTGCAATTACGGCTCTGCGCAACAAACAGCCGCTCGACGAGCCAGTGCCTCCATGTGGTGGCTGCCGCCAGGTCTTTGTGGAGTGGGAAAAACGATTCGAGCAGCCATTTACAGTAATTATGGCAGGGAAGAAAAAAATTATCAGGATTGAACAGGCAGGTTGGTTGTTGCCGTTTAATTTTCAGTCTGATTTTTTATAATTACTCCTCCATCTCCTTCAGGACTTTTTCCACCTCCTCCTCGGTGTTTTTAAGTTTATTGCGACAGAAACGAACCAGTTCTGAAACACGTTTTACTTTGTCTGACAATTCGTCAACATCGAGTTCTTCGTTTTCCATTTTGTCGAGAATTTCTTCGATCTCGCCAATGGCCTGATTGTAGGTCTGTTTTTTCTGAGCCATTTTATTCTTTATTTGGTTTTTTGTTTTTCCTTTTCACCGACTCCACTTTCCCGGTAAATTCACCATCGTAGAACCGTGTATTTACAATATCTCCAGGTTTCACACCGGAAACATTTTTCACAAGATTTCCATTCAGATAGGTCAAAGAATATCCCTTCTTTAATAATTTATCCGGATCGTTAAACCGGGAGGTGTTTTCCAGATATTCAATTCTGCGTTTCTCTTCCGATAATTGATGTTTCGGTAAAAGAAACAATCTCTGCTGATAACGGTGTAACGCCACATTATTGTCTTTCACCAGTTGTCTGCCGGCATCAAATACTTTTTCGTTCATTCTAATCACCCGGCTGGTTTCCTCTCCAATTCTTCGCGACACAGACAAAGGCAATCTTCCGAGCAGACGTTCCAACCGACCCGCACGTCGCTGCAAATCCATTTTTACGCCCGGCACATAAGAGGCGGCAATTTGCTCGGTTCGTTGCTTTTCTTCCTGAATTACATCACGGGCCATTTCAGCAATCAGCTGCGCTTTTTCATCAATAATGGTCAGAAAATCTCCGGCTCTTTCAATCAGAAATGCAGCAACTGCTGTGGGCGTTTTCAGGGCTGTATTGGCCACCAAATCGGCGACAGATTCGTCGCGTTCATGTCCAATTCCAGTGAGCACGGGCAAAGGAAACTGTGCGATATGATAGGCTACCCAATAACTGTCGAAACACAATAGGTCAATAGCTGCTCCCCCACCTCTGATAAGCACCACCGCATCAAAAAAATCAACCTGCTCAAACACGCTGTCGAAGGCTCCGGCAATAGATTGTTCTGCACGTTCGCCCTGCATCACCGCAGGAAAAAGATGATGATAGAATTTAATGCCATAAGGATTGGTTTCCAGTTGATTGATAAAATCGCCATAACCGGCAGCTGTGGGCGATGACACAATGGCAATTTTCTGTATAACAGGAGGCAAATCAAGCTCCTTATTCATATCCAGAACCCCCTCTTCCTCCAGTTGGAGCAGCACCTCACGTCTTTTTCGGGCGAGGTCGCCCATCGTATAAGATGGATCGATATCGGTGATAATCAGGCTCAGCCCAAAAACTTCCTGAAACTGAACGGTTACTTTCACAAGAACTTTTAATCCTGCCCCCAGCACCTGTCCTGAAGTGGATTCAAAGTAAGCTTTGAGCATCCGGTAGTTCTGTGCCCAGATCATAGCACGCGAACGGGCTTTTAGCTGGTCATTTATCTCATCTTTTTCAATTAAATCGAGATAACAATGTCCGGTACGGTTGACCCGCAATTCCCCTATCTCGGCTTTCACCCAGACAGAATGCAACATGGCATCATCGAGGATACCTTTAATTTTCTGATTTAACTGGAATAATGTGATGGCTTCCTGCCCCATTCTGATGTTATCTTAACGCATGTATTCTTCAGGATTGTTAATGAAATTCTCGGGATCCTTCAGTTTTTCCCGATTCTCTTCATATTGTCGGAATTCCTGCATTTCCTTATCGTTCATCAGGTTTTCATTTTGCAACAGCCCATTTTCATAGATAAGAGTAAATATCTTTCGTCCAAGAGCATCATAAAATATCCAGGTGCTGTCGCGCAAATTATTTTTATAGAATCCATCAATCTCTTTTTGCCCGTTTTCGAAATAAACCGAGTAGGCCCCATTCAGATTGTCATCTTCATAATTAATAACCACACGAAGGCTTCCATCGGGATAGTAACGCTTCTCTTCCCCCTGCTTTTCGCCTTTTTCATAGGCCACCTCTGCTGCAAGTTTCCCGGAATCAAAGTAAATTTCAGATTTGCCTTCTCTTTCATCAAACTGAAACTCTTCCTTGGCTTTCAGATTTCCTTCCATATCAAAAAAATGCCAGATACTATCCTTCTGCATATTTAGAAAAAAACCTTCGCCCAGCAGATTTCCACCTTCCGAGTAGAACTTTCCCTTTCCGCGGTTGGTATTATCATCAAAGACAATCTCCACATATTTTTTCCCGTTTTTGTAATAGCGAGTTAAAGTATCGATAGGTTGATCGTCTTTAAACCGAGCCTTGTAGGCGGGATTTCCGTTGGGATGATAGCGCATCCAATCACCTTGCCGGCGTCCCTTTTCATCGCGGCGGTTCTCATATTCCTGCTCTGTTTTTGTCTTTTTTTGAATAGCTTCAGGCTTGTCAAACAATCCTACCTGGGCTTGAGCTGACAAAAATATCAGCAATAAAAAAGTAGTTATCAGTAATTGGCGAATCATATTTTTGTTTTTCTTATCACTGAGTTCAGTCTAAAAAACATCTTTATTGCAAAACTCTTCGTTATTGCAAATTTTTAAATCCTCATTAACAACAGGTTAACTCCGGTACAAAAATTTTCAAAGCCTTGATTTTTGCAAAAATATACCTTTTTATACTACACTCATCACTGCAATTATTGTGCAAATTGAGTTATCTGTTGATTACAAAAGTATTAATTGTTCCTGAATAAAAAACTAAAAAGCACAAGGCAGAGGGCAAAGAGCATGGGGGTGGGTAAAAGGGCATGGAGCGTGGATGGTAGAATGGCAGAAGGGTCGGATGATTAAAGGGATAGATGGTAAAAGGGTGAAGGTGTTGGCTATAAACCAAACCGCGTCAGCGTTGGATTTTTGCGTGCTGCAACCGGTTACTTAAATGCGGGATGTGAAACAAAAAAAGGCTGCCCAACGGACAGCCTCTTTCGCGATTAAAACAGTTCTCAATGATGTGTTGAGATATATATTGGTTTATTTGACTTCTTCAAAGTCAACATCTGTCACCTCATCATCGTCACCACCTTTGTTGCCAGACTGGTCACCGCCGGGTTGTTCACCGCCCGGTTGCTGTCCACCCTGTGCTTCCTGACTGGCATTATACATCTCCTGAGATGCAGCCTGGAAAACAGTATTTAATTCCTCGGTAGCCTTGTCGATGGCAGCAATATCCTGATTCTTGTGCGCCTCTTTCAGCTTAGCCAAAGCATCTTCAATAGGCTTTTTCTTCTCGGCAGGAATCTTATCGCCAAACTCTTTCATTTGCTTTTCAGTCTGGAAAATCAAACTGTCGGCAGCATTGAGTTTGTCAATTTTCTCCTTAGCCTGCTTATCTGTTTCGGCATTGGCTTCAGCTTCCTCTTTCATACGCTTGATTTCGTCTTCAGACAATCCTGAAGAAGCCTCAATCCGGATGCTTTGTTCTTTTCCGGTAGCTTTATCCTTTGCACGAACATGCATAAGACCGTTGGCATCGATGTCGAAAGTTACTTCGATCTGGGGTACTCCGCGAGGTGATGGTGGAATTCCATCGAGGTGGAAGCGACCAATCGTCTTATTGTCTTTGGCCATAGGGCGCTCACCCTGCAACACATGAATCTCCACAGATGGCTGATTATCAGCAGCAGTAGTAAAAGTCTCCGATTTTTTGGAAGGAATCGTTGTATTTGACTCAATTAGTTTAGTCATCACACCACCCATTGTTTCAATACCCAGAGACAGTGGGGTCACGTCAAGCAAAAGAACATCTTTCACTTCACCGGTAAGTACACCACCCTGAATAGCCGCTCCAATAGCAACAACCTCATCGGCATTTACACCTTTTGAAGCCTTCTTTCCGAAAAAGTCTTCAACCACTTTCTGAATAGCAGGAATACGGGTAGAACCACCTACCAAAATAACTTCATCCACATCGGAAGCAGTCATTCCAGCATCTTTCAATGCAAGTTTACAAGGCTCAAGGGTGCGCTGAACCAGTTTTTCAGTCAACTGATCAAATTTTGACCGTGACAAAGTCTTCACCAGGTGTTTGGGCACTCCGTCAACAGGCATAATATAAGGCAGGTTGATTTCGGTGCTTCCTGAACTTGACAATTCAATTTTAGCTTTCTCGGCAGCATCTTTCAGACGCTGAAGTGCCATCGGATCTTTTCTCAAATCCACTCCTTCGTCGCTCTGAAATTCATCGGCCAACCAGTTCATAATTACATCATCGAAGTCGTCGCCCCCCAGGTGAGTGTCACCATTGGTTGACTTTACTTCAAAAACGCCATCACCCAATTCCAGAATACTGATATCGAATGTACCACCACCAAGGTCGAATACAGCCACTTTCATGTCCTTACCTTTTTTGTCGAGGCCATAAGCCAGCGACGCGGCAGTAGGTTCATTGATAATACGGCGCACTTTCAATCCGGCAATTTCTCCGGCCTCTTTAGTTGCCTGGCGCTGAGAGTCGTTAAAATAAGCAGGAACAGTTACCACAGCCTCAGTCACTTCCTGCCCCAGATAATCTTCAGCAGTTTTCTTCATTTTCTGAAGCACCATAGCCGAAATCTCCTGAGGAGTATATTGACGGTCATCAATCTGAACACGAGGTGTATTGTTCTCGCCTTTAACCACTTTATACGACACCCGCTTTATCTCATTGGGAATCTCATCGTAAAGATCGCCCATAAAGCGTTTGATAGAATATATCGTTTTCTCGGGGTTGGTGATGGCCTGACGTTTCGCCGGATCACCCACCTTACGTTCACCATTTTCAACAAATGCAACAATAGACGGGGTCGTACGTTTTCCTTCACTGTTTGGTATTACAACAGCTTCGTTACCCTCCATCACTGCAACACATGAGTTGGTTGTACCTAAGTCAATTCCAATTATTTTTCCCATTGTGTAATTTATTTTTTCGTTCTAAAATTTTTCAAGATCTGCCTCTGTTAAATCAAAGCCTGTGCCAATTCAATTTTTACTCCAAAAGATGTAATTCTGGCACAGCAGAATATAAAAACATCCGAATCGTGTCAGAATCCGGGTGACAAATCGGCAGAGTAATGAAATACGGAGCTCACGTATTTCATCAACAGAACAATAATGTCCTAAACATTTTCCCAAAAGGGATTTCATCCCTTAAACCCTGACTTACTTTCTTGCCTTGATGCAAGAAAGTAAGCAAAGAAAATCAAGACTGAGCCAGCTTTCGCTCTAAAAACTACGGTTTTTTTATCGAAATCGTCAAAACTCATCTCGTTTGCTGCGCTCACGAGATTCAAACAGAGACGATTTTACGATAAAACAACCTTGTTTTTAGGCTTACCTGCCAATGTCACTTCCCTTCAAGCCAGTGAATACTTTTCTAAATATTCAACATTTAAGAAAACTACTAAAACCCAATCTATCATATTGAAATTAACAGATTTTACTATTGATACAGAAAATCAAGCGATTCATTGAACTGTTTTTTCCCCTTGCGGTCGTCGGCAATAGAGCATGGGCCGGAAAGACAGCCGCCTTCGCAGGCCATCACCTCAATGAAATTCCCCGGTGCTTTTCCTCGGGCATAGGCTTTCAGCATATTCAGTGATTTTTTGTCCAGCCCGTTGATCACCACCTCTTTGATATAAACATCTTCTCCTGCCTTTTTCACTGCATTGGTCACTCCGCTACTCACAGCAAATCCCCGGGCTTCACGCGGCACCACAACCAGGTCGGCCTCTTCTGGCATTTTTCTGACATCAATGCCCATCCCTTCGAAGATGGCATCCAATTCCTCAAAAGTCAGGACAAAATCCACCACTCCTGAATCTTTGGCCTCTTTTCGCTTAGCCACACAGGGGCCAATAAATACTGTCTTTGACTCAGGAAAACTTTCTTTGGCAAGTCGGGCGGAAAAAATCATGGGTGATGGTGTATCACTGACCAGTTTTTTCAAGGCCGGAATGTGTTTATTTACGGCCTCCACATAACTGGGGCAACAGGAGGTGGTCATCAGTGAACAGCCCTGTTCCAGTCGTTCCCGAAATTCGGCAGCCTCTTCACGGGCAGTAATGGCAGCACCTTCGGCCACTTCTGCCACATGGGTAAAGCCAACCTCTTTGATGGCATTAATTACCTGTCCGGGCTTTACACCGTACTGACCATGCAAAGCAGGAGCCACCATGGCAGTGAGTTGTCTGCCTCTTTTGATGGCATTGAGCACATCTATTACCTGCGATATTTCAAAAATGGAACCAAACGGACAGGCATTGATGCAACGACCGCAAAGAATGCACTTCTCTTCATCAATCTCCTCCACTCCCTGTTCATTTTTCTTAATCGCTCCAACAGGACAGGCCTCTTCACAAGGCACTGGCACATAAATGATGGCGTGGTAAGGACAAGCCTTGTGACAAATTCCGCAACTGATGCAATCCTCTTCCACGATCTGGGCTTTACCTGCCGCATTTATTATAATGGTGTCTTTCGGACAGTTCATTTGGCAGGAACGAGCCACACAACCGCGGCAAAGGTTACTTACCACATAATTGACCTTTACACATCCGGTACAGGCTTCATCAACCACGGTGAGTATATTATCGTTGCTAGTCCTGTCACGCTGAAGGGCGGTATTGGCATATTCAGAAAGAGGTGTCAGTTCATCCTTCTCATCATCGGGATTAAGGCCCAGCAAAGGCATTGTTTTATATTTAATGACTGCCCGCTCTTTGTGAACGCAGCAACGTCGCTGTGCACCTTGCTCTTTGGGCGCCATCTCCAGCGGAATACGGTCAATTTTTTCGGTTAGCTGATCTTCTTTCATCAATCTGGTAAGTCGCGCAAGAATCTCACGGCGAATCACCATGGTGTTTTGGATGTAGGCCATAAACTTAAAAGGGATTTTTCGGATTTGTTTTCAGGCCGCAAAAGTAGAAATTAATGAAGAAAAGTTTCTGTAATTGCTGTTAAAAAAGAAAAAATTCTTTAATTAAAATCAGGCTCTCTCCTTATGAAAAAGCCTAACAAGCACCGCCATTTGGAATAATTCTAATCTACCCCGCCGAGATTGACTTTATCAAATAACCTTATTATGTTTGCTCGAAGAAAAAAATCTTTGTTGATTATTAAAAGAACCTCAAAACTCTAAACCCCAAATGAGCAAACTCTACCCGGAGCTTCTGTTTATTACCATTCTGTTAATGCTTTCATCTTGCGAAAAAGATAAGGATGCTCCTTGTAATCTATTCTTTTCTACCCAGGAAGAGGTTGACAATTTCAATCAATCACAAATTTACGGAGATCTTACCATCAGTGGCGAGTTCATCAGAGATTTAACACCTCTAAGCAAGATAGAACACATCCATGGATCCCTGTTTATCCGGGATAATGATATGCTGAAATCATTATCCGGTCTGGAAAACCTGAAATCCATCGATAGCACCCTCTACATTTCAGACAATTTCGCACTGGCCGACCTTACCGGCTTATCAAGACTCGAATATGTGGGTAATTTCATCTGTATCGATTCCAATCAAAAATTATCCTCACTTTCAGGACTAATAAGCTTAGAACAATTTACAGGATATTTTTCGATTTATAGAAATTCATCACTAACCACCATAAAAGGTATAAACATATCATTGCCTTTTACTCTGGACATCGCCTTCAATAAGAATTTAGAATACATTTGGTTCCCTGCACATATTAAGGTTCTGAACACCTTAAATATATCTCACAATGCTTCTATCAAAACGCTTCAGGGTTTGGAAAACCTTGAAAAAATAAAAGGTAATCTTACTATAGCGAATAATTCTGGTTTAAGTCTTTTAAAAGGACTTGAAAATATTGAAGAAATCTCTGGCAGTTTATGGATCTCTGATAATAAAACCCTTACTGATTTCCGCGGATTAAACAACCTTAGAAATATTGGTGGCGATTTTGTCGCAGATAACAACAATAATTTAAAAAACTTCGAAGGATTAGGCCATTTAACTCGAATTCAAGGCAATTTTGAAATTGATACCAACCATCAAATGGAAAACCTTCTTGGTTTAAACAGTCTTGAAATAATAGGTGGTTCACTTATTATAGAAAACAATCCCGTTTTAGAAAGCCTTCAAGGACTCGAATCTTTAATCTCAATTTCAGACCAAATATTTGTTGGTGGTACAACTGATTTCCTGGCCCCAAATCCGAAACTAACCAACTTTTGCCCTATTAGTGAAATAATTTTAAACAAAGATGATAGTAAAGTCTCAATATTCAATAATGGTTACAACCCTACAAAAGAAGATTTGAAAAAGGGGAACTGTAAAAAATAAAACCCCAAAAGATGTAAACATACAAACAACTACTCTAACAATTACCAGAAGGAGAGTAAGGTAAGAGTTACGGAAAAGGATATTAAAAAAGAAGCCCCACAATTCCCGAAAGCCGAAACATTTCGAAAAAAGGGGGCTCCAACCTTAGTTTAACTTGGGAGTTGCATCTCCCAAAATATTTTGACAATGCATCTAAAAAAAAGTTTACTTTTAGGATTAATTCTTTCCCTATCTTTTTTTGCCTGTGAGAAGGAGGAGCCAATTTTAAATGATTCTGAAAACCTCCAGCAAGAACAAGGTATGTTGGAAGAACAGAGTGAATCGATAGGTATGACCATACTTGGAAAACAATTAGAAAATCCCTATTCGGTTGAAAACATGAAAAAAGCATTAGAAGAATTACAAAAAGATAATTTACTTAAATCAGGGAATGATTCCATAGAATTAGTAAATTTCGAAATTAAAACAACCCACCTCTATGTTCGTTTCCTGCCCAAAGATTCCATAGAACTTCAACAACTTGAAAAGGATTCTCTGATTCTTTTTGATTATCCATTGGACTATGAAATTGAAGAAGGTGGTGAGTATTATCATGACCCCACAATCCCTGAAGGTCAAATAACGTGGCAATACACTACTGTGCCAATTGATTATCAAATACCAGATATCAAACATGAAATCTTAGAGGAATGCTTTATTATGGATGAGGAAGAGGAAGAGGAAACTCAACTTAAAAGCTCACAAGTGAACGCATGGGCATTACTTGAGAACAGATCTATCGGAACTTACTTTAAGGTTTTCAGGCTTTGCAAGGGTTAGCTCGGATTTTTTTATATTATGTAGCAACAGCTAAAACAATTTATAAATCTGATTAAAAATTAATTAATTAGGAAATGTGGT
>Ga0163225_100180_pt1 | contig 20300 bp, 29 predicted proteins | sample MSEWel2016_04_06_2_FD_113145 | JGI IMG/M metagenome (GOLD analysis project Ga0163225, IMG submission 113145) | Subsurface microbial communities from deep shales in West Virginia, USA - MSEEL Well Study Marcellus 5H_2016_04_06 ... | reverse complement strand
TGCGCAGGCATGGGTTGAGGATATCAATAAAGCCCTCCCCGTACCCCTCCCGCTTGAGCCTGATAATTATGAGACCGTCGGCGGCCTCGTCTTCACCCGGCTTGGAAGAATCCCTCATATCGGCGAATCCATCCTCATTCCTGAGGTGAACGGGCGGCTTACGGTTACACAGATGAGGGGGCGGCAGATCCTGAAGGTCAAACTCATCCTGGAAGCCTCTCCGGCGGACTGATAATTATTATCGGTTGAGCACCCCCATATATCTCCATGAAACGCATCGTCGTGCTTGCATCAGGCCGTGGTTCAAACTTTCTGGCCGTCGCCTCTGCACTATCGAGAGGCATGATCAAAGGACGGTGTGTTGGCCTGATCGTCGATCGCAGGGAAACGCTGGCTGCTATCCGTGCAGAAGAGTTCGGGATACCGGTCTTTACTATAGATTATTCCGGATTTTCGACAAAAGGCGGATATGAAGAGGAACTTATCGGTACTCTCAGGTCGCTTGCCCCGGATCTGGTGGTTCTTGCAGGGTATATGAAGATTCTGGGGTGTGAGATCATCAGGGAATATGCAGGCCGGATCATCAATATTCATCCTTCGCTGCTCCCTTCGTTTCCGGGCCTTGATGCCCAGGGGCAGGCACTTGAATACGGCGTGAAGATCTCCGGATGTACCGTTCACTTTGTGGATGAAGGAACAGATAGCGGGCCGGTGATCCTTCAGCGGGCGGTCCCGGTCCTCGATGATGATGATCCCGGGACTCTTGCTGAGCGGATCCTTCTTGAAGAGCATATCGCCCTCCCCGAGGCGGTTTCGCTCTTCTGCCAGGATCGTCTCCGGATCCTTGGGAGGACGGTGATCAGGCTGGATTCTGATTTAGAGGAGGAAAGATCCGGGAGCAGCTGAGATGGGAGAGAAAAATCGTTTTGGAAATGGAAAGAAGATCGCCCGTGAGAGGATCGATATTCTCTTTCGGAATGCAATAGAATGGGCAGATGAAGGTGCTGAGCGCTCTAGGCGCTGTATTCTGATTGCACAGCGGATTGCAATGAAACAGAGGATACGTATCCCGAAGCGATACCGGCGTCTCTTCTGCGCACACTGCCATACTCTCCTGAGACCGGGTATAAACGCAAGGATCAGGATCCAGCATGGCAGGGTTATTATGACCTGTCTTACATGCGGTCAAATAAAACGTTATCCGGTGGTGAAGCACGATGCCAATAAAGTATGACAAATCAGGAATCCAGACATTAAAACCGACAATCTGGGTGGGAAAACACGGAGTGACACCGGAAGTTGCAGCTGAGATACGTGCCCAGCTTGAGGTGAAAGATATGATTAAGATCAAGTGGCTGAAGAATATCCCAATGGATCCTCTGGCAGTGGTGAACGGAACCAGGGCCGTGGTGGTCACAACCCGCGGCCGGACAATGGTCATTGCCAGGAAACGTGGGTAGCTTATATCTGCCCTTCTCTTCTTTTCGCCCAGAAATTTATATCAGCTGATCCACCCTATACGTAAAGACTGTTAGTGAACCACAACAGTGAGGAATAGAACATGACTACAGTATTTGATATCCCGGCAGAACTTCTCATCAGGAAGGTTGCGGAGGAACTCAAGGGTAAACCCGAGATCCAGGCACCATCATGGGCAGAATATGTCAAGACGGGAGTTCATAAGCAGATGCCACCGGAGAACACCGACTGGTGGCATATCCGTGCAGCAGCAGTGCTGCGCCGTGTCTATGTTGATGGACCGGTCGGAGTGGAGAGAATGAGATCAATCTATGGTGGCGCCCAGAACAGGGGTTCCCGCCCATCCCGGTTCAGAAAGGGGAGCGGCTCGATTGCACGGAAACTTTTCCAGCAGCTCGAAGCAGCCGGTCTCCTTGAGAAGGCAACAGGAGGCCGACAGGTCTCGCCAGCGGGCCGTTCATTCCTGGATAATGTTGCATACAGCCTCAAAGCCGAGGTTGCAGAAGCAGCATCTGGAATTGAGAAGTATTGAGGTGATGTGTACATGGGAGACGATGAGTTATCTGAACTCCGGCAGCGCCGTCTTGCCCAGATGCAGCAACAGCATCAGGCAGAACAGCAGGAGGCCCAGCGCCAGCAACAGATTGACCAGCAGGTCCAGATGGTGCTAATGCAGGTTCTTGAGCCAGAAGCCCGTGAGCGGTTAAATACCATCAAGCTCACGAAACCTGACTTTGCACGAGCTGTCGAGCAGCAGCTTGTCATGCTCGCCCAGCAGGGTCGACTCTCCAGTACCACAAAGATCACTGATGCACAGCTCAAAGAGCTCCTCAAACAACTGGTACCGCAAAAAAAGGACTTTAATATCCGAAGGGTATGATGAAGGTCGGAATGCTCTATAGTGGTGGAAAAGATAGTTCTCTTGCTGCCATCCTGCTCTCGCGGGATTATTCTGTAGAGCTGAACACGTTCGTATTCAACCCCGATCGGGAGGTTCCTAAAGTCGCGGCGGCGGCAGAGGCTCTGGGTATGCCCTGGAAAAAGAGAACCTTTGCGTCAGGTTTCATTGATGAGGCCATTGGATTACTTGTTCGGTGTGGGTATCCAAATGAGGCAATCAATGAGATTCACCGACGGTCCCTCTGTGCACTTGCACAGGAGTATGAGGTGGTCGCCGATGGTACCCGGTTCATGGACCGGGTGCCTATGCTGAACCCGTCTGAGGTGCAGAGCTTTGAAGACAGGATGGGGGTTTCCTATATACGCCCCCTTCTTGGATTTGGAAGGCGTGAGATAACACGCCTTGTGGATCGGATGCTCACCGTTGTCTATGGTGAGACTCCGATGATAGAAAATGGTGATTATGAAGCTGAAATCCGTGAGGAGATGACCCGGCGTGGCATCGACTGGAGCGGAATCTTCCCTGAGAATCACCAGCAATCTCTCGTTACCGGGAGAAGATAGATCAGGTTGGTGAATAGCAATGAGCAAACTGACAAAAGGTCGAAAGATACGAATGGCGAAAGCCACCCAGCAGAACCGGAGAGTTCCGCAATGGGTCATGATCAAAACGAAGCGTGCAGTTGTATCGCATCCAAAGCGACGCAGCTGGAGACGCAGCAGTCTGAAGGTGTGAGCAATGGTCGAGGCAGAGAAGGAACAGATCTATATCATCCCGCTTCGGGATACAAAACGCGCGCCCAAATGGAAGCGGGCAAAGGTTGCTGTTAAGGATGTCCGGACATACCTGCAGAAGCACATGAAGAGTGACGACGTCAAACTTGACCGGAGTATCAACGAAAAGATCTGGGAGTGCGGGAGCCAGAAACCCCCCTCAAAGCTCCGTGTCCGTGCGATAAAATTCTCGGACGGTCAGGTTCAGGCAGAACTTGCCGGGGAGTGAAATGAACTATACCCTGTCCCTCAATGGCGATCCGAATATCGGGGTTTTTGCCCGGACATTTGAGGAGTTTGCGATTGTTCCCGAAACCGTTCCGGATGAGTTTGCCACCACCATAGCTGAGCTTCTGGATGTTGAGATAGTCCGGATGTTCCTGCAGGGTTCATCCATCATCGGATCGCTCATCACCGGCAACAGCCGGGGTATGGTAGTTTCCGGTATGATAGGGAGTGAGGAGCAGAAGCGGCTTGAGGAGTACGGGGAAGTGCTGCTCATGGATGAGACTATGAATGCCGCTGGCAATTGCATGCTGGTCAATGATGAGTTCGCTCTCGTTCACCCGGAGATGCCTGCCAGGCTGATCGACCGGATCAGTGATTTCCTCAGGGTTCCGGTTGAGCGGATGCAGATCGCCGGAATTCCAACCGTTGGAATGGCCGCCGTTGCAACAAATAAAGGTGTTCTTCTCTCTCCGCGGGCAACCCCACAGGAGATCGAACGGGTTGAGTCTTTCACCTCGCTTCCGGTCGGCTGTGGATCGGTCAACATGGGTTCGAATCTGGTTGGGGCAGGTGTTCTTGCAAACTCGAAAGGGTTCATTGCAGGCAGCGAGACGACCGGTTTTGAACTCGGACGGATGGAAGATGTTTTTGGATTACTACGGTGAGCTGAATGGAGTTACCAGAATTTGAAATTACAGGTCTGATGAAGATTGGTGATGTATGGAAACCATACACCAAGGTGATTTCAGCACCAAACGAAGCACAGGCACAAGAGCGAATCTATACTCTCATGGGAAGTAAACACCGCATCGAGAGAAGATTAATCAAAATTGAGAGCATAAAGAGTGTCAATGGCGAGTAAAGAGAGTACTCCGACACCTGAAGAGGAGTTCCAGGCACTTCAGATGTACCTGAACGAGTTTAATCAACAGATTGAACTCTTTTCCCGGCAGTTCCAGTTTATTGAACAGGCAAGGATGGAGATGATCACCTCTATTGAAACCCTCAGAGGACTGAAGGATACAACAGATGCTGTATCACTCCTTCCGCTTGGCGGGGGCGCTGCCATCCTTGCAAAGGTGATCGATCCCGATTCGGTCATCGTCTCTATCGGATCTGATATTTCTGTCAGAAAGACAAGTGACGAGGCTGTCTCCTTTATGGAAGAGCGGATCACCGAGATGGAAGCCCAGGGAAAACGTCTTGCCGAGACGATTCAGAAGCTCCAGGCTCAGGCGGCAGAGGTTGGCGGACGCCTCGAACAGCTGTACCAGGCTGGTCAGGGACAACCTACCGGCCGGAGCTGATGCCGGAGTATGTTTGAAGGCTTAAAAAACAAATTACGGGATGTCCGGTCACGATTTGGCGCCTCAATCGAGGAGCATATCGAAGAGTCACCGGTCGTCTCCTCTTCTTCACCGGAGATACATCCAGGAGAAGAATCTTTACCTCCAGGAGAACCCATACCTGAGGATCACAAGGCCGGTGAGTGGTCCCGGAAAAGAACCGGGGAATCCGGTTCTGCTACAAAACCCCAAAAAGATGGTTTTTTTTCGAAAGTAAAAACCCTCGTCACTGAACGTGAGTTTATACTGACCGAAAAGGATCTCAATGAGCCGCTTTTTGAACTGGAGATGATCCTTCTTGAGTCGGATGTTGCACTTTCGGTTACCGATGCAATCATCGCCCATATGAGGAGTTCACTTGTCGGGAATCACAGGAAGATCCGGCAGGATCCTGATGAAATTGTAACTGCCGCCCTGAAGAATGCCCTTCGTGAAGTTCTCGGTGAGGGACTCGATCTTCCGGCTTTTATCCGTTCGCATGAGAAGCCTGTCAAAATTCTCTTTACGGGCGTCAATGGTACCGGAAAGACAACCTCAATTGCAAAAGTAGGTGCTTTTCTCAGAAAAGAAGGATTTTCTGTTGCCATTGGCGCAGGCGACACCTACCGTGCCGGTGCCATCGAACAGATCCAGGTACATGCCGATCGGCTTGGAATACGGCTTATCCACCACCAGGAAGGAGCAGATCCGTCAGCTGTCCTCTTTGATACCGTTGAGTATGCCCGTGCACATGGAATCGATGTCGTGCTCGCTGACACGGCTGGCAGGTTCCATAACCGTGCGAATCTGATGAGCCAGCTCGAAAAAATCCGGCGTATATTCAAACCGGATCTCATTCTGTATGTGGATGAAGCAACTGCAGGAAACGATGCAGTTGTCAGGGCAGCAGAGTTTGAAAAGACGATCGGGGCGGATGGCGTTATGCTTACGAAAGTGGATATGGATAAGAAGGGGGGATCGGCCATCTCGATAGCCTATACGATCGGAAAGCCCCTCGTTTTCCTTGGTATCGGTCAGGAATACGAGGATATCGTCCCCTTTACACCTGATCTGATCATAAACGAGATTTTAGAGGAAGATGCCTGATGTTAGATTCACTCTCCAATTCGCTCAAGGATGCCGTAAAAAAGCTCTCTGGAAAAGCTGTCATTGACCGTGCAGCAGTTGATGAGCTCGTCCGCGATCTTCAGCGTGCCCTCATTCAGGCAGATGTGAATGTCAGGCTTGTAATGGCACTCTCCCAATCCATCAAGACCCGTGCACTTGAAGAGGAGCCTCCCAGAGGGATGGGAGTTCGGGATCATGTCCTCAGGATCGTCTATCAGGAACTCGTCTCAATGATGGGGCCGGAGACAGACGTCCCACTCAGACCCCAGACGATCCTGATGGCCGGCCTTCAGGGTTCAGGGAAGACGACGACGACCGCAAAACTCTGCCGGTACTTCCAGCGAAAAGGGTTGAAAGTTGGTGCCATCTGCTGTGATAATTTCAGGCCCGGCGCATTTGCCCAGCTTCAGACCCTTTGCAGGAAGATCAATGTCCCGATATTTGGTGATCCAGACGAAAAAGATGCCCTGAAGATCGTCAAAGAGGGAATGGCCGCCCTTCATGACGTCGAAGTGGTCATCATTGATACAGCAGGCAGGCATGCCCTTGAGGACGATCTCATCGAAGAGATCATGCAGATCAATGCAGTTGTCAAACCCGACCATCGCTGGCTTGTTATCGATGCGGCACTCGGGCAGGGTGCACGCGATCAGGCACGGAGGTTCCATGAAGCAATCGGGATCGATGGTGTTCTCATCACGAAGATGGATGGAACTGCGAAAGGTGGTGGTGCTCTCTCTGCCGTTGCCGAGACGAATTCAAGTATCGTCTTTATTGGTTCAGGTGAAACAATCGATGATCTCGAGCGGTTCGATCCAAATGGTTTCATATCCCGGATGCTTGGGATGGGGGATCTGAAAGCCCTCGTCGAGCGTGCAGAGGAAGTGATGGAAGGGGACGATCTCGATGTCAATGCGATGATGAAGGGGAAGTTCACCTTAAAGGATATGTACAAACAGCTTGAGGCCCTAAACAAGATGGGCCCCCTGAAGCAGGTCCTCTCCATGCTTCCGCTCGGTGGTATGAATGTGCCAAACGAGGTCTATGATGTCACATCTGTCAAGATGGAACGCTACCGGATCATGATGGATTCGATGACCGATGCCGAGATGGATGACCCCTCGCTGCTTGGTACATCACGAATACACAGGATCGCCATCGGATCAGGTTCATCGGTCGATGATGTCCGGGAACTGATAAAATACTATAAGATGATGCAGCGTGCCCTGAAAGGCTTTAAAGGTGGCGGCCGTTTCTCGATGAACCGGATGATGAAGCAGTTTGGTGGCGGGGATAAACTGGTATAATCCCCTGTCCGGAATTCTTATCCCCTTTGAACAATTTTCGTAAAGGCTTCTTTTGTAAGCCTTCCTTTCTTTGAAATAATCTTTCTCTTCGGCATTTTCGTCAGGTGTTCGACTAGGACGACACTCTCTTCAAAAAGTTCAAGACCTCCTTCCTCAAAATCATCGAGGTCAATGGTAATGGCAGAATGCGAGTCCGGCAGTCTCCGCGAACAGGGTGCAAGGAGGAGTTCCCCGGATTCTTCTGAAAGCACAATGGCCGGCCTTACTTTTGGTACATCACCCTGATAAAAGGAGAATGGTGCCAGGACAACATCTCTCTTTTTGTAGGTACTCATGATATCCTCTCCTCTCTGTCATGGATAGAGGCAGTTCTGCTCTATTCAGTTTCTATTAAGCTGGTGTACTTCCATATAGATATGTATCATTATCCCGGTAAGAGACGAGATTCCTCCGGGATGCCATATGGAGCCTGTTATGAAACGATTTGCTATCCTTGGACATCGTGCTGTTACCGATCCCGGTTTTTCCCTGAATGATATGCCCGGCAGTGCAGGAAGAATGGATGTTCTCTGCCGCTGTGTCAATTCCTGTTTCTTCCTCTCCCATGATCTGAGGCGGGATGTTGAATGTTACCTCATCCTGAAAGGTGGACCCGAGACGACGATCCTCTTCAAAGGGGAGACCGTCAGATCCTTAAATCCTGATGAACGGAGTGCGGGTGCCCTGATCAAGAAAGCCCTTGGAAAGATGTACGGATCGGAGTTTATTGAATCATCTCCCGGTGTTTTCATCAGGCGCGGGGGACTTGCAAGACTGCTGTCTGATTTTTCCTTCGCAGTCCTTGATGAATCGGGTGATGACATCCGTGTTGTCGATTCACTTCCGGAGAATCTTCTCTTATCTGATCATCAGAACTTCACTGAAGAGGAAGAGGTACTGACAGCCGATCTCCCGCGAATCTCCGTTGGTCCGCAGGTGCTCCATGCAGATCATACAATTACCCTCTGCCTCAATGAAGCCGATCGGAGGTTAGCATGAGCGAATTACTGTCAGTTGTCGGCTCAATTCTTGAATACGGGCCGATCTGCGATCACTGCCTTGGCAGACTCTTTGCAAAACGATCATTTGGGCTCTCCAATGCAGAAAGGGGTCATGCACTCCGTGTTGCCCATGCATTGAATGTGAACCTGCCTTTTGCCCCCTATGAGCAGGGAACCTGTTTTGTCTGTTCCGATCTCTTCAGGGAGATCGATCTCTGGGCCGGGCGTGTCGCCGGAGCCATAGTGGACATCGATCATGAAACGTTTGTGATCGGAACCCGTGTTCCGCCGATGATGGTCGAATCAGAAGAGATGCTCTGGAGTGACTTCTCTCTCACCGATCCCGAACCCCTCAAGTCCGAGATGAACCGTGAGGTGGGGAAGGCGGTTGGTACCCTCACCGGCAGGCGCGGGGACCCGAAGAACCCGGAGGTGACGGTGATCCTAAATATTGCTGAAGAAGCAGTGGAGGTGCAGATCGCCCCGGTCTTCTTCTATGGAAGGTACAAAAAGCTTGAGCGGGGGATCCCCCAGACTCACTGGGATTGCCGCGCATGCCATGGCGCCGGATGCGATGCATGTTCCGGATCAGGAAAACAGTATCCTGATTCGGTGGAAGAACTGATAGGTATGCCTGCACGCGGGCTTTTTGGGGCCGAAGGTTTCATCCTCCACGGTGCAGGGCGCGAAGATATCGATGCACTCATGATTGGTACCGGCCGCCCATTCATCATGGAGATGCCTGCCCCCCGGCAGCGGAAGGTGGATCTCCCTGCACTTGAGTCTGCCATCAACACATCGGCTGCTGGCAGGGTCGAAGTGGTCATTTCCCGCTGGAGCAGCAGGCGTGAGGTGGAAACCCTTAAATCGCACAAGGCTCATAAAACATACAGGATTCTGGTCGATATTGAAGGCCATACTTCCCTGGATCTGGTCGAAAAAGCTCTGGAAGCACTGAATGGAGCGGTGATTCATCAACGCACCCCTCAGCGTGTATCCCATCGGAGAGCAGATCTTATCAGGAAACGTACGGTCATCGATATCGGGTGTCTTGGGGTTGAGAATGGCCAATATCTGATCCAGGTGGTCGGTGAGGCAGGACTCTATATCAAAGAACTCATATCAGGGGATAATGGGAGAACAACGCCCAGTTTCTCAGAGATCCTCGGCAACCCTGCACGGGTTTACACACTGGATGTCGTATCAGTGGAGGGTATGCCGGAGCATGGAGAGGAGTAATCATGGCACTACATAACGGTCAACGGAAAAAGACACGATATAAGTTTAAGAAAGCACTCAGAGCACGTGGTCTCCCACCGGTCACCTCGGTCATTCAGGACTTCGATATCGGGCAGAAGGTACACATTGTTGTGGAGCCGAGCATCCAGAAGGGTATGCCTCACCGGAGATTCCATGGAAAGACGGGAACTGTCATCGGGTCACGGGGACATGCCTGGGTTCTTGAGGTTCCGGACGGAAATGCGGTGAAGGTTGTCATCGCGAAACCACAACATCTAAAAGCTCAGAAATATTAAATAGACTATATCTGGTGATTGACATGAAAGTTAAGGCATTTGTTAGCGAAGAAAGGGTCACCCTTCCGGAGATCCGTGAGGACCTCCTCCGGATCGAGGCAGCCCGCCTCGAAGCCGGGAAGGAACTGTCTTATGAGCTGAGGAAGAGCATCGAACATGTCAACCACCTCTCAAAGCTCTCTCCTCAGGCATCAAGAGAACTTCTTGGTGAACTGCTCGAACTTGAGAAGATGAAGCCAGAGATTGCATACAGGATCGTGAATCTGATACCACAGAACAGGGATGAACTTCGTGCAATCTATGCAAAAGAACGGTTCACCCTGACTCCTGAAGAACTGGATACGATCCTTGATCTGGTTTCAGCTCGGGTTTAGGTGATGTGAGCATGAGAGCGGAGAAGAAAGAGAGTCAAGCGCTAGCGATTGATGTACTTCAACATGGCTATGCGGATGATCCACGCCCGATTCTTAAGCGCGAGCCTATCGTTTTAGCAGTTGGTGTGGATCAGTTCAAACTTCTTGAGATCATTCCAAAGATCCCGGATATCCAGATACATGAGCTGCTCTATATCGGGGATGGCGAACGCCCAAAGGTTGAGCGTGTGAAACGCAGGCTGAAGTATGATGAACTGACAGCGACTGCAAAGCTGGAACTGCCCTATGCAATAGCAAAGATCGTCAGCCAGAACGAGGAGCGCTTTGTTGAGTTCTTTAACAAATCTGTTCCAATCAGCCTGAAGCTGCATATGCTCCATCTCCTTCCCGGAGTCGGGAAGAAGATCCTCACTGAGATACTGGATGCACGGCATCGAAGTCCCTTTACCAGCTTTGAGGATATCCGGACTCGCATAAAAGCAGTTCCTCACCCTGAGCGGATGATTGCCGATCGGATCCTGGAAGAGCTGATGGATCATGATGTTAAACACCATCTCTTCACATCACGATGAGAGCACGGCACGATCAACATTTTTTGAGGGATAGTTCTGCCATTGTGCGGATCGCAGATGCAGTTCCCATTGCAGGAAGGCGTGTCCTTGAGATTGGTCCTGGAAAGGGGGTGCTTACTGAAGCACTGCTCAACCGGGGTGCAATTGTTCTTGCAGTTGAGATCGAGGCAGAACTTGTTGATCATCTCAGGGATCGTTTCTCAGATGAGATTGAACGGGGAGAACTGATCCTCATCCACGGTGATGCTACCCGGTGTACCCTGCCTGCATTTGACATTGTTATCTCCAATCTCCCCTACTCTGCATCATCCCCGATCACCTTCCGGCTGCTTGAGATCGGTTTTGAGGTGGCAGTACTTATGTACCAGTGGGAGTTTGCACGCAAGATGATGACACCACCGGGAAACCCCGATACCAGCCGCTTATCGGTGATGGTGCAGACATATGCGAAGGTGAAGCCGCTTCTGGAACTCCCTCCTGAGTCATTCTCTCCCCCTCCTGAAGTCTGGTCGATGGTGGTGAAGATCACGCCGGTTGATCCGGTTGTTGAAATTTCTGATCGGAAGGTGTATGCCGATCTTGTCCGCGCCCTCTTCTCCCAGAGGAGAAAGAAGATCAGGAACTGCTTAAAGAGTGCTGCCGGTATATTTGGGAGAGAGCGGATAGATTCCCTGATCGCATCCCTTGATGAAGAGACGCTCTCCCAGAGGCCCGAGAATCTCCCTCTTGAGCGGTTTGCCGAACTTGCGAATGCCCTCTCTGCCAGGTAACCGGGAGGCATGATGTCCCTTCCTCCCCCTGAGATCTACTCTCCTGCCGAGGACACGACCCTCCTTCTGAATGCAAGCCTCAGGATCGTTCGCCCTGCAGACCGGGTGCTTGAGATCGGAACCGGGAGCGGTGAGATTGCCGCTGCCCTCATGAATGCCGGGGCACGGGTGGCTGCAACCGATATCAACCCATTTGCCGCCGCATATGCCCATAGCCGGGGAGTGCCGGTGATCCGGTGCGATCTCTTCGCTGGTATCTGCGGAACTTTTGACCTGATCCTCTTCAATCCCCCGTATCTGCCGACATCACCTGAAGATCGGATCGATGACTGGTTCGAGTTTGCCCTTGACGGTGGAGAGGATGGCAGGGAGACAATTAAGCGTTTTCTTGCAGATGTTCCTGCATTCCTCTCAAAAAATGGAAAAATCCTCCTTTTAATCTCCTCTTTCACCGGGATCTCCGAGGTCTCGACACTCTTTGCAGATGCCGGTATGATCACGTTTGTTGTCTCGGAAGAGTCTCATGAAGGAGAGAAACTTATAGTCCTCCTCGGGATGAAGGATCTCTGCCGGCTCTAGGATTGTTGTGCCGGGCAGAACCGGCAGAGGGCATAGGGTACGTCATCTTCTTTCTCCCTCACCGGGCAGCAGACGACGCCACCCCTCAGCTCCACTTTCAGCCCTCCCGGGAACGGGGTGCCGATCGGGTGAGCAGATTCTAAGAGGACGAAGATGAGGAAGCAGGAGAGGAGATAATAGAGGAGCCTTCCCATCGGAGTCATTAGGAGCTCGCCGTATCGGCTCGGTGCGAGGCATGCCTCTTCCATCATCCGGCAGAAGGTTCTAAAGAGGACAGGATCAGGGATATCTCCGGGAAGCATATCGATTCTGCCTTCCCGTTCCATCAGGAGGATCCGGTGGTGTGTCCCGAATACCTGCTCATGAGCATATGCTGCATATGCCTTCCGGTAGAGTGGGGGAAGGCTATCTATCTCGCATTTGAGGGCGTGTGCAATCTTCAGCAGGTCATTGGAGGTGTAGCGGCGGATTTCTGTTGCGATCAGGCGGGCAAGGCGGGATCTCGTCTTTGACTTCATGAGATCCGAGGCAACCCTCCTGACCTCTTCTTGTGCCTCGTCAGTGCCAAGTTCCAGCCGTGAATGTGTCATATCGTTCTGTTCACCTTATTTCCTGTTGCTTCGACCAACAATTCTTTCTTTATCATCAATAGGTATTGATGGGGTAAGGTAACTCCTATCAAAAGAAGAGTATGGACAAATTGTCAATGTCATTTACAATTTGTCCGGATCTCTCCCCTGAAAATCTCTGTCTCATGAGGAAAAACCCGCCTCCCCCACAGTCCATACAAACTATCCTATATTAAAAAGATCCATATGTATAGCTATGGCCAATGGAATGACTGTTGCTGAGAAGATATTCTCATCGAAGTGCGGCAGGACGATTAGAGCGGGTGATGTGGTCATGGCAGGAATTGATGCTGCGATGATCCATGATATCACCGGCCCTCTTGCCATCACCCAGTTCCGGGAGATGGGAGGGGAGCGTGTCTTCGATCCGGAGAAGATTATTCTTCTCTTCGATCACCAGATTCCGGCTGACTCCATTCCGGCGGCAAAGAACCACGTAATGATGCGTGCGTTTGCTGAAGAGCAGGGTATCAAAAACTATGATCTCCGTGAGGGTGTCTGCCACCAGGTTGCTCTTGAGAAAGGGCGGGTTGCTCCAGGTGACATCGTTGTCGGCAGTGATTCGCATACCTGTATGTATGGGGCAGTCGGGGCATTCGCCACCGGAATCGGTTCCACGGACATGGGTTTTGCCCTGAAGTACGGCGCTCTCTACTTCCGGGTTCCGGAGACGATCCGGGTGGATGCTGCCGGGGCATTCGGCAGGCGGGTCGGCCCAAAGGATCTGATCCTGAAGATGGCCGGAGATATCGGGGCGGATGGCGCCACCTATCGGGCACTTGAGTTTGGTGGATCGGCGTTTTCCTCCATGAATATGGCTGGGAGGATGACCTGCGCCAACATGGCGATCGAGATGGGTGGAAAAGCCGGTATTGTTCCTCCTGATGCGGTCACGATGGAGTACCTGAAGGCCCGGGGCTCATTTGATCCCATTGATCTCTCTCCTGACTCCGATGCCAGATACCTTGAAAAACGGGGGTATGATGTCTCGTCTCTCCCCCCGCAGGTGGCAATCCCCCATAATGTCGATAATGTCGCATCTGTGGAGGAGGTTGCCGGAAGGAAAGTTGACCAGGTCTTCATTGGTTCCTGTACAAACGGGCGTTTTGAGGATATGCAGGAGGCAGCCGAGGTCCTCGGTAATGAGAGCTTCTCTGAGAAGCTCCGGGTGATCATCATCCCGGCATCCCGTGACGAGTACCTCAAGACTCTCAGGGCAGGCTTAATCGAGCGGTTTGTTGAGGCAGGAGCGCTTGTTGAAGCACCCTGCTGCGGTCCCTGTATGGGCGGGGCATTCGGGCTCCTTGCTCCGGGCGAAGTCTCGCTCTCCACCTCGAACCGGAACTTCCGGGGAAGGCAGGGGAGTACAGATGCCGAGGTATATCTCTGCTCACCGGCAACTGCCGCTGCAAGTGCATTATATGGTGAGATCACCGATCCGAGGGAGGTGTAGTTGATGCGGGTCTGGAAGTTTGGAAATGATATTGATACCGATGCGATCATACCGGGCCGGTTTTTAACGATCTATGATGAGAAAGAGCTTGCAACCCATGCCTTTGAGGGAACCCGGGACGAGTTCTCAAAAAAGGCAGCAGCTGGCGATATCATCGTTGCAGGCAGGAACTTCGGATGCGGCTCATCCCGTGAACATGCCCCGCTTGCAATCCGCGGTGCCGGGGTCCGGGTGATCATTGCAGAATCATTTGCCAGGATTTTTTACCGAAATGCAATCAATACCGGTCTTCTGCCGGTAACTTCAGAAGCAGCAAAAAAGATCCGGGACGGCGCAGTCATCTCTGTAGATACTGCACAAGGCTATATCGAATCTGATGGGAAGCGGTATCCGATCGATCCGGTTCCGGAATTTCTCCTTGAGATCATCAGGGCAGGCGGACTTGTAGAATATGCACGGGCACATCCGGAGATAAAGACATGCACAGAATAGCAGCAATCGGAGGGGATGGGATTGGTCCTGAGATCATAGAAGCAGGCAGGACAGTCCTTGATGCAGCAGGCGAAAAATACAACTTTGATATCGAATGGGTCGATTTTGATATCGGGTCCGAGCGATACCTGAAAACGGGTGAACTCCTCACCGAAGAGGATATTGCAGGGCTTGAAGCCTGTGACTCGATCTACTTCGGTGCAATCGGCGACGATCGGGTGAAGCCGGGGATCATCGAGAAGGGAATCCTCCTTGCACTCCGTTTCCATTTTGATCAGTTTATCAACCTGCGCCCGATCCAGCTCCTGCACGGTGTCCAGACACCGCTTGCCAACAAGAAGCCGGAAGATATCGATTTTCTGGTTGTCCGGGAGAATACCGAGGATTTCTATGTCGGGATCGGATCCCGGTTCAGGGGTTCGGAGAAGACGAGTCTTGAAGTGATCAGAAACCTCTATTCCATTAAATTTGGGATCGATGTCGAGAGCGATGCAGAAGAGATTGCCTACCAGATCGGCTTAATCAGCCGTGAGGGTGCAGATCGGGTGATCCGGTATGCATTTGAGCGGGCAGCGGATCGGGGGAAGAAATGCTCGTCTGTTGATAAGGCAAATGTCCTCTCTGATATCTACGGGCTCTGGCGTGAGGTCTATACCGAAGTCTCAAAGGGGTATCCGGATGTTGAGACCGAGTTCACCTTTGTTGATGCGGTGACGATGTGGTTTGTCAAGAATCCCGAATGGTTTGACGTGGTTGTCACCCCGAATATGTTTGGGGATATCGTCACCGATCTCGGTGCGATGATCCAGGGCGGCCTTGGGCTTGCACCCGGTGGCAACATCAACCCTGAGGGGATCTCGATGTTCGAGCCGATCCACGGATCTGCACCCAAATACAAGGGCATGAATATCGCAAACCCCCTTGCAACCATATGGGCAGGATCCCTCCTTCTGGATTCGCTTGGCGAGAAAGAGGCAGCAAATGCTGTCTTACAAGGAATTGAGTCTTCTATTGTGGCAGGGCATGTCACAAAAGATATGGGTGGCTCCCAGTCGACAAGCAGTGTCGGCGACTGGATAGCTGACAAAATCAGGTCCGGCGAGTAAACAGAACAAAGGCGAGTCCGAGCAGGATGCCGGAGATCACAATGCCTGGTGATCCGGCACTCTGTTCCGGTGCTGTCGGGAGTGGTGTGGCCGGAACCTGTGCTGGCTGGCCTGGAACCTGATCTGGTGCAGCTCCTGTTGGAACAAGGGTGGCTGAAACGCTGCTCGTCTTTCCTGAATCAACTGCAACGAGTTCGGAATAGGACTGGTATCCCTCTTTTTGAAGAGTGATCAGGTGAAGACCGAGATCTGCCCGTGAGATGATATAGGATCCCTCGTCATCTGTTGTACCAACGAAGTTCTGGTTCTGGAAAACACTGGTGCCTGGATCTGAGGTGATGACAATACCGCCATACTCCCGGAATTGTGTTCCTGTGCGTGCCATCACTGCGTGCACCCTGACCGTCTCCTGGGGCATGATATAGGCAACACCATTCCAGTTCTGATAGCTTCCGGCTTTTTTCAGCTGGAATCTCGTCATGCCTGCACGAAGGTCAGTAATAGTGAGTGGAGTATAGCCGCGAAAGACATTGGTGATGTATACCTCTGCACCATCGGGCTCTGAAGTGATCTGAATCGTTCCGGTGGGCTCTGCCGAAGCAGGCGGGATACAGAGGGCAAGGCAGAGGAGCCCTCCAAGAATCAGGATAGATGTCCGGATCTGCATAGCATGCTATACTCGTCCCGTGATCTAAATAATAGTTCTTCCCGCAGGGTACCTGACTGCTATCCCGTCATCTGTCAGCAGAACTGTTCCACCTGAGAGTGTGAAGGCTATTCTGAGGTATCTCAGGTATCTTGTGTCAGGAGGGATATCGCCTGTTGACAGAGTGATCTGTACGGTCTCCTTATCCGGTTTCTTTATGGTGACTGCGATCTCATCAGCGCCAGAGGCAGCATACCGGGTGATCAGAGTGAGGGCGGCGCGTTCAAACCTGACTGGATCCATAATGGCACCCGTATTTTCATCAGTGGCAGAGACAGTGACTGTTCCCTCGTCTACAACCTGCACCCGTCCCATCCGGAGTGCAAGGGCAGCAGCAAAACCCTCATCGGATGCAGACTCAAGCAGCTGATCTGCATGGCGTGGATCAAGTGAATCGACAATATTCCGGCAGAGTACTGCGGGATGACAGTCCCTCAGGGTTGCAACAGGCCGAAATCCACGGAAAAGGGTCATATAATCGTTGATCAGCTCATCAAGGTGTTCGATGAGCCAGGGTTCGATCACAGCACCCAGCCCTCCACGATCAATGAGCTGTTCGATTTTTCCTGCGATATTTGCGGCGTTTAATGCAAGCAGAATAGGTTGATGTGCACCTCGTCGGTATTCTTCGGCAAAACTGTTGTATCTGGCAAGCAGATCATCGACAGCTGCTCCATCAAGAACTGATGAGATCTCTCCGGCAGATGCTCCCTCCTCAAGCTCTTCAAGCATATGCGAAACAAAAGCGATCCTGCCGGAGATGATCGTGAGGGTCTCGTCTATCTCTGCCATCAGATCCTCGGCAAAGAGTGCAGTCTCCTTCATCCTCTCCGGGGTGATTGTCTCGATCCCATCCAGTTTCTCAACCTGCTTTGCAATGAGCTGTATGCTTCGTATGGCATCTGTTGACGGAATCGGATTTCCGTGACCGGAGAAGCAGATATTTATTGATTCGCCTCTGATAAGACTGGTGAGTCCCTTGAGGGATCTGAGCAGGTCATCGCGTGAATAACCGATGATACCTGCGATACCGGGTGCACTGGCAAACAGTGTATCTCCTATAAAGAGCGTATCATGTAGCTGGTAGCAGATACAATCCGGGCTGTGTCCGGGTGTATGATAGGCGGTGATCTCCAGCCCTCCTGAGAGCTGAATCGTCTCTTCAGGAAGACCATACCTTCCGCTCTCCTGATTTGCGGAGAAGAGGGAATTGCCAAGGAGTGTCGGAGATAATGTCTTCCCAAGGAGTGTTGCCTGGGTGACTCCGTAATCTTCTGTTTTCAGGGCCCTGACACCGGATACATGCGAGTAGGCGAGGTCTGCAAATGATGAAAGGTCGGGGTGGCTGACGAGTGAATGGCAATGATCCATATGGGTATGGGTCAGCAGGATGCCGGTTAACTGCCGGTTTTTGGGAAGATCCGAGATGACGGAGAGGATTGTATCTGCCTGATCCGGTATACTACCGGGGTCGACAAGGATCAGATCGTCTTCTGATCCGATGATATAAGAGTTTGATGAGATGACATCAATCCTCCTGATCATCGGGTAGAAGGAGAGATCTTTACTCCCCGGAAACCTGCTCCACCCTTTAACATCCATTCTTCACCGGAGATGAGCAATTGCATCGTGAAGAGTCTTCTCGATGGTAAAAATTGATGTAAACCCGGTCAGCCGGAATATCTTCTCAACATCTGTCCTGAGACCGCAGAGGATCACATGGCGCCCTTCCCCTTTCAGTTCCTTCTCGATAACAAGCAGTATCCGGAGCCCCCCGCTGCTGATATAGTCAAGGCCGGCACAGTTCACAATTACATCTCCTTCCTGCTCCCCGGCAAATGATCTGAGTATTTTCTCTGCCTCGGGTGCGGTTGTCGAATCTATTCTTCCAAAAACATCCGCAAACCTGATACCCTCTTCTTCTGCTATAGTGATCTCCATCATTTTCCACACTCTGTATCTGATAGGGGTTGAGAGGTAAAAATGTTATATTCTTTTCCCAGTGATGTACGCGGAGTCGCTGAACTAAAAAATGAAGAGAGCAGCCAGCATCAGGTAAAAAACGATCCCTGTACAACAGTATCACCGGGTGTTCTTTAGCAACCCATCTGCCGGGTATCTCACCGGCTGTTCCCATAATGAGGCATTTTTCAGGCATATTAACGATATTATGGATTGGGAACCTGTTGTCTCGATGATGGATGAGGAATTCTCACTCTGGAACCGTATTACCGAAACGAATATGAGAGATCTGATTGGAACCTGCACTGATCTGACCATCAGGATCGCCGGTGGGAGGAAACGCCATGTCCGCCTTCAGGCAATGAGAAGGAGAGATTACCGGGGGGCGATCACAGGGTATATCATAAAACTGGATGAGATGGTATCGCTGAATGCAGGGGTTGAGAAGAGGGTCTATGAAGGTGTGGTGCAATGATAGAAAATTATTTATATTTTGAAACGCTAACTAAAGGTTAGCCACACTGGGTGTGGCATAGGAGGAATGAGACTATGGTATGGAATAGACGAAGATACCCATTTGGATCGATTGGACATGAAATTGATGAAATGATGGCAGATATGGAGGATCGCTTCCAGGAGCTCTTCTCGGGAAGCCGCAATCTCCTGCCTGAAGCAGGTGGGGAGGTGGCTGATCGCTTCATGCCTGCTATCCGGGGCGAGTTCAGGGTCGATGTCAGCGACCATGATGACGAGATCGTGATCGTTGCCGATCTCCCGGGATGTGAGAAGGAAAATGTCAGGATACAACTCCTTGACCCACAGACACTTGAGATCGCAACCCGGCAGAGCACTGAAAAACAGGATGAGCAGGAGAACTACTACATGCGGGAGAGGATGTATGGGTCGATGCGCCGCCTCGTCCGCCTCCCGGTAGATGTTACCGAGGATGGGGCACAGGCAACGTTCAAAAACGGCGTCCTTGAGGTTCACCTGAAGAAGACCGAGACGCCTTCGATGCGTGCGATCCAGATCGAATAAGCCTCCTGAAGCTTGCAGCTCCAGAATGTCTGCACTATACGTTACCAGAAAACCAACAGAAATACCTCTCATTCAATAGAAACTCAAACAAGAGCCGCATACAAAAAAAGCAACCGCTTCAGTACCTAAACCCTGTTGAATAGAGAGAGGGGGGAGGAATCTCTCCCTCTTCTCAAGTGACAGGAATGCGTGATCTCATATAGTTCCCGGATCAGACATATATCCGGGATTTGTTGTATTCAATTCAGATAACAGCCTGAATACGAAAATATTTAATGAATAGATGATTTATGGGTGTTTTGTGCAGAAGAATGAGCCAATAGACAAGAAAAAGGTCCGTGACTACATGACCTACGATGTCATCTCCGTGAAGGCAGACGGCATGATAAAGGATGTCATCGATCATATCCGTTCAACCCAGCATGATGGTTTTCCGGTTCTTCGTGGAAACAAGGTCGTCGGCTACATATCCGCACGTGATATCATCGGAGTACATCCGTCAGTTCGGATCGAACAGATCATGTCCCGCCACCTCATCGTCGCTGATCCCGATATGCCGATAACCGATGCAGCACGTGTCATCTTCCGCTCAGGTATCCAGAAACTGCCGGTTGTCAATGACAAGAACGAACTTGTCGGGATTATCTCAAATGCCGATGTGATCAGATCCCAGATCGAGCATGTCTCTCCCGGAAAAGTCTACAATTTCATCTCGACGTTAAAGAAACTCTATGGGATTGAACCGACCCTTGAGCGGGGCAATGTTCCGGTTGACCGGCTCAGGCCGACACAGGGGAAGATTTTTCAGGATGAGCTTGAAGGCCGGATGTATGAGATTAAAAAAGGACTTGCAGAACCCGTCATCGTCGTGAAAAGGCGCGGTAAATTGATTATGGTCGATGG
>Ga0163225_100176_pt1 | contig 20628 bp, 14 predicted proteins | sample MSEWel2016_04_06_2_FD_113145 | JGI IMG/M metagenome (GOLD analysis project Ga0163225, IMG submission 113145) | Subsurface microbial communities from deep shales in West Virginia, USA - MSEEL Well Study Marcellus 5H_2016_04_06 ... | reverse complement strand
TCATATGGTTAAGATGAACTGAGTTAGAGGTTTAAAAAACTATGATATAAGTTCAAGGATTAGGTTATTTTTTTAGCAATACACTTTGATCTCAACAAAGTGGACACTGTGTTGAGGTGGGGTTAGAGGTTAGGTTTGGCAATGGTTTGTGGGTTATAAAATGTGGTTTTTTAAGTATAAACTTGATGATTTGAGTTTGTATTTAAAAAACTATTTTTTTATGTATATATAAATATAAATTAATTATAGAATTTTAATCTTAAATTGCAATCATAAAAATTTTTTCTATAACCTGAACAGATTATAATTTACGACTTTATAACAATAATAAATTTGATAAATCATAAATTAGGTATCAGGAAATTGAAACAATAATATATAATATTAAATGTTGATAATGGCATTTAATTTACAAGAATAAAATTTTAGTTTATACTGAAACATTTTGATGTAATAATGAAAAGGGAATTATAAATATGCATTTAATGTATATGATAATTCAAAAAGTTAGAATTAAATTAATCTATTTTCTAATCGGTAAGGATTGAATAATTCAAGCTGCTTTTTTACCATACCGATATAGTATTGAAATTTCAAAGTATTAGCGAACAATAAATTTCAGATAATTTAACACACTATATTTATGGTCCAAGGAAAGAGGTAGTAATATATGGAAATTAATTATTTTGTTAAAATGAATAAAAAAAAACAATTAACTAGTAGAAGATGGTATATTGATGAAATTAATATTATTCAAGAAGAATTTTCATTAAATACTAACGTAAAATTTATGAATATTAAACTTAATAAAGATATTTATTTTAGTTGGTGGGCTCAGACTAGTCTAATATCAGTTTTGTTGGCAAAATTATTAGGGAAGAAATCAATTGTTGTAGCTGGTGGTTCTGAAGTAACTACTATGATACCTAATTTCGGCTATAATTCTAAAGGAGTTTTTAAAAGATGGCTCATAAAATCAACTTTGAATTTATGTGATAAAATAATAGCTGTTTCTGAATTCAACAAATCAGAAATATTAGATATTATTGGGGATAATAATGAAGATAAAATTGAAGTTATTTATCATTGTGTTAGTGATGAGTATAAGCCAAATTCATCATTTGATTATACTTCTCAAAAATATATTTTAATGATAACAGCTTTAACAAAAAATAATGTTAAAAGAAAAGCAGTTCTTGAAAGTATAAAAGCAATTAATAAATTAAGAAAGAAAATACCAGATATAAATTTATTTATAATTGGCAGAAAAGAAAATGGGTATAAAAAAGTTAAAGAAACCATCGAAAAATTAGATTTACAAGATAACATAAAGATATTAGGCGAAGTTGATGAAGAAGAAAAAATTGAATATTTAAAGAATGCATATTGTTATTTGCAACCTACCAACCATGAACAGTTTGGTGTTGCCATAGCTGAAGCTATGGCTTGTGGTTTACCTGTCATTAGCACAGCTACTGCTGCGGTACCAGAAGTGGTTGGTGAATGTGGTGTTTTAATTAAAGAAAATTCAGAAAGTGAAATTTCAAATGCTATAATGAACTTGTACCAAAACGAGTCTAATAGAAATTCTATAGCAAAGAAAGCTAGAAAAAGGGTTATAGAAAAATTTTCTTATAGAGAAAAAAAGAAGAGACTTATAAATCTGATAAAAAATACAAATAAAACTTAAGCTTAATTTTTTTCTTTAAATAGATGAAACAAAATCTGAGTTAAAATTCAGCTTGTGGATATACTAGAAATATTGTTTAATCAAGAATATTTACTATTTTGATAAGCTTTGTTTACTTGCTTTTTCATAAAGAAAAGTCAATGCAGTTAAATGAAATATATGTGATATTAGGAAATACAGTGCTTAAATACTTAATAGATTTCAATTCATTAATTCTCAAAAAAGATAAATTTATTGTGGTAAAATATAAAAAATATCCGTTATCCTCTATACTCTCTTTTTATTAATGAGGATAATAGGGTATTTATTTATTTTGTATATATATTATTTACGAATGACATAAATCTGACAATTGTTATATATTTTTTGTAATTTTAGTGGAGTGTTATTTATTTAGTTTATTATATTTAAGTTTAATTAAATATAGAGAGGGAGGTATTAACACTATTTTTTTATTGATAGTGTTGAGTGAATATGAAGATTATATTAGTTCATGTTGGTGGGGTTCATAAGTATCCCCCAGCATTATCTGTTTTATATATATTAAAGGATCTTGGATATGAGGTGGTTTTATGTACAACTGATGTAACTACGTCAACAAAAAAACTATGTAAAGAAAATGACATTAAACTTTACAATATAGATGTTGATTACTATAAATCTGTAAGTTTAATAACTAAATTTCTAAGACTCTTTAAAATCAAAAAATTCATTTGGAAATCAGTTAAAAAAGAAAAATGTGACAATATGGTTTTGTGGATATCTTCAACGGAAACTATGAAACATTTAGGAAATGAAATCTACAAGTACAAATATATACTGCATTTTTATGAATTAGTAGAAGATATTTTATATACTTATAAATTGCCTTTTTTAAAGATAAATGCTAACAAGTTATGCAACAATTCTGAACGTGTTATTGAAGCAGAATATAATAGAGCTTATATAACAATGGTAAATTGGGAGTTGGATAGAGTACCTGCTGTTTTACCAAATAAACCTTATTATGTGTCTGAAATGGAAAAAGAAATGAATATAACTTCGAATGATGAGGTTGAAAATCTAATAGAAAAACTTGAAGATAAAAAAATTATATTATATCAAGGTAAAGTTTCTCCAGAAAGACCTTTGATTGAATATATAAAGGCAATAAAAAAACTAGGTGATGAATATGCATTAGTTATTATGTCTGGAGATGAAAATATTTATAAAGATTTTGAAAGTGATAATTTCTATTTTGTTCCCTACATTACGCCTCCAAAACATTTAGAAGTAACTAGCCATGCATTTATTGGTATATTAACATATGTGCCTGAGTTTAGATATAAAGGAGCATCATTGAATACAGTTTATTGTGCACCTAATAAATTATATGAGTATTCAATGTTTGGGATACCAATGATTGGAAATGATATACCTGGGTTAGCTACACCATTTGAAAAATTCAATGCAGGTGTATGCATAAGTGATATTAAAGAAGAAAATATATATAATGCATTGCTAGAGATTGAAAAAAAATATAATGAATATAGTATTGGTTCAAAGAGGCTTTATAATAATACTGATTTGAAAAGTTCTATAAAAAATATAATTGAAAATATTGAATAAAAAAATATTAGGGGTTTGGTCTAATGAATTTTGATCTATCAAATACTCGAACATTAAATAAAATAACCTTTATATTTATATTAATAATTTTAAATTTATTTAGTATAAATTATTCTTTTTTAGGTATAGTTGTTTCTTTATTAGAATTGTTTTTTTTATTTTTTTTATTCTCGAGAAAAAGATTTAGAGACTATTTAATATATTTTTTAATTTTTTTAATAACAAGTTTAGAGGTCGAATCGTTTGTGACTGGCATTAGAAATTCAATCATATACAATTTCCACAGATTACCATTATTAAGAACATATCATATTTATATATTATTAATACTGCCCATTTTTTTAGTGTTTAAGGAAGGTAAATTAAAAATTAATTTCAAAAAGCATAAATATTTGAAATTGTTATTATTTGGTTTTGTTTTGATCTATTTTTTTTCTTTTTTATCAATGTTATTGAGTTATATTTTTAATGATAATGGAATTCTAAATTTATCATTTTATCCAAGGATATTAATTAGAGAAATTCTTTCTCATTTAACTTTTTTTATGTTTATTTTTTATTTTATTATCGCTTTGTTAATGAATGAAAATTTTATTTATGAGCTTGAAAATTGGCTTTTAAGTATTTTAATAAGTTTTTCTTTAGTTGCACCTGTTTCATATATATTAGGATTTTCTGGTTTATATGGTAATGAAAAAGTAAATCTTCTTCCATTGAGCTCTTTTTATGGTATAACACTGATTATATTTCCATTTTACACCAGATACAAAAAAAATAAAAGTTTATTTATCTTTGGTGCTGTTATGATTTTTTTTACATTAGTATTACCATCCCCTTTAGGTGGTAAATGGTGGTTGTTTTTATTTTTTATTATTATAATTTCAATTGGACTATATTTTTTAAAAGATATTGATAAAAATAAATTTGTTATCAGATTTTTATTAATACTTCCTTTTCTTTTTTTTACTATAATAATATTAACTAATGTTTTAACAATGAATGAAATTTTAGAGTTAGAAGGTCTCCAACAAACTAAATATATACAAGCTATTCGAACTTTATCTATTTTTGAAAGAGATTGGTTTAGTAACTTACCAGCATCTCCCCAATTTAGATTTGTTGAATTCTTTAATGTTATGATTGAATATGCAAAAAAACCTCAATATTTTATTTTTGGTAAGGGTTTGGGTGGAAGTATACAGCACCATACTAATTTGCTTGATTGGAATAATGAATATGCTTTTTCTTTAGATCAAATTAGGGCAAATGTCTTTTTTTCTTTACATGAAACTATAAATATGTTTTTTTTAAAATTTGGTTTATTTGGATTGGGATTTCTTACTTATATTCTGTATCTGTGTACTAGAAATTTGTTTAAAAACCCGTGGATAGTTATTGGAATGGTATGGTTGCTATTTTATTATGGAATATATTTCAGTATGATTTTTGGAACTGTAAGTTTAGTTGTTGGATTATATAGATTGGAACAATAATAACAAAGTTTAAATATAAAGATATCAATTATTTTGAGTTTTATTTGAGGAGAGAAATATGGAAATAACAAATAGAGATGTTGTTTGGGGATATTTGGGAACAATACTTAAAATAGCAATAAATGTAATATTATTACCGGTTGTTTATAATTTTTTAACTGGACAAGAAATAGGAATTTGGTATATATATATCAGTGTTGGGAGTATAGTAAACTTATTAGATTTTGGTTTTACTTCTACTTTAAGTAGAAATATAGCTTACAGTTGGAGTGGAGCTGATCAATTACAAAAAGAAAATGTCAAACATATTGAACCAAATGCTGAGCCTAACGTTATTCTTTTTAAAAAAGTTTTAAAAATGTCTAAATTTGTTTATCTTGCAATTGGATTAATTGCATTATTAATTTTATTAACAGCAGGAACTATATATATAAACTATATTGGGCAGGATTTTGATGGTAGATACTTAATTGAATCATGGATTATATATATAATTGCAGTTTTTATAAATCTTTATATGGGGTATTTCTCCGCTTTCTTAAGAGGGGTTGGAGCTATTTATCAATATAATAAGGCTTTAGTTTTTTCAAAATTAATTCAGATAATAATATCTTTGATATTATTAAATATGAATTATGGTTTGATAGCAATGACTAGTGCATACTTTTTAAGCGGTTTATCTTATAGGGTTTTGAGTAAAATGTTTTTTTATAATTATGAAAATGTTGGGTATTTACTAGACAAAAATAATGTTGAAATTAAATTTCATGAACTAAAAGAAAGTTTTCTTATTATTTGGCACAATGCTTGGCGCGATGGATTGATAACCGTTTCTAAATACTTAACTACACAAGCAAGTACAATATTAGCTTCATTTTTTCTAACTTTAACGCAAACTGGTATTTATTCTTTATCTTTGCAGGTTGTTACAGTAATTATAAATGTATCATCTTCATTATATACGATATATCAGCCAACAATGTATGAATTGTACATTAAAAAAAATATGAGTAAGTTAAAGGATCTAATGGCTACTTCAATAGTGATTTATACAACTCTATCTTTTGTTGGTATAGTTTTATTTAACACAGTTGGTGTTTATATATTAGAGATTATTAAGCCAAATAGTGAAATTAATCAAGTTTTTATTTTAATAATGTTTATATATATGTTTTTGTTACAACATCATTCGTTATATGCATCATATATATCAAATACGAATAGGCTTCCATATGTAAAATCATTTGTTATATCTAGTATTTTTACTATAATTTTTGAGTTGCTTTTATTATCTTTAACTAATTTAGGTATATGGAGTTTATTGGTTGGTCCAATTTTTGTTCAGTTGGTTTACAATAATTGGAGATGGCCAATTTTTGTGCTAAATGAACTTAATATTAATATTTTTGAGTTTATAAAGTTAGGGATACTTGAGTTATATAAAAATATCAAGTATTTTAGTAAATCAAAGATCTAATATTGTAATTTAAGCATATATATCAAATATACAATATTTATTAATTTATAGGGGAGAAAATAAAATTGAAAATACTTTATGTTAATTTTATTCATAATTTATGGGGTCATAAAAGACTAGATGAAAAATTAATTAAATATCTAGCTACATTTGCTGAAGTTACTGTAATTTCTCCTAGAGATTGGTATAAAGATCTTCCTAGTAAAATAAATATAATAACTTATAACCCTAAAACTTATTTAAGCAAAAAAATAGATTCCAAACATTTCTATTCCATTAAAATAATGAATTTCGCTGCAAGAATCAAGAAAAAGGAAAAATTTGATTATATATTTGCAGCATCATTTGATACATATGCTTTTGCTATTGGGAGATTTTTCTTTAATAATCAAAACAATTTATATATCATGCATCATAATAATACAGATTCACTTTATCGAAATAAAGTTGATATATTTTTTAAAAGTTATGTTAAAGATGTTAATCATGTTGTTTTTGAAAAATTTATATCAGATTATCTAGCTAAAAAGTATAGAATTAAAAAAGATAATATATTAACATTGCCTCATCCACTTTACAAAAACAACTGTAATAACAACAAGAAAAAAATTGACTGTGTTGGTATAAGTAATAGTAATGATGAGAATTGGATTAATGAAATAATAAATTTAGAAAAGAAAAATGAAATTTTGAAAAGACATGGTTTATCAGTTGTATTGAGATCAGAATCAAAAACATATGACAATGGAAATTTAAAAGTTATTAATGGATATTTAAAAAAAACAAAATATAACTATTATATTAATAATACAAATAAGATTTTTTTACCATTTCCAAAAACTTTTAAATATAGAATGAGTGGCTCATTGATGGATGCATTATCTAATAATAAAATTGTGTTGGGGTCTGATATACCACTTATTAAAAGATATTCTCAACAGTATCCAAAAATTTGTTATACAGTAAAGAACCCTAAAGATTTCTTCGAACAAATAAAAAATATTAAGGTTTCAAAAGATAATAAGATGGTTAAACATGATTTTAAAGAATTCAATAATGCTCATTCTCAACAAAAAATAACAGAAATTTTAGTTAGGGAATTTTCATAAAAATAAATACATTGCAATTTAAGATTCTTTTTTAAATAACATTTTCTTTAGGTATTTCTAATTATAGTCGCAATAAAATATTATTTGATATTCACAACTATATATATGATTTTTGGGATTCTAAATTTTGGATAATATAAATTAATTGAATTATAGTTTTTAATTTTTTAAAATAATTATTATAAAAAGATAAAAATATTGATTAAATGCGAATTAATTCGTTTCTAAATATTATGACAATAAGGAAAATTAGTTCTACTTAAAAATAGGAAAAATTACTTTAATCTTACAATTAATGAGGTGGTTTTATATGATGACAGCGCTTATAATGGCCGGTGGAGAAGGAACAAGGTTTTGGCCTTTAAGTAGGAAAGATAAACCAAAACAGTTTTTAAAGTTAAATAATGATGAAAAAACAATGCTACAAGAAACTATAGAAAGAATAAATATTCTAGTTCCATTAGAACAGATTTTTATTGCAACTAATGAAGCCTATCAAAAAGCAATCAAAAAACAACTGGATGGTATACCAGAAGAAAATATAATAGTAGAGCCAATGAAAAGAAATACTGCTGCCTGTATAGGTTTATCTTCAGTAGTTATTGAAGATAAATATCCCGGTTCAACAATGATTGTTTTACCAGCTGATCATTTAATTAAAGATCAAAAAAGGTTTGTAGACATTTTAAGAAAATCAATTATGACAGCAGCTACCGGTAAAAACATAGTTACTATTGGTATAGAACCGACTCATCCAGAAACAGGTTATGGATATATTCACTTTGGTGACCAATTACATAACATAGATGGTGACCAGGTATTTGAAGTTCGAAACTTTACCGAAAAACCTGATTTAAGCACTGCTAAAGAGTTTTTAGAAGAAGGAACATATCTCTGGAACAGTGGGATGTTTATCTGGCAGTTAAGCAGTATTCTATCAAATATAGAGACTCATTTACCTGAAATGTATGAATCTTTACAGAGAATAAAAGGTGCTTTAGGAACTGATTCAGCTGAAAAAATAATTAGAGATGAATTTGAAAAAATGCAAAGTGTTTCTATTGACTATGGAATTATGGAAAAAGCAGATGATATTTTTGTTATTCCTGGTTCTTTTGGCTGGGATGATCTCGGTAGCTGGCCTTCCTTAGAAAGAATAAAAAAAGTGGATGATGATGGTAATGTAGTAATAGGTAAACATTATGGTATAGATACTACTAATTCCATTATTCACAGTCCTAATAAAGTTGTAACTACTATTGGTCTTGATGATGTAGTGATAGTTGATACTGAAGATGCTATTTTGATCTGTGATAAAAAAAGAGCTCAGGAAGTAAAAAATATTAGACATATTCTCAAGAAAGAAGGGGAACAAGATTGCTTGTAAATTAAAAGTATTATTTTATTGTCAGTTTAAATTAGGTATAATTTTATATTCTTTTTATGTTATCTGAACTTTTAATGAGTCTAAATATTAATATCAAATAAATTAATTATAATTGGAAATTTTTCTCATTAAATAACTTGAGAAATAAGAAATTAAGTTAATGAATTAGTGTTACTATAAAGATATTTGATTGGGTTTTTTATTTTAATAATTATAGTGACTTAACAACGGAACTTCTTATCTTTGGAAAATTTCTTTACAGAAAAACGATTACTTTGGTTTTATTGAAAAGATGTATACTAATCTTTTAACATATCAAGTTTTAATTTAGATTATCTTCAAAGTCTTTTATGTTGTTATTCAGATGTTAATTTTTGATATCTATTCAAGGAAAACATTTTTTGTTTTTCTGCATTCTCTAAGTTAACGAGTGAAATTATTTCAATTAATTCTTAGATTTTAATTATTTTTTAATAGATTTATTAAAGGCTAGATTAAGTTCAATAGTATTTCTTTTAAATTATTCAATATAACTTTTTTTCACAGATTTTGGGAACTTATAAAAATTTATTATATATCTTATCTCAACGCTTTAAAAATTTGGGTAGATATTAATGACTGTAACTTGAATGTTTTTGATATAACAGAGGGGGAAATAACTTTTTAAAATAGAAATAAAAAGGGGTTTGTCACTAAATAATATAAATGAGGGAAGTATAAATTTTTATATTGTCGAAGAAAATTCAATCAATCTAACAAAAAATATATTTAATCATATAATAAAGGATATAATTATGAAAGGGGATAATATTTCATGTTACAGGTATTACAAAATTATAAAGGTGGCGAAATTCGTATAGAAGATGTACCAAGCCCTACTCTTAAATCTGGGGGAGTTATTGTAAAAAATCATTATTCATTAATAAGTGCTGGTACAGAAAAATCGGTTATTAATCTTGCTCAGAGTTCAATGATTAGTAAAGCGAAACAGAGACCTGATTTAGTAAAACAGGTAATTGAAAAAGCTAAACAAAATGGAATAATCGATACATTTAAAAAAGTTATGGGGAAACTTGATAGTCCATTAGCTTTAGGTTATAGTACAGCAGGAGAAGTTATAGAAGTAGCTGAAGATGTTAAAAATATAAAAGTTGGTGATTATGTAGCTTGTGCTGGTGGGGGTTATGCGAGTCATGCTGAAGTAATATATGTTCCGCAAAATTTATGTGTTAAAATTCCTGAAAATGTTGAACTGCAGGAAGCATCATATACTACTGTTGCTTCAATAGCTTTACAGGGAATAAGACAAGCTAATCCTAAATTAGGTGATAATGTAGCAGTTATTGGTTTGGGATTAATCGGTCAATTAACTGTTCAAATGCTTAAAGCAAATGGATGTAATGTGATTGGGATAGATGTTTCAGAAAGTGCTGTACAAGACGCTATTGATAGTGGAATTGACTATGCATTAAAGAGAGATAATCCTAATTTAAAAGAATTAATTAAAAATGCGACAAATGGTTATGGTGTAGATTCAGTTTTAATAACTGCTGGAACAAGTAGTAATGATCCGATAGAATTAGCTGGAGAAATAGCTAGAGACAGAGCGGTTGTTACTGCAGTTGGTTTAATTAATATGGATATACCTCGCAACTTGTATTATGAAAAGGAACTTGAAGTTAAGTTATCAAGGTCATATGGACCAGGGCGTTATGATCCTAATTATGAGGAAAAAGGGCATGATTACCCAGTTTCTTATGTGAGATGGACCGAGCAAAGAAATATGGAAGCCTTTTTAAACTTACTTAGTGAAAAGAAGGTTAATACAAAACCTCTTACTACTCATACATATGATATAGAAGAAGCGGATAAGGCTTATGATATGATTCTTAATAATAAAGATGATTATACAGGTGTTTTATTGAAATATAATGCGGAAAAGAAACAAAATAAAAAAGTGATTTTAGAAACTAAGAATAAAAAGAAAAAAGAAGTTGTTAATTTAGGAATTATTGGAGCCGGTAATTTTGCTACAGCTACTTTATTTCCAAATCTAAAAAAAGTTAATGATACTAAGTTTAAAGCTTTAGCTACTGCTACAGGAATAAGTGGAAAATCAACTGCTAAAAATTATGGTTTTGATTATTGTACTACTGATACTGATGAATTGATGAATGATAATGATATAGATTCTATTTTGATTTTAACACGTCATAATTTACATGCTGATTTAGTTATTAAAGGATTAAAAAAGGGTAAAGATGTTTATGTCGAAAAACCTTTAGCATTAAATGAAGATGAATTAACAGAAATCATTAAAACATATAATTCTACGGATGGTAATTTAATGGTAGGTTTTAATCGTAGATTTTCACCATTTATTAAAGAATTAAAAGAATTTTATAGAAATAGAACTGCACCATTAATGATGAATTATACAATAAATGCTGGATATATCCCTGGTGATCACTGGGTTCATGATCCGGAAATTGGTGGAGGTCGTCTTAAGGGTGAAGTTTGTCACTTTATTGATTTATTGTCCTATATAAGTAACTCAAAGCCGATTCAGGTTTTTACTCAGTCTATATCTTCTAACACAGGCAATATTTTTAATGATGATAATATATCGATTAACTTACTGTTTGAAGATGGTAGCACAGGAGTTGTTAATTATACTGCGTTAGGAGATAAATCTTATCCTAAAGAGCAGATAGAAGTTTTCGGTGATTCTTCTGTTGCTAAAGTCAATAACTTTAATGATTTAGAAACATTTAGAAATAACAAAAAAAATAAAAGCAGTAAATTTAGTCAAGAAAAAGGGTTTTATGAAGAAATGAATAGTTATATTAATTCAATTAAAGATGGCAAAGATGCACCAATACCTTTTAAAGAATTAATAGCATCAAGTTTAGCAACTCTTAAAGCTGTTGAATCAATGTCTAAAGGGAAACCTGTATCTTTTGATACTGAAGCATTTATAAAAAATTCTCTTGGAAGTGAATAATTTGAATAAAGTTTATATTATCTATCAGTCAGTTAAAAATTTAGGGTTTAACTGGCTGATATTTCGATTATATTATGAATTAAAAAAAAGAACGGGCTTTTTAAAAAAGAAATTTAAACCAGTTGATATTAATAAAATTAAAATTTCTAAAATAACAAATTTTAAAAACCGAGAAAAAACACTAAAAAAATGGAATAAAAATTCTTTTTTTGTGATTAAAAATTTAAACAGTAAAGCAATATTAAATAAAATTTTAAAAAATCAAGATAAACAAGAAATAATTAATATAGCTGATAAAGAAATTATTGGTAAAATAAAAATGTTTGAAAATTATTTTGCTGATTATAAGGATCCAATTAACTGGCATTATAATCCTATTTCAAAAGAATATTCTCCAAAAAATAAACACTGGATTGATATTGAAGAGCTAGGAGATGATTTTGGTGATGTTAAATATATCTGGGAAGCGTCAAGGTTTTCTCAGGTCTTTTATTTTATAAGAGCATATACTTTAACTAATGATGAAAAGTATTCAGAGGCTTTTTGGAATCAAGTAGAAAGCTGGATGAATAATAACCAAGCAGAAATGGGAGTTAACTGGAAATGCGGGCAGGAAATTACTTTTAGAACCATAGCCTGGATTTTTGGCTTATATGCTTTTAAAGATTCTAAACATTCTACTGATCAAAGAATTATTAAATTATTTAAGCATATATACTATAATATTCGACATGTAGAAAAGAATTTTGAATTTGCGTTGAAAGCAGTTAAAAATAATCATGCCATTAGTGAAGCTGCTGGAATGTTTACTGCAGGAGTTTTGTTTCCCTTTTTTAAAGATGCTGAAAGATGGCGTGAAAAAGGGAAAAAATATCTGGAAGAACTTGCTGACAAACAATTTTATGAAGATGGTACTTACAAACAATACTCAACAAATTATAATCGTCTAGTTATAGAAGTATATAGTTTGGTTTTAAGATTAGCTGAACTAAATGATATTGAGTTTGGCGAAAAAACTAAAAATAAATTATTAAAGTCTGTTAATTATTTATATCAAATTCAAGATGACGAAACAGGAAAAGTTCCAAACTATGGTAATAATGATGGTGCCTTACTATTTCCTCTGTCAAGCTGTGACTTTTTAAATTACAAACCTCAGTTGAATTTATTATATTATACTTTGACGAAAAAAAGATTATATGAAAGCGGTAAATATGATGAAGAATTATTCTGGTTTTATGGGGAAAGTAGTTTAAATTCAGAAGTTGATAAAATAAAGAAAAAATCAGCAGAGTTTAATACTGGTGGATATTATCTTTTAAGAAATAAAAATAGTCATACAATGATAAGATGTGGTGACTTTCAGGATAGACCTGCTCATTCTGATCTCTTACACCTGGATTTATGGTGGAAAGGGAACAATATTTTAACTGATGCTGGAACATATTCATATAATCCAGAGGAAAAATTTAAAAATTATTTTATCCAGACTGCTACTCATAATACAGTAACAGTTAATAATAAAAATCAAATGAAAAAAGGACCTCGATTTTTATGGTTTGATTGGACTAAATCTCAAAAGAGAGAATTTATTATTAATAATAGTTATAAGTATTTTGAAGGAGAACATTATGGTTATAAGTCTATAACTCATAGACGAGCAGTTTATAATGAAAATGATATTTATATAATTATAGATGATATATTTGGGAAACAAGATGAATTAATTATTATTAAACAGAACTGGTTATTAGGTGACTTTGATATAGAATCAAAAAATAATAAAGTTGAAATCAAGACTTATCAGGGTAATTATGTCATTCAAAATTTCAATAATGATACTAAGCTTAAAATATTTAAAGGGAATATAGATAAGCCTGCTGGATGGCGTTCATTATATTACGGAAAAAAAGAAGCAGTGCCGCAAATCTATTATGAAACTGAAACAAATTTACCCTTTCGGTATATAACTATCGCATATCCAGAAGAAATTAACTTTAGAGAAAAAGAAATTAATAATAATAAAATCAATTTTAATTATGAAAATCATGAGATTGATTTATCACTGCAAAGTATCAATAAATCTCCAATTATAATTGGAGGAGGCGATAACAATTAATATAGTATTATTAAATCATCATGCAAGTGCACCTGATGTTGGTGGTGGAGGAAGACATTTTGAATTAGCTAAATCTTTATCGGAGCAAGGTCATAACTTAAAAGTTATGGCTTCTTCTTATGATAATTGGAAACAAAAATATCACTTTCAAGAAGAAATCCACAAAAAAAAATTTAATAATAATTTTGAATTTCTTAGATTTAAAACAAAGCCAGCTTATACAGGTACTTTAGGAAGATTTTTAAATTATCAGGATTATAAAAGAAAGACTGCAGCTTATGATCAATTTGGAGCGAATCCAGATGTGGTTATTGCTTCTTCGGTTCATCCTTTTGCCTGGATAGGTGGATATAAATTAAGTAAAAGATATAATGCTAAATTTATAGTTGAAGTTAGAGATTTATGGCCACTTAGTTTATATGAAGACTTTAGTGGTTTAATGAGAAAGTTAATTTTTATGTATTTTGAATCACTAGAAAAGAAATATTATAATCTTGCCGATGCAATTATAACTACTGCACCTTTTGCGGATGAATATATGGCAGAAAAATATAATACTGATCGAGATAAAGTTTTCCATATACCTCATGGGATTGATTTAGAGAGATTTGATAAAAATAAGAGTTTAGATAGTAATATACTAGAGAATGATTTGAATAATTTATTAGATACTAATTTTTGTGTTACTTATACAGGAGCACTATCTAAAAGTGAAGGGTTGCCTACTTTTGTTAAAGCTGCTAAACATTTAAGAGATATAGATAACTTTAAGTTTGTAATAGTTGGCGGCGGGGGAGAAAAAGAAAATTTAGAAAATATTATTGAAGCTGAAGAACTTGATAATGTAGTTATGATTGATAAACAACCTCGTGATTATATTCCTTTAATTTTAAAAAAATCAGATATTTTATTTTGTGGTTTAATGGATCGTAAAGCTTTTAAATATGGTATAAGTAAAAATAAATTTTATGATTATATGGCAGCTAAAAAGCCTATTGTCTTTGCATCTAATGTGAGAGGAAGCTTAATCAACAAGGCTAAAGCAGGTATTACTATTGAACCACATAAGCCTAAGAAACTTGCTGAGACTATTAGAAACTTGTATCAGAATATTGATACAGATGGTCAACAATATGCTGAAAATGGCAGAGAGTATGTAGAAAAATATCATACAACAGAAAAAATTGCTGCTGACTTTCTGGAAGCGATCAATTATACATTGTCTAAATAATGGGAGTGGATAAAATGCAAAAAGAAAAAATATGCTGTGTTGGACTGGGTTATATTGGATTACCAACTGCAACTATGTTTGCAGTAAATGGTCATCAGGTAGTCGGAGTAGATGTGCAGGACCATGTAATAGATACGATAAATGATGGTGATATTCATATAGAAGAACCTGGTTTAAAAGAAATGGTTAGAGGTGCAGTAATGGAAGGTAATTTAAGTGCTTCTTTAGAACCAGTAGAAGCAGATGTATTTATTATTGCAGTACCTACACCATTAACTGAAAATAAAACTGCAAACTTGGAATATGTTAAAGATGCAACTGAAAGTATTCTATCTTATCTTAAAAAAGATAACCTGGTTATAATTGAATCTACAATTGCTCCTAGAACTACAGAAGATGTGGTTTTACCTATTTTAGAAAAATCTAATTTAGAATTAGGAGAAGAACTTTTTGTAGCTCACTGTCCGGAAAGAGTTCTACCTGGTCAAATTATTCAAGAACTGGTTAATAACAACAGGATCATTGGTGGAATTAATGAAAAATCAGCTTTAAAAGCAAGAAGAATTTATAAAAGTTTTGTTCAAGCTAATATGTACATAACAGATGCCACAACAGCAGAAATGGTAAAATTAATGGAGAATACATATCGTGATGTTAATATAGCTCTGGCAAATGAACTTGCAAAAATATCAGAAGAAAACAAAATAGATATCTGGGAAGCAATAGCTCTGGCAAATAAACACCCAAGAGTAAATGTTCATCTACCAGGACCTGGAGTTGGTGGTCACTGTCTGGCAGTTGACCCCTGGTTTATCGTAGAAAGTGCACCAGAAAAGGCAAAAATGATAGAATTATCCAGAAATATCAATGATAGTATGCCGGAGTTTGTAGTTAGGAATGTAAAAGAAATACTATTTGGTATTGGTGATCCTAAAATCTCTATTTTTGGCATAACCTATAAAGGTAATGTAGATGATTTAAGAGAAAGTCCAGTACTTGAGATAATAGAAATACTTGAATTAGAAAATATTGACCTTGGTATTTATGATCCTCATATTTCTGAACCTCAAAAAAGCGAATATGGGTTAAGTGAATTAGAAAAATCAATTTCCGGTTCAGATATCATTATCATTGGAGCTGATCACAATGAATTTGAAGACATAGATCCAGCAGAACTTGCTCCTAAAATGAGAAATACTAAAGTTTATGATACTAAAAATATCTTAGATAAAGAAAAATGGGAAAAAGCAGGTTTTGATGTTATCAAAATTGGAGATTATTCTGATTATGCCTGGCATAAAGAATATGGAGTAGCTGAACTCGATAAATAAATATTCGCTATTGTAATGGAGGTTAATAATGATTAAAGTAATGACTGTTTTTGGTACCAGACCAGAAGCAATAAAAATGGCACCAGTAGTTAAAACCTTAGAAAAAGAAGAAAATATAGAAACAATTGTAACAGTTACCGCACAGCACAGAGAAATGCTGGATCAGGTTTTAGAATTATTTGAGATTACACCTGATTATGATTTAGATATTATGCAGGATAAACAGACTTTAAGTGGAGTAACTGCCAGAGTCTTAATCGGGATTAAAGAAGTATATGAAAAAGAAAATCCAGATCTAGTATTAGTTCACGGAGATACTTCAACTACCTTTGTTTCTTCTCTTGGAGCCTTATATCAGCAGATAAAGGTCGGGCATGTTGAGGCGGGTCTTAGAACCCATAACAAATATTCTCCTTTTCCTGAGGAAATGAACAGGCATCTCACCGGAGTTATTGCAGATTTGCACTTTGCTCCAACTGAATTAGCAAAAGAAAATCTCTTAAAAGAAAATGTTGATTCAGAAAAAATAACTGTGACAGGTAATACAGTTATTGATGCTTTATTAGATGTAGTAGATGATAATTATCAGTTTGAAGATGAATTATTAAAAAGCATTGATTTTGCCAACAAAAAGATTATCCTATTAACAGCTCACCGCAGAGAAAATCTGGGTAAACCGATGGAAAATATATTTGATGCAATCAATGATGTCTTAAAAGAAAATGATAAGGCAGAAGTTGTTTTTCCAGTTCATTTAAATCCAGTAATCAGGGAGCTGGCTGCTGAAAAATTTGAAGATGCAGCTAGAGTACATTTAATTGAGCCACTTGATTACGAACCTTTCATTAATCTGATGAACAAATCATATTTAATCTTAACGGATTCAGGCGGAATCCAGGAAGAAGCACCTTCTTTAGGTAAACCTGTATTGGTTCTAAGAGATACTACTGAAAGACCAGAAGCTGTTAAAGCTGGAACTGTAAAAAAGGTGGGTACAGACAAGATGGCTATCTACAATACAGCCAATGAACTATTAAATGATGATCAGGCTTATATTAAAATGTCACAGGCTTCTAATCCTTATGGTGATGGTAAAGCGAGTGAGCGGATAGTGAAGATGATATTACAAGATAATTGAAATTGTATTAGTTCTAATATTTTAAAAGAATCATAGCCCGTTTTCACATTTAGTTAATTTTATTTAAGGAGATGTGGGTATAATGAAAATCAAACAAGTTAAAATTAAAGGTTTATATGGTTACCTAGATTTTAATGTAAATTTTAACAGTAATATGACTTTTTTAATTGGAATAAATGGTTCTGGAAAAACTAGTGTTTTAAATGCTATAACCTGGGTTTTAACTCCTTCACTAAAAAAATTAGTGGATAATAAGTTTGAAAAAATAGTAATAAAAATTGAAAATCAAGGCCATATTGAAGTTATTAAAGTTTATAAAGATCTTAATAAGGATAAAATTATTTTTAACAGATCTGAAAGAAGCATTGAATTGCCATTAGAAGTGAAAGATAATGATTTTAGAGAATCGTATTTTGATACTAATAAAAAAGCTCTAGAATTTATAAATAATTTACCCCCAACTCCAATGTTTTTACCCTTAGATAGAATTCGATTTTCAAAAAAACCCCCTACAATTCGTAGGGTTAGAGTATCAAGAAGTAGAACTGTAAGGCGACGATATAATACAATTGATAATTCTTTAAAAGAAATTTTGAATTTAGTAGAAAAGTTTTATCGAGAAAAAAATACTGAATTAAATAAATATAATGAAGAATTGAGAAAACAATTAGTTTTATCAACTTTTAGATATCATAAAAAGGAAATGTCTAATCCTTGGTCTATGGAAGAAGTTAAAAAGAAAAGGAAAATAATCAAAAGAGCAATGAATTCTCTTGGTATATTTGAAACTGAGCAAAAGAATAACTATTTTGATAATTTTTTTGATGAATTAGAAAAAGTTGCGATAAAACTTGATAGTAAAAACAAAACTAAAGAAGATGAGAAAATAACTGATGAAATGTTTGAATGGTTAATTAATAGTCCCCAAATACAAAGAATTAATGATTTGATCGATTTAATAAAAGAATATAATAAAAACAAAGAGGAATTATTTTCTGAAATCAGTTTATTTTTAGAAGTGATAAATTCTTTCTTTGGAGATACAAATAAAAATATTGAATTTGATAAAACTGGTGAAATAGTTGTTGAATTTCAAAATGAAGCTAGATCAGTAAATATGCTTTCTTCAGGTGAGAGGCAACTATTAATTATTTTTGCTCATTTATTTTTTGATGTTGATAAAAGTAATAGTTTAATTTATATGGTAGATGAACCTGAGTTATCTTTGCATTTGAAATGGCAAAATCAGTTTGCAAAATTTCTTAGAAAAGCAAGTCCAGATTCTCAATTCATTCTGGCAACTCACTCTCCAGAAATAGTTAATGGAAATAATGAAAATGTAATAGAAGTTCATCCAGAAGGAGGCTTTTAAATTGCAATATGGTGAAGGAGGTAAAAATTCAGTACCTTTATTTTATAGAAGATTTAATGATATTGATTTTTTTGTTGAAGATGAAGGGAATGAATATTTCTATCGGGAATTGCTTTCACAACTATTGGGGGAAGATATTAAAGTTTCTAGAGTGTTTGCTCTTGGTGGGAAGTCAAAGATATTAAAAAGATTTAGAGATTACAAGAGATCTGGAAAAACCACCTCAGAATTTTATATTTTAGATGGAGACTTTGATGAATTATTAGGCTCAAAAATCAATGATGATAATTTGTATTATTTAGATGAATATTGTATAGAAAATTATTTGTTAGAAGAAGAGGCAGTATGTATTATACTAAAGGAAGAATCACCTGAAAATTCTATTGAAGATTTTAAAGAAAAAATTAAATTCAAAGACTGGCTTATTGAAAATGTGAATAAATTGGCTCCTTTATATGCTTGTTACTTTTATATTCAAGATAATATACCAGGACAAGAAAACACTGGTAAAGGAGTTAAACCATTTTTTTGTAATCAAACAAAAAAAGTAAAAGCAGATAAGATAAATAATTTTATTGACTTTATAGGAGGAAATTATACTGATGACTTCGAAGAATTTAGAGTTGAACTAGAGAACATTGTAGATGAATTTGGTGAAAATTGGAAAGAGAGAAAAAAGTATATTGATGGTAAGGAATTATTATTTCTATTAAAGTTTTTTATTATTCCCTATACATATCGCAGCATTGATAATAAATCCTTAAAATTCAGAATGTTAAAACACTCTAGTCTTGATGGACTAAGTGATTTATCTAGCAAAGTAAATATTATTATGGGATGATTTTTAGAGTTTTAAAATATTAGTGTGTTTTAAGAAGGGTGAGAAAGTGTCCGATTTATTAAATCTTACTAATCAATTTGCAAATAAAGTTGATGAATTAATAAAAAGTGAATTGAAAGCAGAAAGCTTATCTTTAATAAAAAAATCACATGGAAATATGATGGGATCTCCAGAATGTTGTAAGGAAAATTCTTATATTTATTTTTTATATAATGATAATAAGGGAATTATTTATATCGGAGAGACTGGCAAGTCAATAAAGAGGCGTCTATTTACTGATGGAAGTGGTGCTCACTGTAATAAGGACTGGTTTGTTAATGTTAAGAAAATTGAATACTATAAAAATAATGAAATGAAAAGCAATACTAGGAAAATAATTGAAAGAGCATTAATTAAAAAATATAATCCAAAATATAATAGGGAATAATTATAGATGTAAATCAAATAACAAAAACACTAATTATTAGTCTATCACTCTTACCAGCAAATGCAGCTCACGGTGGGAGTTTTTTGTTTAATTTGGTCAAATTTAAAGGAATTATTAATTTCTCATAGAATTATTAAGTATAAGTAAAACGAAGGGGTGAATTAATTATGTTAATGGATTACAGTCAAAAGCAGGAGAATTCTTTATTTGATTTATCTCTATCACTAACCTTTAATAAAATTATAAAAAGTTTAACTAAAGAAAAAGATAGCAAAGACAAAAATTATGAACTTACAATTAAGTTTTTTGAAGTTATTCGTGACTTCTGTAATAAACAGTTTAGTGAATTAAATAATGAGTTCTCAGGTGCTGATGCATTCTCTATATTTACTTCTGCACTA
>Ga0163225_100174_pt1 | contig 20667 bp, 10 predicted proteins | sample MSEWel2016_04_06_2_FD_113145 | JGI IMG/M metagenome (GOLD analysis project Ga0163225, IMG submission 113145) | Subsurface microbial communities from deep shales in West Virginia, USA - MSEEL Well Study Marcellus 5H_2016_04_06 ... | reverse complement strand
AATATAAAACAACTTCTCCTTTTCTGACGGAAGAAAAATCTTATCCGGGGTCAATTGAAAAGTTGCATCCGGGGCATACAATTCCGGAAAATCAATGTGAAACTGAATTCCGTAAACATTGTCGAAAACAGTATGCTCAATAGTTTCCACCACTTTCCCGTCTTTTGACGTGGCAGTTTCTTTCAGGTTCAGTCCTAATTTCTTTACCGCCTGATGATGTACGCTCGGCACACAGATATCATCAGAATAGGGTAATTTTCTAAGGAAACTTTCGGAAGCAATGGCAATGGGGTGAAAGGCAATGTAGGTGGTTTTGTTGTCGTTGTTATTTATCCCGTATAAATAGTTTTTGTGTTGCTGATGGGACGGCATGGCGGCAATTTCTTCGCAGAATTCTTTGCCGTACATTTGTGCAGGAATGTCTTGATAAAGAGAGCCTCCTGCTGCTACATTCATGATCTGCATACCCAGACAAATACCCATAATTGGGAAGTCAGAATTTTGTTGAATCAGAGGTGCAAACTTTTGGTTTTGATGGCCCCCAATCAGATGAAACATGAAAGATATTTCCCAGTTCCGTGTGCGCTCTATGATTTTTGTTGTGATGAAAGTATTTTCTCCATAAATGACCGGCGGAATATCGTCTCCTCCAAAAAATATCAATCCATCGGAAGTAGTAAAGATTTCTTCGAACCTATGGGTCCATTTATTGGGAACAAATAAACTGTCTGTTGACACTTCACTCTGAATTGTTTTAATTTGGATGAAATCAATGCGCTGGTCAGTCAGGTATTGTTCTGATTGTTGAATTTCAGAAATGTTGGCTGCATGAAAGTAGCCGGTTATCATAAGACTGTCGAACTGAAAGACATCATGTTCTTTGAAATAGACCATTTTTTCGATATTGCGAACCGTTGGATTGACAAGACCTATATGCGTAATTTTGTTTTGTGCCTCGGAAATCAGGAGGGAAAAACAGAATATTAGAGTGGATAGTACAAAATGCTTCATTTTCTTTTTTGTTTTCAGGATGTAAACAACCCAAATTTAATAAGGTTTTTGTCACAGCTGGTAGAGGCAATTATTATTTTTTGGCTCATCACAAATATGGGTACCTATTTTAAAAATTTTGTTCATTTATTAATAGTCTGTTAAGCTTTTACAAAAACTCTGAATCAGCTGTTTCTATCTAAAAGTTGTTTTGTGTTAAAGTGCAGATTTTCAAACCCGAAGCTTCAGGATGCGATTTATCTTAATTCTTATATCTAATCCAGAAGGGTCGGGACTAACGGTCTATTGCACGATGGTTATTTCGAATTTATTCTTACCATTCTTCAATGAAGCTTATTGCCTCCTTTAATTTTTTGTTGGGAAAGAGGCGGAAAATAATTATCAGTACAATAGCTAAATCTGTGCTTTTTATTGAAAATATCATCATCCGGTTTGTCTCATATTGGTTGAGATTCCAGTTTGCTAAGCATTTTGACAGTTCTTTTTAAATCCCAGGTTGACAATACCAATGGATTCAGTAGTTTATGCAAAATTTAAAGGAATGTTGTATTGAGAATATCCAATTTATTCAGAGGGAACTTTTGGTCCTTATTTTACGTTTGTTAATAATTTTATGTGGGGTATCTGGTCATTATCCGTAAAGTGTAGAACACTCTGAATTAAAGCACATTGAAAGAAATCTGCATTTCAACAAGTAGCTGTATTTCAGCTCAATCATAAGAACTATGGGTAATGATAAGATACCCCATTATTTTTTTTATTCTAAATTCCCTTTATTCTGCTTTTAAGGGTGGTTTTTTGTATTTGGAGCTAATGTTTTTGTTAAAAATAATTGCTTATATTTGGTTTTACGAAAAACAAAAGGATTATGACAAATTTGACCACACCAACGAAAAACCGATGGGCCCTGTTCCAGAAAGGGGCATTGATGCTCACGTTTTTGGGAGCTTCTTTTTTACCTGTTAATGCAGAACAGAACAAAATAGAATTAAATGATTCCGCGTATTACGAAATGCCCGGAGTTAACGTTTTGATGTTTACCAATTGGTATAATGAAAATTTCAGTGACTCAAAAATGAGTGGAATTGAGATTATTCATCATGGAAAACGAACTGTAACCAACGGAGATGTTCGTCTGAATTCCACTCCCGAGCAATGGGATCCCATTCCTAAATTTAACCGCAAAGAGGTGGACAGGGAGAATAATGTGGTGAAAGCATGGCTGGAATATCCCGGTTTTGAATATATGATTCAGACAGAACCCTCGGGCGATGACATTATTATTAGTGTTCATTTAGATAAGCCGCTTCCGGAAAATCTGAACGGCAAGGTTGGGTTTAACATTGAATTCCTTCCCTCGGCTTACTTTGGAAAAACTTATCTGATGGATAGTGAACCCGGTATGGTACCGCATTATCCATCGGGACCAACCAAAATGAATGAGGCAGGAAAAACTGAACCATTACCGATCGCCAAAGGATACTCAATGGTGTTGGCTCCCGAAGACGATACCCGAAGAATTGGTATTGAGTCGGAGAATGAACTGATGTTTTTCGACGGACGCAACAAAGCCCAAAATGGCTGGTTGGTACTTAGAAGTCTGATTCCGGCCGGAGAGACGGGTCGTGTTATCGAGTGGAAAATGAGTGTTTCGAGTGTGGACGGATGGTTGCGGGATCCGGTCATTAGTTTTTCTCAGGTTGGATATCATCCGGCTCAGGCAAAAAGAGCTGTTATTGAGCTCGACAAGAACGCCGATTACCTTGCGGAGGCTTCTCTATTTAAAATTAATGAAGCCGGAAAGAAGGTGAAGGTTCATACCGGAAATGTGGAGCAATGGGGTTTTTACCAGCGCTATCAGTACGGGATTTTTGATTTTTCCGATATCACTGAGTCGGGACTTTATACGGTTCAATACGGAGATACCGAAAGTCGTCCTTTGCGAATCGGGGAGAAGGTTTATGAGAACATCTGGCATCCGACCCTGGATATCTATATCCCTGTTCAGATGGATCATGTTTTGGTCAATGAGGCCTACCGTATTTGGCATGGGGCTTCCCATCTCGATGATGCCCTGCAGGCTCCTGTTAATCATGAGCATTTCGATTTGTATGCACAGGGTCCAACCACCGATACTCAATATCAACCCGGTGAGCATATTCCCGGACTGAATGTAGGTGGATGGTACGATGCAGGTGACTATGACATTCGCACGCAGTCGCAATACTACACCATTTTGAACCTGGTGAATGCCTGGGCCGATTTTAATGTAAATCGGGACGAGACACTCGTGAAACAGGAAAACCGATATGTCGATTTGCATCATCCCGACGGGAAAAATGACATTCTTCAGCAAATTGAACATGGAGCCATCGGTTTATTGGCGCAACACAGAGCTGTTGGTCATGCCATCCCTGGAATCATTGTTTCCGATTTATCGCAGTACACTCACCTGGGTGACGGTTTGACGATGACAGATAACCTCATTTTCAACGCTGTACTGGATAGTCTGGAGATGGATTATCCTTATAGCGGAACATTTGATGACCGCTGGGCATTTACCAGTAAATCTACTCCGCTCAATTATGGTTCGGCTGCTGCATTGGCCGCTTCATCGAGGGCCCTAAAAGAATATGACCCCGATTTTGCGCAGGAGTGCCTCGAAACTGCCATTGGTGTGTGGAACTATGAGCAGGGAAAGGAACCGGATATTTTTTATGTGGGGAATACAACCGGAGGTTCGCTGATTCTGGAGGAACTACGTGCGGCGACTCAACTTTTGATTGCCACAGGCAGCGATAAATATGCGCAAAGGATCAAAGAGATGTGGCCTGATGTGAGCAAAGGATTTGTTTTTCTGGCTTCCACTTTGTTGCCTGCTCTGGATCTTATGGATGATGCTTTTGTGGCGAAAGTAAAAAAACGTGCTGAAACTTATGTTGAAGAACTTGAAGAACTTCAGACGCAGAATCCTTTCGGTGTACCTATTACCGAGGGTGGTTGGGCCGGAAATGGCACCGTAATATCTTACGGAATAACCAATTATATGCTTTACAAGGCTTTCCCCGATGTTATGGATAAGGAGCATGTTTTCAAAGCATTAAATTACATTCTTGGTTGTCATCCCGATTCCGACATCTCATTTGTGTCAGGGGTTGGGCTTCATACCAAAAAAGTAGCTTACGGCATGAATCGGGCCGATTTCTCCTACATTCCAGGCGGAATTGTTCCCGGCATTTTGATGCTGGATCCCGATTTTCCTGAGAATAAGGAGGACTGGCCGTTTCTCTGGGGCGAAAATGAATATGTGATTACCGTTGGGGGGTCGTATATTTACCTGGCCAACGCTGTGCAGGAATTGCTTAAAGAATAAATGGTGTTATAGTGATTATAGATTCCCCCCGGTAAAATGTATGTTTTTATCGGGGGTTTTTCTTTTATTTTTCCGTATATCTAAGAATGCAGGGCATTCATAAAATATTTCAGTCATCATTTCCCAACGACTGTCATACTTCCTAAAAAATGGTTATTTTTGTGTGTCGTTCTGTTCTGGTTGTGTAATTAATTTTTTTTGAATCCTTTTACAGGAAGGTTTTCCGGTTTTGGATCTACGAACCTTTTGGATAAGAGCCGATAATTTGGTCTTTAATTGAAGGCATAGGTGAAATTTGTGTATCGATAATTTTAAATAATAGTTATATGAAGGGTGTTTTTAAAGTGGTTTTTGCATTACTGATGTTTTCAATTTTTGATGTTCCGGAATCTTACGGACAGGTTTCAACGCCTCCGTCATGCGTTATCACCTATCCGCACAGCAACGCCTACCATCAGGCAGGAAGTGATGTGGTGGTTCGTGTTTATGCAACAGGAACAGGCGGTTCGGAGGGGTTCCGTTCCATCACCAAAGTAGAGTTTTTTGTTGATAACCAATTGGTTTATGAAACCTCGGAAGGAGTCTCAAACACTTATTCTTTTGTTTGGGAGAATGTATCTGAAGGTTCTTATCGCATCACAGCCCGTGCAACCAATGATCAGGGTGGTTCGTTTACTTCCGCTGGTGTATTGGTAGCCGTGGGTGCCAACGCTGTGGTGAGCCGTGGGTTAAGCGCAGGGAAAGGGAAATACCTGGGAAATATTTTAGGCTATGGAAGTGTACGAAGTGACTACCTCCAGTTATGGAATGGTGTTACTGCAGAGAATCAATCAAAATGGGGCAGTATTGAACGAACCCGTGATATTATGGATTGGTCGGGTTCCGATGGTGTTTATGATTTTGCCGAGGCCAATCACCTGATGTATCGTTATCATGCCATTGTCTGGGGAAGTCAATACCCTTCATGGATAGAGTCTTTAAGTTCAGATGTTACGGAATTCCGCGGGGAAGTGGAAGGGCTTATGGCAGCAATCGCTGAGCGCTATACTTATATCGACCAGATTGATGTGCTGAATGAGAATATGTATTTGAATACCTGGAACGGAGAAGAACATGCAGCCGGAACTCCCTATTTCCGCGAAGGCCTGGGAGGCCCCGGTGAAACAGGTTACGACTGGGCTGTCTGGCTTTTCGAAAAAGCCCGGGAATATTTTCCCAATTCTAAACTTGTTTTGAACGATTTTGAGCTGGAGAATAACCCAGATGGTATTAATGAAATGCTCGACCTCGTGAGAGTTTTACGCGACCGGGGATTGATTGATGGATTTGGTACCCAGGCACATACTTTTAATGTGGATCCGATGGTTGAGGATCCGGGGTTGCTGGAAGAAAGAATCAGCCTGATGGCTTCGGGGGGTGTTCCGGTCTTTGTGACGGAGCTCGATTTGGCCGGGAAGCAAAGTACCGAAGCCTCGCAGTTGCGCAGTTATCAGCAACTCTTTCCGGTTTATTGGGAGCATCCCGATGTGGCCGGTATCACCCTGTGGGGCTATGTTGAGGGAAGTACCTGGAAAACGGGAACCGGTTTGCTAAATGCTGATGGAACCAAAAAGGATGCAATGGTTTGGCTGGAAGAGTATATGGAAGCCCGTCCCAATGTTGGTTATCCTCATGCCGGTGAGGAAGTGGTGAGTGATGGAAACAGTATTCTCAACGGGGAGTTTGACATGGGAACGACTGGCTGGACCATTCAGAATAACAGTGAGGCCAATGGAACGATGGAAGTTGTTGGTACAGCCGGTCTGTCAGGAGATAATGCTCTGAAAATCTGCCCGGAGACTCCCGGAACGGAAAGCTGGCATGTACAGGTGCGCTACGAAACGCCCATTGAGGCAGGGAAAGAGTATGAAATCACTTTTTCTGCCAAAGCCGACGATGTAAGACCTCTTGATGTGGCTGTTCAGATGGATGGGGGAGATTACACCAACTACTTTGAGGTTTCTGCAGAACTTACCGCTACTGCTGCCGATTTTAATTATAGTTTCACTGCTGATGCTACTGACAATACCGCTAAACTGAAATTTTACGTGGGAAATGATGCCACTTGTCTTTATCTCGATAAAGTAAAGTTTGTGGATGTGGATGATTCTACACCGATTTTTGAGAACCAGTTGGAGGAAGCCGGGGCTTTCTGTGTTTGGCCCAACCCGGTGGTTGACGATTTGTATATTAAGGAGGACAAAGAATTTGGTGGTCGTCAAACTTTTTATTCAGTGTTTTCTCTTGAGGGAAGTGTGGTACTTAGCGGAAGTTTCAGGGGCGAAAAGCGACTTTATTTTGGCGAAATACAATCTGGAATATTTTTTCTTCAGTTAAATAATGGGGGAGAACAAGAAATGATTAAAATATTGAAGCGATAACGGGTTTGTTGTTGGCAAATAATTTATACAGGGGGCTTCCGGAATTTAGGAGCCCCTTTTGTATGTATCAGGAACCAAAAATCAGTTCACTGTCGTTTTCCATATCTCAAAATCTTCCTGTCCGAAAAGAACTATCCTGATGGTTTTAACATTTTCAAGTTTCGGAACAGTTTCCACAATGGCATCAATGGCTACTTGTGCAGCGGCTTTTGCCGGATATCCAAAAATACCGGTGGAGATGGCCGGGAAAGCAATGGATTTAATCTTGTTTTCATCAGCAATAAGCAGTGCATTACGATAGCAATCGGCCAGCAGTTTGTCTTCAGGTTTGTCTTGGCCATAAACGGGTCCCAGGCAGTGAATCACAAACTTGTTGGGCAGGTTATGTCCTCCTGAAATCACTGCCTCACCCGGTTTAATTGGCCCTAAAGGGATACACTCTTTTTCCAGTTCTGGACCTGCTGCACGATGAATAGCGCCTGCAACGCCTCCTCCGGCTCGCAACTGGGCATTCGCTGCATTGACAATAGCCTGCATATCGGGTTGAGATGCAATATTGCCTTGTATGATTTCAAGCGTTGAGTTTCCAATCTTCTTTTTCATAACCAACAGTTTTTTCATGTTAACCCAAATAATTTACAAATAATTTCTGTCTTTGGAAATAACCCTCTCCAAATCTTTTATTGCACTCTGTCAGAAGTGATTGTTTTACCAGGTACATGAAGTTAGTTTTGTTATAAATTACTGATGGCTAAATTGTTGAAGTTTTTATAGGTGAGTCGGAGCTGTTTGATAAAGTATCTTTTGCGTGATGAGACCTTTGGGTTTAGGCTTTTTTTCGGACTATTGTGTTAAATTTGAATTTCTTGAAATGGGAATTGCCTGTGCTACGTTGCATAATTCTAATTTAGTGGAGGGCCGAATCAAAAAAGAATCAATAGTGTCCGGAGAAAAATGTTTTTTGAAAGGAGATTGCTTCGCTTTGCTCGCAATGACACTGTCTTACAGGTTTTAAGCTGGGTTGGTAGGGGTTGATTTTCGGCTTTGCCGAAAATCAACCCCTACCAACCCTAAATGTCCTGTAAAGTCCCGTCATTGCGAACGTAGTGAAGCAATCTCAATTTTTAAACCGGACACCAATCAAAAAGAGTATTTTCTATGGAATCAATCATCCCTGCTTCAGAGCTAAACCGACGTCTTTTGCGTTTTCGTGAAATCATGAATTCTCAGAATCCTGATTGGGAAATAGCTTTTATTTTCAGCAAAATAAACCTTTTGTATTTTACCGGTTCCATGCCGGACGGAATGCTGATAATACCCCGGGAGGGTAATGCTACTTTGTGGGTGCGAAGAAGTTTTGAACGAACTTCCGGTGAGTCTGAGTTTCCTGATATCAGACCGATGGGTAGCTATCGTGATGCAGCTGCCGGGTATCCTCAATTGCCGGATGAAGTTTATCTCGAAGCAGAGTTTGTGCCCCTGGGCATGTTTAAAAGAATTCAGAAACATTTTGCTTTCGAGACTTTCAAATCACTCGACTTTCAGATATCTATGACGCGTGCGGTGAAAAGCCCGCTGGAACTTAGTTTTATGGAGAAAGCGGGTGCTATTCACCGCAGGGTACTGGAGGATTTGGTTCCCGATATTCTGCGCGAGGGGATGACCGAAGCCGATTTGGCCGGGGAGTTGTATCATCTGATGGTGCGGGAAGGTCATCAGGGAACTGCCCGTTTTGCTATGTTTGATACGGAAATAGTGGTGGCCCAACTCGGGTTTGGTGAGAGCTCTTTGTACCCCACTAATTTTGACGGCCCCGGAGGCAATCGTGGGCTCAATGCAGCTGTTCCCGGGTTAGGGAGTCGTCAGCGAAAACTTAGAAAGGGTGATTTGGTGTTTGTGGACATGGGACTTGGGGTAAACGGGTATCATTCCGATAAAACCATGACTTATATGTTTGGACAACCATTGAATGAGGAGGCCATCCATGCTCATGGACAATGTGTGGATATCCAGAACCGGGTTGCTGAAATGTTGCGTCCGGGAAATATTCCGGAAGTCATTTACGAAACCATTATGGACAGTTTAACCCCCGGTTTCAAAGAAAATTTTATGGGTTTTGGCAATCGATCTGTTAAATTTCTTGGTCATGGAATTGGCCTTACCGTGGATGAGTTGCCTGTATTGGCAGCCGGTTTTAAAGAACCGCTGGAAGAGAATATGGTGTTTGCTGTGGAACCCAAAAAAGGAATTGCCGGTATTGGGATGGTTGGGATTGAAAACACGTTTGTGGTGACACCTGATGGTGGTCGATGTATTACCGGCCACAACCCGGGATTGATTTTGGTGAGGTAAGATAATATCAAAGAATGACTGATTTGTTGAGCCTCTGCTTTTGGAAAATTTGTTTATTTTGATGGTTGATTGTAAAAACTGAGTTTCTGTTTGAATCCTGATTTTCTGATTATGAAAAAGCTTTGTTCTCCTTCTTGGTTGTTTTCTTTTGTAGTGGTTTTTGCTTTCTTCCTTTTAGGGAGTTGTTCGGGCCCCGAAGTAAAATTTTTTTCTGCAGATCATCCGAATTTTCAATATACCGGTCGAATTGATTTTTCAAATTCGGAACTGCCCAGGTTTTGGGCTCCGGGAGTGTATGTTCAGGCCAATTTTGAAGGTGATTCCTGTGTGATTGAGGTGAATGATGAGGTGCTGTATGGCAGTAATCACAACTATATTTCGGTACAGGTGGATGAACTTCCGGTGCAGCGCATCAAACTGTCAGGGGCACATAATGTGCTGAAGGTTGCTGATGGAGTGGGAGAGGGCCCCCATAAACTGACCATCAGTAAAAGTACCGAATCGGGGATAGGCTATTTGGAATTTGTCGGTTTGCACTGCGAAAATCTTCTTGAACCTACACCAAAATCGGAGCGGAAAATTGAGTTTTATGGCAACTCCATTACTTGCGGAACCGGAAGCGATTTGTCTGAAATTCCCTGTGATTCTGCCCAATGGTACGATCAGCACAATGCGTTTATGAGCTATGGCCCGGTGACTGCACGGATGCTGGACGCCCAATGGATGCTGTCGTCTGTTTCGGGTATCGGCCTGATGCACAGTTGCTGCGATATGGACATTGTAATGCCCGATGTGTATGACAAACTGAACATGCGGGATAATAAAATTCAATGGGATTTCTCTGAATATCAGCCTGATGTGGTGACTGTGGCCCTCGGGCAAAATGATGGAATTCAGGATTCTACAGAGTTTTGTACTCGCTATGTTGATTTTATTCAAACCCTGAGAGGCAGGTACAAGGATTCGAAAATTGTTTTACTGACCAGTCCGATGGGAGACGAAACACTAACGTCAACTATGAAAAATTACCTTACTTCAGTTTCGGAGACGCTCCATAAAGAGGGGGATGAGAATGTTCACACTTTTTTCTTTTCCCGCAGCTATAACAACGGCTGTGGAGGTCATCCCGACCTGGCACAGCATCAGGAAATTGCCGGAGAATTGGCCGGTTTTTTAAGAAGCCTGATGGTGTGGTAGATGGAGACTCCACGGGATTGAATGCGCAAAGCTCAGAAATACCACAACAAGTCTGGTTTAATAAAAATGTTTTTGGATGTCCCTGAAGGAAAATTTGTCTTTCAGTTTCTAATAATTTGTTAGTCATGTTTATTGACCAGTCGGAAGGATATTTTTCTTTATCTGCAAACTTGCGTAATTTAATAATCACCCCATTTTTATACTCCTTGAGAAAGCTGCTGCAATCCTACAGAAGGCGTGTTCGGAGGACACCCTAATCCATAATCACTGCACCCAAAAATACATTTTACCCTCACCCAATGTGCCACGACAATCGTTTCAGGATTAATCCACTCAAATTCGTGTAATTCGAATAATTCGTGAACCCAAAAAATAATTGTGTAACAATGAGTCATTTAGGTTCAATGATTGTATTCATGTCTAATATAACTCAATACTCCGTTATCCCAAAGACTCTGGATTACAAATGTCTGATTTAAAACTATTTATCATCCGACATAGATTTTGTTCAACTCTCTGATAATAAAAACTTTGCGTCATTGCGTCTCTGCGTTAAGGCTTTTTTTAACGGACTATTGATAATCTAAGTCACTTCGTTATGCTTTTGGCTCATAGTTGGCGCATCGTGTTTATTTAACCTCAATTCAGGTAAAACTATTAGAATTTCATCTTCCGATTCTTCTTTCTGCCAATACACCAAATAGTTTATTCTTGATTCTGACAGCTTATATCCGTTATTTTCGTAATCCACTATTTTCTCTTTAAACATGGTTGAAAATTTCAAAATACAATTTCCTTTTTTATCGGAACAACCATCATGGCTGACGATAAGTTTATCACCACATTTAAGGTTCAACAGATAACCTTGTTTATGAATGAAATAGTCTAACCAAATATCTTTGTGCGACAGGTGTAATACCAATAAATCTGTGGGTTTATATTGAAAACTGTCATTTATTCGTTCCAGGGTTTGACAAGAAATATCGTTCAGGTAACTACCATTTAAATGAATTGTCAGGTTTTGTTTGGCCCGTGTCATCGCAACATATAGTTGTCTTTTTTTCTCATCTGTATCCGGATTAAATCCATTGAGCATAATAAAAACGTTGTCAAACTCTTTTCCTTTTGCCTTATGAATGGTTGAAATAAAAATGGTCTCTCCGGTGGTATCAACAAAATCTTCCAATTTAGATTCCTTGACAAACACCTCAAAATCAGATTGATATTTCTTTTTTGGATTGCTTGATTCAAACTCCTTAATCAGATTAATACATATATCTATCTTAGGACTTTCTTTAAAATTATCCCAAAGATTTCTTTTTGCCTGCTTCCAGTTATTATCGCTAATAATGTATTTATCTTCCGTAAAACTGAGTTGAGCGATAAAATATCGAACCTCAAGTAAGTTATATAAATTAAAGCCATCGTTGGATTGAATCAGTTTTGCGGGCAATCCTTTATTCTTCAATAGCCCTTCAATCTGCAATGCTTCAAAGTTTGAATGGGTTAAAACACAAGTGGTGCCTTTTAGATCCGAAGACAATATATTTTCAACAACAGGTTCAATCAGATTGGAACCGGAATACTTTATTAGCTTTAGCAATCCTGTTTCGCTGGTATGGGCAATTATAGGTGTTTCTTTAAGACGATGTGAAATTTTTTTGACAAACTGATTGGTGAATTCCACAAGATTTGCCTTGCTGCGATAATTTTCAATCAGTTCAACCTTTTTGGCTTTTTGCGTAGTAATGAATTGTTCTAAGTATTTAGAGCTTGCCCCTCTGAATTCGTAGATATTTTGGTCATCATCGCCAACCGCAATGACTCTCATCTCTTCATTATGTTCCATTAATGCTTTTATCAACTCAAATTCATGCCTGTCCATGTCCTGAGCCTCGTCAATAACTAAAACGGTTTTTGTAATACGGTTCGGTTCAATATCCTTATTTCTAATTTTCTCTACCGTTGTTTGAATAATCGTTTGTGATTTCTCGATTGAACCAATCTTTCCCAGCAAATCGAAGCAATAGGCATGAAAAGTTTTTATCTCAATAAAACCCGCTGCATTTCCAATTAAATCCAGTAAGCGTTTCTTGAACTCAGTTGCCGCTGCCCTTGAGAAGGTGGCCATTAGCAATTGTTCGTGCTTCACATCTTCCATCAGCAATAAGGATGCAAGCTTATGCACCAGAACCCTTGTTTTTCCACTGCCGGGGCCGGCTGCAACTGCAATATAAGGTGAACTATTGTCTTTTATGATGCCTAACTGAGCGGGTGATAACTCTCCAAATAGTTGTCGGAATTTCGCCGGCGTAATGTTTCTTTTTATTTCATCCTGCCTGCTGCCTTTGAAATATTTGTTCAGAAAAGAAGTGTAATTTAGTTGAAAATAATCTTCAACAAACTGCAATGCTTCTTTGTAATCCCGAATCATTTTTTTTGCATATTCACCGACAATATGAATTTGCTGTATTTTATTCTCATAGAACTGATTTAGCTTTTTATAGTCTTCTGTTTTATATCTTTTCTTATTATCCTGTTCAAGTCGTTCAATGGTTAGCTTATTATATACCACCAGAAAACCTCCTTCTATTTTTATGGCATCAATTCTTGACAAATAGAACAAAGCATCTTCAACATCAGTAAGTTTTATGCTGAGCTTAAATAAAGCGTTTTGTTTTTCATATTCCTCTTTTAACTCGTGAACCGAGAATTCGACTAAAACCTGTTCTTTATCTGCATCATCAGGCGATAGATTTTGTGTGCTTTTAACGTACATGAAATCAACGATGAAGTGAGCTAATTCATGTCGTTTTTCCAGTTTGTCTTTTAGTTCCTTTTCCGAATAGTTTGATAGTATCGTTAAATGATTTTTTGAGAAATCGTGTTGTTTTCTTTTTATCCAGTTTTTAATAACCCAAAAGTTGATTATGGTTTTTATTTTATTGGGTGAAACATCTGTACATCCATATTCTTCTGCCTGTTCGTTAAGTTCCTTAATATGAAATGATTTTTCCTGTTCTTTAAATTGGGTCACCAGAAATTTCTCAATTTTATTAATTGAATTGACAATGGTCAATGAGCGATTTTTATTTTCACCCTGCCTGATAAAAGCAGTCAGGTCTTTTGTGTCGGCTAATATTTTTTCTTCCCGCAATAAATTAACAACATTAATAACTTCCTCTTTTACTATTCCCAAATGGTCTGAAATATGGTCAATTCTTGATTCTGCCGCTTCATCGGTTGCCTGTTTTCTACTTTTACTGGAGAACAGTTTTTTAATAATCCGAACCGCCTGTTGTTTTTGTTTTTCAGTAAAATTTTCCGATAAGTTAATTTTCTCAATAGCTTCTTGCGCATTTTTGGATAGAATACTATTTGCAAAAATCCGGGGCATATTTTGCCCTCGTTTAAGGTATCCTGCCTCTTCTAATGCTGAAATTGCTGTTGTAACCCTTGTTTCTATCTCAACCACATTATCGTCCCAGCCGGCTTTACGTGCAATTTCTAACGCCGAATTTGAAACACTCGACCGAAATCGGGTGATATCTTTTATTGCTTTCCAGATTTGTTGAATCTCTTTTATATTCAACTTGGTTTGGTTGAGCAAAATGAAATGCTTGCTTAAATCTTCTTCATTGAAAAGGACATAGCAATCGGCAGTAATGTTCTCATCCCTCCCTGCTCTTCCTGCTTCCTGAACATAGTTTTCAAGAGAGTCTGACATTTCGTAATGAATAACCATCCCCACATCCTTTTTATCAACTCCCATTCCAAAAGCAGATGTGGCCACCATTATATCAACATCGCCACGAATAAATGCATCCTGATTTTCTGACTTTTCCTGCTTATCCATTTTTCCATGATAGGGCTTTGCCAAATATCCGTCACTGGAGAGCCTTTCTGCAATTTGGTAAGCTCTTCTTGTCCTTGAAACATAGATAATGGTCGGGCACTTTTTCCCATCAATCAGATTCCGTAGTGTATTGTACTTATCTTCCTCGTTGTCTTTCGGGATTATCTTGTAATTCAGGTTTGTACGTGAGGTTTTTGAGCTAAAGGTTTCTAACTGTAACGATAGTTTTTCGCGAAAATAATCCTGAATATCTTGAATTACATTCTGTTTTGCCGTTGCAGTGAAACAAGATACGGGGATGCCGTTTTGGAGGTTCTTCTTTTCTTGCAATGTCTTAATAAAATCGCCTATATAGAGGTAGTCAACTCTAAAATCCTGTCCCCACGATGAAAAGCAGTGTGCCTCATCAATTACAAAGCGTACAACATTTCGACCGAGCAATAATCTTTCAATTGATTTTGATCGGAGTGATTCCGGTGAGATATACAGAATTGAAGCAGCTCCGTTTTCGACTCTCTCGAAAGATTTTGCCCTTTCAATCGGATCTAAGAGCCCGTTTATGGTAACAGCTTCTGTAATGTTTGAATTTTCCAAATTGTCAACCTGGTCTTTCATCAAAGATTGAAGGGGTGAAATAACTACTGTTAAGCCTTTTACACTTTCACCACTCATCAGAGCAGGCACTTGAAAAGTAATTGATTTACCACCTCCGGTAGGAAATACTGCCAGAATAGACTTATTGCTAAGAGCGGCTTTAACCGCGTCTTCTTGCAAAGATTTACCTCCATAAGTTCTGTAGGAGTCAAATCCGAAGTATTTCTTTAATCCAATGTTTGCATCAAGTGACTTATTGCAATAGGAACATCCTTGCAGACAAGGATTATTTCTTAATAAATACATAACTCTTTCGACTTCCGGATAATTCTTAATTACCCAAGGCGGAGTTATTGAGTATCTGCTATTGGTGTTTATTAATGCTAAACAATACGCTAATTCTATCGGCGTTTCCCGAATTAAGGGCTCTAAATCAACATGTTGGCAGATTTCGCCTAAGAATTTTTTCTTTATATGGCTGACAATATCAATATCATTGAATGAAAAATCAACAAAATCAAAGAACCATCTAAACTCCTTTTTGTCACCCAATAAATCAAAGTAAATCTGTTTTAATTCGTTACTTATTTCCTGAAAGGCTGAAATTTCATCAAAAAATAAGTCTTTAGCCTTTATGGCATCGTTTAGCGGATTATTTAACTCTTCCGTTTGTAGTTTATCATCCTTTAAAAGAGCATGATATGGTTTGGCAGGAAATAATAAGGGAGATAAAAATAATGTATCAATGGCTTTAAACCCGGACAGATTCATATTTGTGGCTCTTTCAATAGTTGGTAAGTCATGGTTAATGATGTTATGACCACAGATATATTCCGTCTGATTAATAAAATTCAGAAGCCCGGAAACTGAATTGGAATGTAACGTAATTCCATTTTCTGTTGCGCACCCTATATCAAGAACTTTTTTACTTTTAATGTCTATTTCAGTATCTATGAAAACGATATTATTCATTATTCTATTTCGAGCTGCTATTTAACGTAAGATTTCTTTGCGGGTGCCTCAACGTCCGAAGGTAAATTGTGGAGCGGGGTTTTGAAGCGCTTCAGTATCAATTGTAACCAAAGATAAGTAAAAGTTCGAAATTAATAATTTTATTGCTTCTCACTTGCTGTTTTGCTATATGCTGCCGGACGGGAAAGTATTGTTAAGAGGACTGTCATGCGCTGAGGTGTACTCGGGCCTGGCAGGTATTCATTCTTGAGAATAAAATTTTTTAGTTAGTGCCGGCAAGAAAATCAAGGGTTTTTAAGTCTTTGATAAGAAAGCGCCAAATACAACTACTGCCCCGATTTCTCTTCGGGGCAGTAGTTGGTGTTTTCTTGCAAAGACTAACTGTAAAAAACTTGTTTGGTTCAGACTTGTCCGGGTTAAGTATTAATATTATATCTTTGTCGAAAATTTTCAAATTATGGATAGAAGGAATATTACCGTTATATTTTTAATCACCCTTACTTCGGTCATGGGAGTAGCCAGTATCACACCGGCATTACCGCAAATTGTAGAACGCTTTAACATTACCCCCACCCAGGTAGCATTGCTGATAACGATATTCACGTTTCCCGGTATTTTTTTAGCCCCTTTTGCCGGTCTTTTTGCTGATAAATGGGGCCGCAAGAAAATACTGTTACCCTCACTGCTGTTATTCGGTGCTTCAGGAATTGCCTGCTTTTTCACCCGAGACTGGGAAGTACTGCTGGTTTTGCGTTTTTTCCAGGGAGTTGGAGCCGCATCACTTAGTTCGTTGAATTTAACGCTGATTGGTGATTTGTTCTCCGGCGAACGCCGGGCAATGGTTATGGGCTACAACGCAAGTGTTTTAAGCATTGGCACCGCTCTGTATCCGGGCATTGGCGGCGTTTTGGCCATGGCCGGATGGCAATATCCTTTTTTGCTGACCTTGTTGGCGATACCTACGGCAATATTGCTGCTGCTTTTTCTGAAAAATCCCGAACCCTCCAAAAAAGTTTCTCTTGCCGATTATATCAAAGAAGTATGGACCTACATTAATAAAAAGAATGTATGGGGACTTTTTCTGGTGAATATCCTCATGTTTGTTATTTTATATGGTTCCTACCTTACCTATTTTCCGCAATTACTAAAAGAAAGATTTCAGGCGGAAGCGTGGCATATCGGTGTTACAATGTCTGCATTTTCGATCGTAACTGCCATTGTATCATCTCAGCTGAGGCGAATTCAGAGGCACTTGAAACCGCTCCAGATATTTAAACTCGGATTTGTACTGTATGGTTTATCTATGCTCGGCATTGCTTTTGTTTCTCAGGCATGGCACCTCGTTCTTCCAATTACATGTTTCGGCATAGCCCATGGCATTATGGTACCAAGTGTTCCGAATGTATTGGTTACCTATGCTCCTATCCATGCCCGTGCAGGTTTTATGTCCATCAACGGGATGATCCTTCGCATGGGTCAGACACTCGGACCGGTTAGCATCGGCCTTTTTTATATGGTTGGCGGAACCACCTTTGCCTTTATCGGTGGAGCCATTGTGGCTGTTTGTATGTTCGTGATTTCGTTGTTTATGATTAAGCTGTAAAGAATTATGAAGTACGCCTCCTTCGGGTTGCGGGGAGGGTTTGCTACCACGGGATTCATTCGTACAAAATTATTGGTGTGATGGAACTCCCATGCAATAATTTATTCATGTCTTTATTCTGGCACCCTTTGCTATGCTCGTTTTATATGAATATAACCTAAGTTCTTCCTGCTTGCAAGAACTTAGGTTATTGATTATCAACATTGAAGCGAAAGGTTAACAAAACTCCTCATTGAGAACTTCAACTGTCACTTACTATATCTGTCTGTGTCATACCCTTCACCAGCAAAGTGTCAACTCATTTTCGATCCTCTTTCTGTAATTCGATCATCCAGCCGGGATATTCAGGCTCCGGTTTACTTACTTCATTCAGTTTATCTAATTCATCGGGCGATAATTCAACATTTACAGATTTGAGGTTATCAGCAAGTTGACCAGGCTTTTTGGCACCCACGATTACAGATGTAACTACCGGCTGATGCAAAAGCCAGGCAAGTGCAATTTGGGCAACAGTAACCTGTTTGGAATCTGCAATCTGTTGCATCACATCAATTATGTCAAAAGCCTTCTCCTTATTGACTGGTGGAAAATCGTAATTTACTCGGCGACCTTCTTTAGCTTCAGCGTTTCGACTGTATTTTCCACTTAACAAACCTCCGGCTAAGGGACTCCAAACCATCAGTCCCATTTTTTGATCCTGCAACATGGGTACAAGTTCACGCTCCAAATCGCGCCCAGCAATGGTATAGTAGGCCTGAAGAGAGACAAATTTACTTAGGTGATTTAGATTGGAAATCCCCAGTGCTTTCATAATCTGCCAGGCAGCGTGATTGCTGCAACCGATGTACCTTACTTTTCCACTTTGCACCAGTGAGTCAAGTGCTTCGAGTGTTTCTTCCATTGGTGTAAGGGGATCAAAGCCATGAATCTGATAAAGATCAATATAATCCGTGTTAAGCCGGTCAAGACTTTCGTGAGCCTGTTGTAAAATATGTTTCCTGCTGAGGCCTGCATTGTTGGGCCCTTCACCCATAGCTCCTCTGACTTTGGTTGCAAGAACGAGGTCATCACGCTTAAGGCCCAGATCACGGATAGCTTGTCCGGTTATCTGTTCACTCAGCCCTTCACTGTAAATATTGGCAGTGTCAATGAAATTAATACCGTTTTCAACGGCCATCTTTACCAGTTCATTGGCCTGCTCCTGGGGTAACGTGCCAACGGCTGTCCACATGCCCCGACCACCAAAGGTCATGGTTCCCAGGCAAAGTTCCGAAACTTTTAATCCTGTGTTTCCTAACAAGTTGTACTTCATTTTTTTAAATTTTAGTGTTCAACGTTTCTTTTAATTCGCACAAAGAAGTATTTTATATGGTCTTTGCAAGAAATCATCAACTACTGCCCCGAAGAAAAATCGGGGTAGTCTGTTATTCTCGTTTTTGAATCAGTTACATCCTGAAGTGGCTTTTGTAAGGTTTTTATCATAGAAACCAATAAAAAGCACAATCGGAACTCCTTAGATTCAATCCCGAAGCATTCGGGATCGAAAGCCTTATATTTGGCGCCTTCTTATCAAAGACTTAAAAACCTTGGTTTTCTTGCTGGCAATATATAGCTAAACGAATAAATAACCTTTGTTAATAACTGACACAGAAACATATTGTTCATCGCTAAATTGAGTTTGTGATTGTTCATTGATTTAAGGTTCTGATAATCTGTTGATTTAAATTTTTTGAAAATCTCAACAGATACCTGTTGAAACGTATATTGTTTGTACATGTATTTGTGCCAAATTATTAAACAATAGAGCGTTAGATTTTTAGATATAAGATTCAAGAGGAATCCTATAATATTGGTACCCTGACTATTATGACTGACACCCGAGAGATTGCAAGCAATTAAGCCTTAGGCGATTACAAAAGCTTAACGGACTATTAATTAAAGAGTGCATTCAAGAAAACGACAATTGCTGCCCCGAAGAAGAATCAAAGATTTTTTTCATGCGGGCTGAAAGCCCAACTTAACTCAATATTATTAATCAATTAACTGCCCTTACAGGGCGACATTACTAATATGCTTAAATTCCCAACGTGATACGTTGGGCTGAATTAAGCCGGACTTACAGCCCGAAAGAAATCACCATAAACAAGTCAGACATATAGCATTAAGGTGGTTGATAACAAAATATGACTGCAAATAAACCCTTTAAGAATGCCGAAATTATTGATATTGAAACATGTTTTTTATTTTAGTAAAGTAGAACTAAGATAAAGTTGAGTCTGCTCCGAAAAGAGGTATTTTTGTCAAGATCGAGGCGCACGGGATTTTTGAACCGAAGTTAACTTTCTGTTAATGAGGATTTAAAAATTTCCTGTAACGAAGAAATTGGCAACAAAGAACCTTTTCGGAGTGGGCTCAAAGTTTAATAACTGAAGTTTCCCACTTCTGTCAGCCTTGAAAAAAGGAGATAAAAAAATAGAAAAAGCAGTGGTTTTTATGTCATAAATTGCTAACTTTGAAGTAGTTATAAGCCAAAAGGCAAAAATGTCACAAAACCACTACTTATGTCATCAAAAATAGGAAAATTAAGCGAATTAGAAAACGTTCTTTGCCATAATGAAAGTTTGCACAAGGCGGTCTTATTGCAGATTATGTATTATATTAATGGACAGTTGGGTTGTCAATGACGCTATAATTGCCGGGATCAAATCGATTAAGAAGAGTTGTTTCCATATTTTGGGTATGTGTAAATTAGACACTCGCAAATACCTCTTTGATGGCAAGGAGCTCAACGCCAGGGAGCTAATCGCGAGGTATGCACGAAAAAATGGACACTATTCCCGCAAGCATAAGTCACAATATATATCTCTGGTAGTATTTTGCAAAGTTGGGAGAAATGAGTTGTTCCGGCAATCAATAGTCTGTTTAAAAAAGGTTAAACGCAGAGACGCCATTTTTATTTTTCGCTAAAGATACGGATTATGAAAGCAGCAAAGTTTTATTTGAATTGCTTAATGCACAAAAAGCGAGGGAGCAATTAACTGGATGTTATGGGCACGTTTTAGTGTTGTTTTAACTCCGTCGCCTCTGAATCCTTAGGGTTTGTAATGAAATAAATTGACAGATTTAACGAAGTTATTTTGTTCTTTGCCGACTTGAAAATGCTGCGAATAGCGAGCTATTTAGGCTGTGTAATAGAATAAACTACCTGAAAATATTTTATAATTCGCTGAATACCTGGGATTTATTTTTTCAGCTAACCTTAATTCATTACACACCCTTAATGGATTTT
>Ga0163225_100169_pt1 | contig 20901 bp, 13 predicted proteins | sample MSEWel2016_04_06_2_FD_113145 | JGI IMG/M metagenome (GOLD analysis project Ga0163225, IMG submission 113145) | Subsurface microbial communities from deep shales in West Virginia, USA - MSEEL Well Study Marcellus 5H_2016_04_06 ... | reverse complement strand
TATTCAGTTTCTGAAACGCCCCTTACCAATACGAATCTGAACCCAGATCGGAACCTGGATGTTCAGCTTCCCGAATTTAAAGTGGAGGCTGATTTCTACGGTATTTTTACCGAGAATCCGAATGTTCCGGAGAAACTATTGATTGACGATGTGGACGGACATATTTATATCTGGGACAATACGATGAATGCAACTTCAACAACTTCTTATGACGGAGAAGAGTTCCTTTCATTCAGTTCCGCCGGAAGCGCCGGTTGGTGGGGGTTTGGCATTCATGATGACAACGCCCATGATCTTACCCATTTTGCAAACGGGACTCTCTCGTTTTCTGTAAAGACTATTTCTCAACAGGATTTTAAGCTGGAAATTAAAGGCGCAGGGGGAACGGGTGCTTTATATCACTTTATTGCGGGTCAGGATCCTGTTGGCTTTCAGCGCGATGGCGAATGGCACCGGGTCATAGTTCCTGTGAGTGAACTGACTGCCCAGGGCTTGGATTTATCGGCGGTGGGTATTCCCTTTGCTGCAAGTGGGGGCGCAATTTCGAATATTGCTTTTGACGATGTTATTTATACTGTCGGTTCAGAACAACCGGTCAATCCAAACCTAAATACCAATAGCGACGAGCCTGCGCCCGGCATTACTGCCGAACAGTATGGTATTTTTTCCGAAAGAACCGGGATAACGGAACATTTTGCTATTGATCAGGTGAATGGATTCTTGCATGTGTGGAACAATTTGGCTGAAATAAGTGGTGAGGCTCCTCTGGAGGGAGAGGAGTTACTGGCCTTTTCGTCGCCGGGTGATGGTTGGTCCGGGTTTGGAATTTTTTCCGAAAACCCATTGGATTTGTCCCATTATGAAAGTGGATATCTCAATTTCAGCATCAAAATTCCGGAGGGATCCAATGATTCATTTACTCTTTTGGTGGAAGATAAAGAGGGCGGAAAGGGAGAAGTGTTTTTTGCTCCGGGAGCCGATCCTTATGAGGTTGTAAGAGATGGAGAATGGCACTCAGTCTCTGTACCGATGGCTGATCTGCTCTATCAGAGTTCCCCTTTAAATATGACCATATTGAGCAATTTGTTTGCCGTTAGTTCTGGCAGTCCGGCCACCGGATATATCTTTGATGATGTCTTTTTCTCTGTTTCAGAGCCTACCTTTCTCAATTCTGTAAGCGTTGAGAAGGTTAATGTTTATCCAAACCCTGCCACAACTCATTTCTTTATCGATATTGACGAAGATATTAGTTTGATTGAGGTTTTTAATCCGGCGGGTCAGAGAACTTATATTACATCAGGAATCCGAAACGGACAAGTGAGGGTGGATTGTTCGGGATGGAATCCGGGAATCTATTTTTTGAAGACCATCTCAGGGGTGGGGAAAATTTATGTTTCCAGGGTTTTTGTAAATCCTTGATTTCAGCAATTATCTATTCTGTTTTTTTTTTGTAAGTGGGGGTTTCACAACAAGTGAAGTCCTCACTTTTTATTTGAAGCTGATTGAACAACCTTTTTTTATTTGTTTTTATCAGCATTATTCAGGAGTTTTGGGAGGGGGGTGCACATTTATTACAATGAGTTTCACGGAGGAGCCTCCGGGGAACACAGAGTTCATTTTACCTCAGCTTAATTCAGTTTTGAGATGTCTTATACGTTTTATCCACAGGTTGGCACAGAGGATTGTTCCGGTGGAAGGGGGGGGTTATGGGATAGTGGAACCGCGAGAAGCCAAACCACGGGCTGAAAGCCCAATTGATCTTAGCCCGGGGCAATGTCCCGGGTAAAGAAATCCAGGTCATTTTGTCGCCCTGAAAAGGCAGATTAAAACGTTAAAAAGAAGGCACATAACAAGGGTTAACCACAAAGAATAAGTCTAAAGCGTCAAGTTATTTCGGCATAATCCCTAAGGTTTTTTTATATTAGACGAATTGTTTCCCGAAATTTCAGGGTTGATGTTCTGGACGATTACAAAAAACAATCATCTTACCTGGCTGGTTGGGTTCTTAATGTCCCTATAAATTTTCCTAATGCATCCACTGTATAACCTGTAAATGCATCATCTCCGGTGAAAAAGTCGTGGTCGATTCTGCGGGGAAGCAATCGAAACGGATAAATATTACCAGAGCGACAGCAATTCGGTATAATGGATATTGGGTTTGAATATTGGATTGGCATTATTGAAACTTTTAGCTCTTATGTTTCGTAATTGAGAGAATCTAAAAAAATAAAAATGGATAAGACTAGCCCAAAATACTCAGTTGAAATAGGTTTTGAAGAGGTAAAACTTCCTCCTTTTGAGGACATATTGATTGTTGGAAAGAAATCACCACAGGGAAAAACAGGTGTTACCAAGCTTTTTGAATTACTCGTTCCCAACGAGTTTGAAACAGTTGATTTAGACTTACCTAATGTGGAGGCGGTTTTTATCAATAGAAAAATTCTTAATAAAATTGAGATTGAACAAGTCATGATTATTTTAAAAAAGAAAGTAATTCCCTATATTTCGCCCTCTGAAATATTAAAAGTAGATTTTAGATTGAGAATTCACTACGACACGATTGAATTAGATGTTTGAAGTCATGGTTATCGAACCCTATATTGAAACAGATTATCCCCGTACAGAACCATTGGCAGGAGTTAACAGTATTGAAGAAGAACTAAAGGAAAAGCAGTTTTTCGTTGTAATGGAAAACCAGGACAAGTTTCAGGGAGTGCTTACCATTGCTGATGTTTTCGAAAGGAAAAAAATACTTGTGATCGATTGTCTTACTCCAAAACCTTCTATATTTCCTGATTCAACTATTCATCAGGCCCTGGAGATTATGAATTCATCCCAAATTCCAGCGCTTCCGGTGATTGATCGTCAACAAAAATTTTGTGGGGTTCTTTCCATCAAAAGGCTTAAGGAGTCTTTTGATGTTTATGAACAAAATCGAACCCGCTTTTTTGAGAAGAAACTGTCTCTGTCAGATAAAATCAAAGAACAGTTTTTTCGAAATCTTTCGCATGAGATTCGTACTCCTCTAAACGCAATACAAGGCTTGACTGAAGTATTGCTTTATTCCGATATCCCTGATGTGGAGAAAAAAAACTTTGCCAGGATGTTGCATGCCAAAACAGATGAGTTACTTTTACTCATTGATTCGTTGCTTAACCTCTCACGTATGCAGGCAGGCGATTTTCGTTTCATTCCTGACGATGAAGTGATCCCTTCCGAGTTTTGCAAAAAACTTAAGAAAAAAGCACTTTCACTTAAAGGCAACTATAATAAAGCTCAAATCGAATTAAAAACATCTTTCCGGCTACCTGAAAATTTTGTTTTAAAAACCAACCTTGCATATCTTCAGGAGATAATGGTTCATCTCATCAGTAACGCATTGAAATATACAGATGAAGGTGTGGTGGAATTTGGTTGTTTTATTGACTCTGTTGAAAACCCGGTGTTTTTTGTCAGAGATACCGGCAGTGGGATCTCTCCCGAAGACTCAGATTCCATCTTTAATGCATTTGAAAAGATTGAAACTGATGAAAAGCGTATTAATCAGGGACTCGGCCTTGGCCTCACATTAGTGTCCAAGATTATTAAAGCTGCAGGGGGCCATTTATGGCTGGAATCTGAACCAGGGAAGGGGAGTTGCTTTTATTTTTATCTGGGTCGTAGAAAACAATAGATTGTTAGATATAAGATCAATTCCGTCCTAAATAAATAGCTTGAATCTACTGACTGGCTTGATGGGGGCTGACCTTGGCAGATAAGCCTGAAAACAAGGTTGTTTTATCGTAAAATCTTGATATGCTGAATTTTAACAATTAAACACCTTTAAGTGCAAACAATTGGTTTGCAGCGTATTGCAATCCCGAAACTTCGGGATGACGAAGTATTGAGAAAATAGACCGGTCACATTTCTATCTGTCTTTTCGGTTTAATCATGCTTCTTCCAGTTGCCCATATCTTCTTTCGTACCGCCCGGAAAATCTTTTCGTAGATCCGGGACTCCGTTTTTTTGTCCTGATGAATGAGAACAAATCAGAAAGTGCAAAATTAAACCCGACTAAAGAACAGCAACTTTTTTTTAATCACAAGATGAATTTAGAAAATGGCTGGAAAGTCACCAGACTAAGGGGTTGTCACGAAATAAATTGACAGATTTAACGAAGTTATTTTGTTCTTTACCTACTTGAAAATACTGCGAATAGCGAGCTATTTAGGGTGTGTAATAGATTAAACTACCTGAAAATATTTTATAATTCGCTGAATACCTGAGATTTATTTTTTCAGCTAACCTTAATTCATTACACACCCTTAATGGATTTTCAAGGAAGTTAAAGGGCAAAAGAACAAGTCTAAAGCGACAAGTTATTTCGGCACAATCCCTAAAGAGACAGAACTAATTGTTGGACTTTATCCGGCAGTTGCTGCTTTAAGCGGCTGAAGAGTTTTTTGGAAACTTTCAAGAACCTGGAGTGCATTAATTATCTGAAACTTCGAAAACAATTTTTAGAATAAAAAATGTTTTATTTTCAAAAAACGACGAACCTATAACCGAAGATCGCCGTATACCAAAAGTCAACATAACACCCTTTTATCCTTCCTGCAAAATTTCTTAGAGAAACGATCTGAAGACTTGTAAAAAACCATCACTTCCCCAAACATTAGAATTAGCTTAAAGCACGTCAATAAGTAATTGATTTGAGCCCTTGATTTTTCAACCCCACCAAAAAACCTGCCCGGAATTTAATAGAAGAATGTATAAAAAATTGTGTGTTCTCACTTTTTTGCGGAACATTCAGGTAGGAAAACAATTGAAAAATCTTAAACGGATGAAGAGATTAAAAGACATTAAAATTGGCATAAGGCTCAATTTTATTTTGGGCTTCACGATGGCCTTTATTATCGGGATACTTGGAATATATATTATTTCAGAGGAAAAAACGGAAATTCAGGAGCAAACCGATGAGAGAATGAGGGAACACACCAATGATATTGGTGCGCTTATAGAAGAAGAAATTCGAAAAAACCAGCAACAGGTGGCCATTGGGTTAGAGTATGCCCGGGAATACTTTTCCAATCAGGGAGACTTGAACATCTCAGATTCCAGGATTTCTTTCAATGCAATAAATCAGATTACTGAAGAATCTGTTCCAGTTCAAGCAAGAAGCTGGAAAATTAACGGAAACATAATCCAAAGGTCTACAGCAATTGTGGATACAATTGCAAGCAGGATTGGAGGAACGGCAACCATTTTTCAAAAAATACCTCAGGGTTTTCTTCGCATTTCCACCAACATTACAAAAGAAAACGGAGAAAGAGCTGTAGGAACATTTATTCCCAATAACTCAGAAGTGGTAAAATCTGTCATGAACGGAAATTCTTTTTATGGACGTGCGTTTGTAGTTAACGATTATTATCTCACCGGTTATCTCCCGATAAAAAAGGGCGAAGAGATTATTGGAATATTGTACTATGGCCTGCCAGAAAAGGATTTATCAGATCTGCGCCAGACGTTCAACAATAAAAAGTATTTCGAATCAGGTTATCCATTTTTAATTGATAAAGAGGGTACCTTTATTTTACATCCTGAAAATGAAGGAGAAAATCAAAGCGATCAGGAGTTTTTCAAGCAACTTATTGAATCAAATAAAGACGAGGGCAAAACAAAATATGAATGGGAAGGGAGAACAAAATATCAGTATTTTAAATATATCGATCGTATCGAATCCTTTGTATCCGTTTCCATCTACGAGGACGAGTTTTTAGAGCGTGTAAACAAAACCAGGAATTCCATTATTCTTGCCTTGATTGTCGGCATCCTGATATTTATCGTCATTAATACAGCTATTAGCAAATCCATAACATCCGGTCTGAACAAGAGTCTGTCTTTGGCCCGGTCAATTGCTGACGGGAACCTCAATGTTTCTATTGACTTGGATCAGGATGATGAAGTGGGCCAGCTAACGAAAGCTTTAAATCAAATGGTTGGGAAACTCAATATTATTATTTCTGAAATTGCCTCCGGGGCCGATAATATTGCGTTGGCCAGTCAGCAAATGAGCTCTGCTTCCGAACAGCTTTCCCAGGGTGCAAATGAACAGGCAAGTTCGTTGGAGGAAGTTTCCTCTACAATGGAAGAAATTGCTGCCAACATAGGACACAACACTCAGAATGCCCGTAAAACTGAGGAGATGTCCCAGCAGAACTTAAACAAAATCCATCAAACTGCTGATAAATCAACAAAATCGTTGAACGCAAGCGAAGCCATTGCACAGAAAATTTCCATCATTAACGACATTGCTTTTCAGACAAATATACTTGCGCTAAATGCTGCTGTTGAATCGGCAAGGGCCGGGGAACATGGTAGAGGTTTTGCCGTGGTGGCTTCCGAAGTGCGTAAACTCGCAGAAAAAAGCAAACAAGCAGCTGAAGAAATAATAAAACTTGCGCAGAACAATGTTCTTTTAGCTAATGAATCGGGAACTATTTTAATGGAAACTGTTCCACAATTGGAAACTGCTACCCAACTAATTCAGGAAATATCAGCATCCAGTCTGGAGCAAAACAGTGGTGCCGACCAGGTTAATAATGCCATTCAGCAGCTTAATTCTGTTACTCAGGAGAACGCTTCTTCAAGCGAAGAGTTGGCTGCTAATGCTGAGGAACTGGCCAGCCAGGCAGAGCAACTGAAATCAGCTATACAATTCTTTAAAAGGAAAGATGATTAGTGTCGTGGTATGAATAAATAGCTTTTGAATTTAGTTTTGCGCGCTAAGGAAGCTGGTGTAAATTGACTTATTCGAACTTCGTTTCATGAATCTTCGCAATAGATTATTTGTCAATTAATCAGGTTAAATTGTTTTGCTTTAAATTCAAGTGTATTTTATCGAAGGCAGGGTAGGATAAGCGTAGTAAAAAATTATCTTCTGAACAAAGCATAAAGGAAAAATGTTTTGAAATTGATGACGGAACTTGGTAATTGTCTCATCATACATTATTATGTGGCAGGAAACTTACAATTGTTTTAACAAAAATACGATTGTAATAATCCATTCAACACGAGCTAATGGTTGCAACTCATTTCCCGGAACAGGCAGTACTAGACAGGTTGAGGAATAAGGTTCATGCCGAAACCAATGATCTGGAATGGCCAAATGTAATAGTCAACTCCTCCTATAAAAGTTATCAGAAATCTGTATCAGAAAGTTCTTTTAGTATTTTTGCCAATACAAAAGGGACAGTAAAGTTATATCATAGCAGGAGAGATTTAAGGGTTTGTGAACAAACCTTTTATTTGTCCAATCCGTTTGAATCGTTTGGTTATGAAATTGACTCTGAAGCAAGGGTCGACACATTTAATGTGCATTTTAATTATGCATTTTATACGCAAGCACTCCATACACTTTTAAGCTCAAACGAGAATTTGCTCGATTATCCTGATGTCGTTAACACAAGCTATGAATTTATTAATCAGTTACATTATAAATCTCCCGATTTAAAAAAGTTTCTTGGTTCTTTCCAGCAAAAAGAGGAAGAAATTTTCTTTTTTGAACTTCTGGAGTATTGCCTTTTCATAGACCATAAAGATAAGGGCCGAATGCTTAGCATTTCTACTGCAAAACTGTCCACAAAAAAGGAGCTTCTAAAGAGAATGCAGATTGTAAAAGATTATATCTACAGCAACTATAATAATGCTGATTTATCGATAAAGAAGTTGTCTGAATTGGTTTATATGTCGCATTTTCATTTTTTAAGAGTCTTTAAAAATGTATACGGAATTACACCGTATCAATATTTAAAGAGAATTAGGATAGAACGCGCCAGGTATTTAATAAAAGAAACCAATTTACCAATTAAGGAAATAGCATTTGTCGTTGGCTTTAAAGAAGCTTCGGCCATTTTCCCAATCATTAGAAAGCTCCTGTTAAAATCCCCGCAAAAATACCGAAAGGAAAATTAGCAATTTTCAATAGTGATTCATTTCCCATCGAGAGCTACTTTTGTTAAAAACATGAAAGTATGGAAGTGCAATTAATAAGAAATGCAACAGTAAAAATAAAGTTTGGCGGGAAAGTATGGCTGGTGGACCCGTTTTTTGGTGATGAAAGCAGCCTGCCATCATTTGCAGGCAAATCGGCCAATCCAACCGTTTCATTACCCTTTTCGATATCGGATATATTAAACGGTGTGGATTATGTATTGATTACTCATTTGCACCCGGATCATTTTGACACCAAAGCACAAGAAACCATTTCAAAATCGCTCCCGCTGGTTGTCCAGCCATCAGACTTAGAAAAAATAAAAAAGTTTGGTTTTAAGATGGTTGAAGCAATCGACCAGCAAAAAACATTGAATAATGTTAAAGTTTCAAGAGTAGAGGCGCTGCATGGCGAAGGGAAAATTTTAAGTGTTATGGGGACGGTTTCGGGATACATTTTAGAGGCTGAAAACGAAGCGCCTTTATACATTACTGGTGATACAATTTGGTGTGATAGTATAAAAAGTACTCTGGACAAATTCAATCCGGGTATAATTGTTTGTAATGCAGGAGGAAATGTATTTCTGCCTGAAAATAATCCTTTCAAAGAATATATCTCGCTTGAACGTGTTCATAAGGTGATTATGGATGAAAAGCAAGTTCTGGAGCTTTTAACCTATAAAAAGGACACAATTGTGGTAGCTGTGCATATTGGAGCATTGGATCATGAAACTGTTACGCGTACAAGTATGAAAGAGTATCTGGAAAACCAACATGTAAATATGAAAAGAGTTTTTGTACCCGAAGATGGAGAATGTTTGACCTTTGAATACAGGGCTTATGAAAGAAAATAGTATTTTTATCGTTGGTTCTGGAGCGATCGGGAAAGCATTGGCCGTTTTTCTGAAACATGAAGATAAAGATGTTCTGAAAACCCAGTTGACGGAACAACAATCAATAATTTTGCATCGATAAAATATGAGTAAGAAAACAGGGAATAAAATTGAAGCCATTATTTTTGATATGGATGGGGTTATTATTGATTCGGAGCATATATGGAAAAGAGCCGAAAAAGAGGTTTTTTCATCAGTTGGAGTCAAATTAACAGATGAATTATGTAAAATCACAGAGATGATGACAACAACCGAAGTTACTGAATTTTGGTTCAAAAGGTTTCCCTGGAAAGATAAAACACTTAAGGAGGTTGAAGCTGGTGTAGTAGATCGTGTAGCCATGCTAATAGAAACGGAAGGAACAGAAATTGAGGGCATAAAAGAATTTCTAGAAGTATTAAAATCTAAGGGATATAAAATTGGATTGGCAACAAATTCACCCTCGAGCCTAATTCCCATCGTATTAAGAAAACTGAAACTCAAGGCCTATTTTGATGTTACCTCATCGGCTGAACACGAATCTGAAGGAAAACCGAGTCCGCTGGTTTACCTGACTGTGGCTGAGAAGTTAAATGTAAAACCAGAGCATTGCGTGGCACTTGAAGATTCAACTTCAGGACTATTAGCGGCAAAAAAAGCAGGAATGAAAACAGTAGCCATTTTAAAAAACAATCAGGATAGCATTGAAAATGAAATTGCGGATTATAAAATCAGAAATTATAATCAATTTGACTTTTTATCTCTTTCATAAATGCAATAGATTGTTAGATATAAGATTCAAGAGGAATCCTATGATGTTGATAATCTGACTGTTAGGGCAATTGCCCGAGCATTTGCAAGTAATTGATTCTTAGGCGATTACAAAAGCTTAACGGACTATTGTAAATGAAAACAGAGAGATAAAAAGGTTCTTTATCAAATATGGGTGATTTAATTTAAGCAAATTGACTACTAACCGCTCCATCAATAATAGCCACCAATTTTTTCCCTGATGTATTTGGCCAAAGATACAGGCGAATAAAAGCCATCGCCCCGAATCATTCTGACCAGAAAAATATTTGATATCAGATTAATAGTTGTATTTCTGTCTCTTTGATTGGGAATGAGGATGGTTTTGTCTTTAATAAGTTTGCAGAAAAGCTCCAGAAATCTTTCCTGGCTATCGAACCATTGTATTTTTGGAGTTGTGTCGGTGGCGCATCTGGTTTCTTTTGTGATTTGTTTTATTCGTTTTTTCAGGTAGTTGAAAGAGCAATAAACATTGATGTTCAAGTCAGAACTGGTGTACTTCTGTTTGTTAATTTTACCACGAAAATGCAGAGAGGAACTCAATTGATTGAGTTCAGACAATGGCTCCTTTCCTTTTGTACATTCCGAAATGAGTTTTGAAATGGAGTCTTCCGTGTCGCAGGTTATTAAAAGGCCTGTGTCTATAGCGCAGGTAATAATATTAAAGAAACTTTCGGGTGAAGGACTATTTTGAAGATATAGTTTAATTTTATTCAAATGGGAAAGCATAAGTTGCTCGTCCATTTGGTTGTGTGGGGAGAATACTTTTAAGTTGCTTTTTAAAGTCTGTAACAAAAGGGCAAAACGATTATAATTATTGTTTTTCTTTGCAAGAGCCGAAAGAGAGGAGATGATTGACTCCACAGGTTTGTGCGGTTCCATTTCTTCGAACATTTCGAGGTCTGTTATATCGGTGCAGAGTGATTTTGCCTTTTGTAATGATGCTTTTTTAATCTTCACATTTGTGAGATGCGACGGAGGCAATATGTCAAGAGGAAGCAAGGAAGACCAGATTGTAGCCGCGTTTCTCAGATAACGGCAGATTTTTAAGTAGAAAGCCAAATCAAGCCAGTAAGTTGTTAGCGCTTTTTTGGGGACGTTATCTATTTGCCAGTCATATTTGTCGTACGAGCATTTGATGTAAAGAAGGCTATTGAATATTTTTTTCAGTTGTAGTACTCCCCCTGATTTTCCGGGGTTAGTTGCCACCATCCTTATTAGGTCGCTGATGGTCTTAAAGATTGTTGAGAATTGTTTTTCCGGGTATTCATGGTTCTTTGGATCCACATTTTGCCAATTGGTTCTAACATGGTCAAGTACCATGAAATAACTCCGGGTTAGGGGAGTTTCAGGCATTTTTTCAGGGTTTTATTGTTATACAGATTACAGAATAGAATTAAAGCACTCTTCTGTTATACATATTGCGAAAGCAAATTGATTGTAGGTTTTCTTATTTGTGATGTTGCTGATTCAGCATTCACAAATGGCGATTAACCAGGAATATCGGTTTATCGTTATTTTGACGTTGTGATATTCCAGAAAAGAAAAATGGAAAATAAAACAAAAAAATTAGAAGTTCAAGTTGTTGTTATCATACTATCGAAAGGGAAATAGGCTTTTTTGTTGTTCCATGCGCTTATAGACAGTGAGTTAGTGGATGGTTGTGTGGAGCGATTTGAACAGTTTAAACCTGCTAATTCATCAGATCGCCAGTTATCACAGAAAAGAGACCGGAGCCGTAAAGACCCCGGTCATTCACCTCAATAGAAAATTAAGGAATTGCTACTTCGCCCAGGTAGATGCTGTTGCTTACCTGTGTGCGTCCATCGGTTCCGGCAAATGCCAGATAGCAATGAAATACACTCCCCGAAGTACCATCAGGAACTTCAAGGCTCCCGGTGGCAGCTCCACGAGTGATTGCTCCCAGAGAGAAAAGCGGATAGGCAGTATCGCTGATTGCCGTCAAAATGGCCTCGTCTTCTGTTCTGGCATCTCCTTCTCCTGAATTATCCAGCCATGAGAAATTGATATTGTTGCCATCGAGGGTAACTCCAGCGTTTCGCGCTCCTGTGAGGTTGCCTTTAGCAATTTTCAGCCGCTCATAGTTGATGGAAAAATCCGGAGACTCTCCACTCATTGAGTTGGTCAGCAAATCCGACAAAGCGGCATTTACCGGGGTTTGCCTGGATTGCTGCGTCCTGAACCCTATGCGGATTACGGGCCCCAGCGGTTGCAAAAACAGAGATCCCTGACGGAACTTTTCCCGCTGGTCCAGCTGTTTTTGTGTGGGTGGTTTACTACTGGGATCGGGCAATGAGCGCATGTATTTGATGCCTTTCCATTTGCTTCCGATCACGGTTCCTACTTTTCCGTAGAAATTACCTAATATTCCTTTTTTGGTTGTTCCCATGATTTTGTTTTTTTTGCGTCTTACCGGGTTGGGGGCGTTGAGAAGGACGCACTGCCCGCGATGATTCGGAGAAGGCTGTGTGACTTTCGGGTTACGCGTATTCCCGGCGAGACTGGTTTAAAAAGTGTTTTGGTAATACCCGACTATTCTTCTTTGTCGGATTTTTTGCGAAACAGTTTGGCGACCTGGTTGGTAAGGATACCTCCCAGCAAACTGATGAGGGTCTTGGCAAGGAGCATGACCAGCGAACTGATCTCATCTCCTCCATCGGGTAGGGGATCCACCATTTGCATGGTGCCGGCAGTTCCCAAAGCGCCGGTGATGAAATTGAATGTTTTGTTCATCTTAATTTTGTTTTATCAGGAATATGGTTCCTGATTCATTTTGAATGATGCGAATCTTTAATTGTCCCGGCAGCTACTTCGGTACGGTTGTTCGCTTTCAATCGATTGATGGGTGCAAGATAGAGTGGTTGTTTTTCTGATAAAATGAAAAGAACGTTCCTGTAATGAGTTGTAATGAAGGAGCCCCTAAATCTCCCCAAGGGGGACTTGAGGCAGAGGGAGTGGAGCATGGGGCCAGGAGCATGGAGCATGGGGCCAGGAGCAGAGAGAACCGGAGCCTGAAGGGCTCCCATATTTATAGAAGACATATCAACAGACAAAAACGACGCTGAAGGTGTCGAATAATTATAGATGAGGATATGTTTATCCATTTTTCTCGCCAGGAGAAATTTCTCGTGATGGAGCAGCCCCGGCAGGGGAGACAGATTTGTCTTTTGAGGGGTTTAACCACAGAGAGCACGGAGTAGCACAGAGGTTGCTTGCGCAACGAATTTTTGCACAGAGAGACCCTTTTACTTTTATATGCCTTATATGGCTCAATCAGTAGATGGGCACCGATCATTGTTTTTGTGGAAAAGTGAGAACCAGAACCTCGGGCTGAAAGCCCAATTGACCTTAGCCCGGGGCACCGTCCCGGGTAACGAGAATCAAGGTCATTGTTTGACGCCCTGAAAGGGCAGGTAGAAGGAGGGGACTTCGCAATGAGGGTGAATAAAATAAGGAATATATAGAAAAAGGGGGTTATTTGCCCAACGTTTTTTCTCCTCCCACCGGGGAAGGGTTTGGGAAGGGCCACAAACTCACAAGCGTGTGTGAAAAAAGAAGGGGCCACCTCATTAAGGAGAGCCCCTATACCATTTTTAGTTATTTCAATTCAAAAACCGCTGTTTCATTGGGTGGAATAGCCATGTTTTTCAGGTCATTAATTTTTTTGCCTGTCAGTACATTCACCGCTGATGATGCGAATTGGGATCTTTCTTTATAGTCTTCTGCGTTGAGTGAGACCTCATGATTGTTGGAATTGACCACTATCATGACTGTTTGTGTATCGTTATAGCGAAAGTAAACATAGAGGTCGTTTACAGGAAAATATTGCATCATCCTGCCGTTTTTTAAGGCATCTGAGTTTTTTCGGTAGTTGGCAAGTTTTTTAACAAAGTCGTAAATTTCGTTTTCTTCCTCATTTCTGCCGTCCTTCGTGAATTTATTTACTTCATCATCGGGCCAGCCCCCCGGGAAGTCGCTTCGCACCAGTCCGTCGGGTGCACAGAAACCTGTTAATCCTATTTCTGTGCCATAGTAAATCTGGGGTGTCCTGTTTGTGGTTAGCAGGATTGTGAGTGCAGCCTTTAGCTTTCGGGGTTTCAGACCGAGAACAGAATAAATTCTGCTGAGATCGTGATTGTCCAGAAAAGCCAGGTTCTGTGAAGGGGTCTGGTAAACAAAGTCACCGGCCAGGGTAGCATAGACTGGATTCATGGCTACATTGGGGGTAAGTTTGTTTTTCCACTCCTGGGGCGTTTCATTCAACATGGTGAGAATGGCTTCTCTAAGTTGGAAGTCTGTAATTCCGTCAATATGGGTATCCAGGTTGCGATTCACCGTATTACCACCATTGAAAAATGCCTGTTTAGCCGAGCCGTTCACCCAGGTTTCGGCAAGAATGGTAACCGAGGGAAACTCCTCTTTTACGCGGGATGCCCATTGTGCCAGGTATTGTGGATTGTTGTAAAAATAGGTGTCGAAGCGGATGCCATCAATGCCGGAAAATCCCAGCCACCATAAGGTGTTTTGGGTCAGGTAATTCTGAACAAATAAATTATCGTTATTCAAATCGGGCATGGAGTGGTGAATCCATCCTTTCAGAGTAGCCTGACGGTCTTTAACTGTACCGTAGGGATCCATCACTGGTTCGCAGTTGTAAGTGCTTATGGGATATTTCTCGGCATCGTTTAACCAATCGCTCATGGGGAGGTCTTTTACAATCCAGTGCTCACTACCAATATGGTTGAGCACCACATCCTTAATTACCTTTAGTCCTTTTTGATGGCAAAGACTTACATACTGGCGATACAAGCGGTTGGTGCCCAGGCGTGGATCAATTTTATAATGATCGGTAACCGAATAGCCATGGTAAGAGGTGACCGGCTGGTTGTTTTCTATTTCCGGAGTGCACCAGATTGTTGTAACTCCCAGTTCTGTAATATAATCCAGATGGTTTATAATGCCTTGCAAGTCGCCTCCATGGCGGTAATACATCGAATCCCTGCTTAGTGAAGTTTCCTGCATATCAGGAATAATATCGTTGTGTGGGTCCCCGTTGGCAAAGCGGTCGGGCATAATGAGGTAGATCAGATCTTCCGGTCCTACTCCCTGATTACGGCTTTCGTGTATGGGTTTTTGGTACAGTTTGTAATTGAAAGCATAGTCTCCGAAATTGATTTTCAGGTTGCCTGCCGGGGTTTTAGGAGCTATCTCCAAATCCAGAAACAGGTAGTTGGGATTGTCAACCCGGTGCACCTTTTTTAATAATACTCCCTGATAATTAACAGACACAGTTCTTTGGGATATATTTTGGCCATATACCATTAGTTGCAAATTGGGATTGTTCATCCCCACCCACCAAAACGGAGGGTCGATGCGTTGAATCGTTTTATTCTGGCTGTCGGCACATGAAATGGTCATGAGCATGAGATAGAGTAGCGTTAATGTTTTTAGATTCATGATTGTTGGTTTTTAATTGTTGATATGGGGGGAGAGGGGCATAGAGCAAAGAACAAAGAGTATGGAGCAGGTGAATGGTGAAAGGTGGAGTGTTGTTCTCCCCTTTCACGCATTCGGTAGCTGTTGACTCTTTGTTCTAAGCTGAAAGCCTGAAGGAAAAGTTTTTCATTAACTCCCCTTAGTATCCTTTGTTTTGTGTCAGGTTGGGATTATTTGCCAGAGTGGTTTCGGCAATTGGGAAAAGTTCAAAATGACTATCGCTGGCAGACATGAAATCATGTGATTCTCCAAATCTACCCAGCCGGATAAGATCCTGTCGACGCCATCCTTCCCAGCACAGTTCGCGGCCTCGCTCATCAAGAATCTCAGTGAGTGTAAGCGTTCCTGAAAAAGGGGTGAGGCCTGCCCTTTTTCGCACAAGGTTGAGGTCGGCCACTGCCATGGATTCATTTCCCAAACGCAATTGACATTCGGATCTCATCAGCAGCACATCGCCAAATCGGAATATGGGAAAATCGTTACCCCCGCTGTTGCCATTGTATGGGGCCCGTTGAAACCCAAACTTCAGGTTACGTGCTCCTTCATAGGTGCCGGCATTTTTTAGGCTGGCAATTTCTGGATTGTAGATGAGGTCTTCTCCGTTGCCTTTTTTTACCACCACACCATTCACCTCAATGGGCTCGCCATAGATCCACTGGGTTTTGCGTAGGTCTTTATCGTCATATTTCAGCAGAAAATTTTTATGAACACAGGCGCCATTCCACGAACTGACTCCATAGGCCTGTCCGTGTTCATAGGCCAGAGTCCGGAATTCATAGATCATTTTGGGTGCCAGTATCTGATCAATGGGAATGGCCAGCATAACCTCCCCGGTGGGACATTCATCTCCGAAAAGTTCGAAATAGTCGTCGTGCAGGGCATACCCCTGGTCCTCCACACTGTTGCAAGCTTCCATTGCATCGGTCCAGCGGGGTGTTCCGGTGTACACTTCGGCATTAAGATACAGTTTGGCCAAAAGTGCATAGCCTGCCGCTTTGTTGAAGCGTCCGTAGAGGTTTTCCTTTGCCTCGCCAAGAAGGGGAATGCTTTCCTGAAGTTCCTGTTCGATAAAACCGAACACATTACTTCGCGGGCTTTGCGCTATCTCCGATAAAGGGGTAGCGCGATTGGTGATAATGGGTACATTACCCCAGCCATCAAGCAGCAGATAATAGAAAAAGCTGCGCAACACCCGGGCCTCCGCAATATATTGGGGGCTGGATTGGTTGGACTGAAATACTTCGAGTGCTGTGTTGCAATCAATGATGGACTGATAGAGCCATTCCCAGGTGCCTCCCAGGAAGTTGTGTGAAGGTGTCCAGTTGTGTTTGTAGAGCTGCATCCAAACACCCCCGTCCTGCCAGGAAGCGCCCCGTGCCGGGATCATCAACTCGTCGGTGGTGACTTCATTCAGGTCGTACCAGCCTTTTTCGCCGGCATAGCCCTGGTGGTTGGCCTCGCTGCGCAATTGGGCATAGATTTTTGCCAGGGCATTTGTAATTTGTTCATCGTTGGTGTAGAAGCGGTCGGCTTCTATCTGGTCGTAAACGTTCTCGTCCAGGTCGGAACACGCCGGCAACAGGAAGAGGAACAGGCTGAAAAATAGAATGTATTTGTTCATGATTTGTATTTTATGAATGTTTTAATGTGTTTTGGGCATTTGTTGCTATTTAGAGCCCGTCAATAAACTAAGAAAAGTTCGTAAAAGGTTATGTGTCTGGTTAGAAAGTGCCAATTGCGAGGCTTGCGAAGCCGCCAAAAGCGGAGTCCCGATCCTTCGGGATGAGTATTTAGGCGGCAAGCGTAACAGCCTGTCCCGCTCCTTCGGGAAAGCAAGTGGTACTTATTTGGACAGACACTATTTAAGTGTAAGGTTCACCCCGAAAGCAAAGCTTCTTGAACGGGGGTACAAGTTGAAATCGTCAATGCCAAAGCCTGTAGCACCGTCGGACTGTATTTCCGGGTCGGTGCCTTTATAGCCTGTTATTACAAACAGGTTGTTGGCGGAAAATGACAGGCGAAGGCGTGATATGGCTTCACTCTTTAGGGGCAGGTTGTATCCCAGGGTGAGGTTGGAGAGGCGGAAAAAGGAGCCGTCCTGTATCCAGAAATCGGAGAAGTCGGACATCACCTTGAACCCGTTGTCCACCGCCTCAGGAACCATATTCAGAATTCCAATTTCACCCAGCCGGTTGAGGCGGCTCCAGGTACCGTTGTAGATGTCGTTGCCCTGCGAACCGGTGAATACCAGCATGGCATCGAAATTTTTATGGCTGAACGAGGTGTTGATGCCATAAGTGAAATCTGGCTGCGGATTTCCGGCATTGTACCTGTCTGGCGACCTATTGTCGATGGTGACACTGCCATCCTTGTTCAGGTCCGCAAGAATCTCATTCCCTTCATTATCGACCCCGGCATGTTTGTACACATAGAAGATGCCTACTGGCTCGCCCACCTTCAGGAAGGAGACCGCCCGCCCGTCGGCATAACCGTAAGGCACCATATCGGTGGATAGTTCATTGCCGTTGAGAGTTCCGTTAAGTGATTTTATCTTATTCTGGTTCCTGGAAACATTAAAGCCTACCGACCAGGTAGTGTTTTCGGTTTTCACGGGCAGATAATCCAGGGAGAGTTCGATTCCCTTATTGCTCATTTCGCCGATATTGGCCCATAGGGTATTGGTGTAGAAGGGAGGCACCGGTACAGCATATTCGTAAAGCATGTTGTCGGTATTGCCGTTGTAGTAATCGATGGAGCCCATCAGGCGGTTTTTGAGAAGGTGAAAATCGAGCCCGATATTGACCATTTTCTTGACTTCCCATTTCAGGTTCTCATTTTCGTTTTGTGAGGTTCCGTAGAGGGTGGTTGATTGGCCGTTGAAAAGAGTGGAACCCTGCGATGCCAACAGACGAACCGACTGGTAAGGAACGAGTCCGCCCTGGTTTCCTGTTTCGCCGTAACCCAGGCGCAGCTTCAGGTCATCAACAACAGCAGAACTGCTCAAAAATGGTTCCTGCGATATGCGCCAGGCCACCGATGCCGAAGGGAAAGTTCCCCACTTATTGTTATTTCCCAGCTTTGAGGAACCGTCGTGGCGTATGTTCATAGTGAGCAGGTATTTGTCGCGGTAGCCGTAATTGAGGCGGGCCAGAAATGATATCAGGGTGCTCTCATTTTTGAAGGAGGAGATGTCGCCGCTTTGCACATTGCCAATGTTCCCATTGCCCAGGTTGTTGTAACCGTTAATGTCGGAAATGAAACCCCGGCCAATGGCTTTAAAACCCTCGTTGGTGGTTTGTTGCCACTCATAAACGCCTGTAAGTGCTATGCGGTGGTTGTTCATACTTTTTTTGTAATTTATAGACAAGTCCAGCAGCTCCTCGTTGAGTGATGTTTCACTCTTTTGGGCAAATCCTTGAAAGGTATAGCCATTGGTGCCAAACAGGTAGCTGGGTTGATAGTAGCCGTAAGTGCTGTTGTTTTTGCGCTTGGAAGCAAATACTCCCAGTTTCAGCTCTTCCCATACGCTGTACTCTGTTTTTATGCTCCCGAAATAGCTGTCCAAATCACCCTGGTTTCGGGTTTCGTTGAGCAGAGCCACAGGATTGACATAACCCCAGATGCCGGAGTCGTAAAACCAACTGCCGTCGTCGTTTTGAACAGGTTCTACCGGTCTGCGCTGGTATGCGGCCACCAGTGCCGTGTTGATATCGTTGTAGTCGTCGGTGGCCACAAAATCAGCCTTTGTGGCATTTACATTTATGTGCAGAGTGGTCTGCAGTCGTCCGTTGAGGTTTTTCTGGTGAACCTTTAATGAGCCTGTTAGCTTGTCGGAGCCTGACTCCAGAAGGATTCCTTCCTGACTGATATAGCTGAGCGATGCTCTGTAGTTGAGCTGGTTGGTGCCACCGGTGATGGCAATGTTGTTGTTGAGAATATGTCCATTGCGCGTAATCTCGTCAAACCAGTCGGTGTCGGAACCATAATCGGAAGTGCTGATTTCACTTTTTCCGATGTATTCGCGCCATTGGGTGGCATTCATCAGATCCGGTTTCCCGGCTACTGTCTCCAGCGAACTGACACTGTTTACCTCCAGGTGCATTTTTCCTGCTTTACCGTTCCGGGTGGTTACGAGGACTACGCCTGCGGCCCCACGGGAGCCATATATTGCAGATGAGGAGGCATCTTTCAGTATATCGAACGAGGCAATATCGGCGGGCGATAAGGTCTCCAGCAGTTCGGTGCCGCCCTGGACGCCATCGACCACTACCAGCGGGTCGTTGCCTCCGGCCAGTGAGTTGATGCCCCTGATGCGTATGGTAGGCGCCTGGTTGGGATCGGAACCCGCCTGTGAGATGTTTACCCCGGTCATTCGTCCCTGCAATTGTTGCAGTGGGTTGGTCACAGGACCCTGGTTGAAATCTTCACTCATCATGCGGTTGACCGACCCTGTAACGTCGGCTTTCTTGAGGCTCCCGTAACCTACAGCTACCACCTCTTCCAGGCCTATGACGTTGGGGTGCATGGTGACATCGATACGGGTTTTGCCTTCAATGGCAATTTCCTGTGTCTTCATGCCGATGAATGAGTACGTTAACACAGTCTGGTCCGCCACATCCGGGAGGCTGTAAACCCCATCCATATTTGAAATGGTGCCTGAAGTGGTTCCTTTAATGGTGATGGTGACTCCGGGCATGGGCTCTCCCTGTGTATCGGTAACTCTTCCGGTAAGGGTTTTCTCTTGAGCCATAGAGTTGTTGGCAGTTCCTGTAAATATCAGTATACACAGGATTGTGATTATCCGCCGCGCCAATAGCCACGGGAATTGGATTTGTTCTTTGGAATTTCTCATAAAACTTAAATTTGATGGTTTTTATTCTATTTACTTTTTTTGAAGTTGTGTGTGAAAAGGAATGATACCCGGAGGCAAGCCCGAAGACCTGCCTGCCGGATATTCCAGGTTTATGAAAAAACAGCTTTTTAATAGCTTAAAGTGCATGTAGTTAGCTTCTTGGCGTATCTCGGGTGTTTTCGCTTTTGGACATAGCAAAGGCCTTTAGACGCTGATGAGCGCTCCTTTAATCCTCCAAAAAGAGGACTTGCAATCCATAAGTGGGTGGTTCCCTGTTTTGAATTTTGGGACACAGAGGTGCACAGAGATTCACAGAGTGACTCAGCCTCAGTCTGCTAGCTTCTTACCCTAAGAGCCAACACCTAAGACCTAATTGGCTATTGCCCATTTTGGCCTCCCGCAGCCACCGGCCCGGAAAGCGGACATGGCCCGCGCGTTGTTTAGTTTGTTGATTTCGTTTATTCATAGTGGTATTCTTTTGAAAAGATGATTCCTGACAAATTATTAGTGTATCTAATTTCTATCCTCTCAACCTCAACCTCAGTCTTAGCCTCAACCTCAGCCTCAGCCTCAACCTCAATCTCAACCTCAGCCTCAGCCTCAGTCTCAGTCTCAGTCTTAGCCTCAACCTCAATCTTAGCCTCAACCTCAGCCTCAACCTCAACCTCAACCTCAGCCTCAACCTCAACCTCAACCTCAGCCTCAACCTCCCTGCTCTCTGCCCCATGCTCCATGCCCCATGCTCCATGCTCTCCGCTTTGTACTTCCTTCGTACCTTAGTCGTACCTGCTTCGGGGCTTCTTCGACTGTTCTTCGACTATTCTCCGTCCTTATAAGAGTCGAACAACAGTCGAACAAAGGCCGAAGAAGACCCGAAC
>Ga0163225_100167_pt1 | contig 21039 bp, 27 predicted proteins | sample MSEWel2016_04_06_2_FD_113145 | JGI IMG/M metagenome (GOLD analysis project Ga0163225, IMG submission 113145) | Subsurface microbial communities from deep shales in West Virginia, USA - MSEEL Well Study Marcellus 5H_2016_04_06 ... | reverse complement strand
TGACATTATCTGTCCCCACACCGTGCCCTTTTACCACGGTCTGACCAATGAGAAGACGATCCTTCATATCGATGTTCTGCAGGCCAAGAAGGTCTGTCCGTGCAGAATTTACTGCTATCCCACGAAAACTGTTATTTTGAAGTTTTTTGTCATGCGCGAGGAACATATCGACGATTTTTCCCCCGGCTTGTCCAAATCCAATAAAAAATACCCGCATTGTATTTACACCTGTCACGTAAATGAATATAATCGTAGTATCCGCAATATATAAGAGAATTTCGAAAATAATCCAGAATATCCATATTGGATCTCTACTCTGAAACAATATCTGAAAGAAGCAGGCTGAGAATTTCTAACAATTCAATGGATTCAATGCAAACAGGTTTTACCGGTTTCCAATCGAAAAACCGGAGAGGAGGAGACTTTTTAAAAGCCGACCATTGGATAATAGCAAAAAGCGCACAGATCTATCATACTTTTACCAGGAACAATTACCGGCATTTCAAATATGCCCGATAGAAAAAGTGATTATTGGACTCAATTATAAAAAATAAACTCAGTTTATCGATCTTAAATTTCAAAGCATTAATAACCAGAAAGAGTTCAGATAGAGTGGAGCAGTATCATGTGCTCCGGTGTGGTAGTATGATCGATCAATTTTTTGAAGGAAATAAAACTTTTATCAAAGAGGATTTCGAAAAAGACAGAAAACGATATGATGATCTTGCACAATCCCAGAGCCCGAAAACCCTCTGGATTGGGTGTGCTGACTCACGTATCAATCCGGAACGAATCACTCATGCAAAGGCAGGCGAGCTCTTTGTGCACCGAAACATAGCAAATATCGTTCCTCTTCAGGACTGGAACTTTGCAAGCGTCCTTGAATATGCTGTTGCACACCTTAAAGTAGAGAATATTGTCATCTGCGGACATTCCGAATGCGGAGGTATCAAGGCTCTCGATAAAGAGATGCAGGATTCATACATTCCCCTCTGGATCAATAATGCCCGTGAGGCACAGATCAGAGTCGATGCAAAAATACCTCCCCCAAAAAACGCAGAGGAGGAAAAAAATCGACTGACAGAGATGGAAAAAGAGAATGTTCGTCTCCAGATCGAGCATCTCAGAACATACCCAATCGTAAAAAAGGCAGAAAATGAGAAAAAGGTGGGGATACACGGTCTCTATTACTATCTTGAAACGGGAGTACTTGAAGAGCTCACATAGAGGAGGTCTTCAACTCTTTTTCTATCTCCGCTCTGATTAAAGGAAGAGAGATACGGCCGACCGGGGTAACACGGCCATTTATCAGTATAATTGGAAGAGGAGGCTGGTGTTCCTCAATGATCGCTCGGATTCTTTGTGGCATCCCATCATCGATGCAGGTGAGGTGAAGTGAGATAATGTCCCCATACTCCTCCTTCAGTGCTTTTTTGAGCGCCGATACTGCATTGATGAGCTTTTCGGTGGGCGCACATCCGCTAAGTTCACAGCTTCGTTCATCATTGCAGGGGAACGGGCCGCATGAAAGTTCCTCAAGCCCGATTACTTCTATATCGATTGTAGTACTCATAAAAGATATCTGGATTCAGACAATTTAGCACCATCGTTATCTCTCAAAAAAAGTGTGAGTAGTACCTATTGACGGTAGCACCTCTTCAAAGCTTCAGGAATCAACAAAAGATCTTCTTCACCCTCAATTTCATCTGCCGGGATTGAAAGAAGCGGGTTGGCATTAATCGGATTTTTTTTCCTGAAATCGGCAGGAAGCAGGGTATTGCGCCCGTTAACGCACGATTTGGTTTTGTTGGTGAGCATAGGCTATAGAGATCTGATCTGCTTGCCATTCTCATGGGGTTTATATCAGGAGAGGCAAAAAGGCAATCTTTATTGCTCTTTTCAACGACTGTAAAATAAGGTAATTTCTATGACCAGACCTATTCTTATTGACTTTTTCGCCACATGGTGTGGGCCATGCAAGATGCAGACCCCTATCATTGAAGAGCTGAAGGTAAAGCTCGGAGATGCTGTAGAGATCAAGACAATTGATGTCGATCATCATATGGATCTTGCAGGAAAATACCAGATTCAGGTAGTTCCGACACTAATCATAGAAAAAGACGGAGCCGTCATCCATAAACTCGAAGGAGTAACCGATGCAGGAAGACTGGAAGAACTCTTAAAACCGCTAATCTGATGGATGAAAAAGACCGTATAGAATCACTCATTTCGGTCTTAAACGAGACCTATGGCACCTTTCCGTGGTGGGAAGCACCATTTGAGGAAGTGGCTATAGGGGCGATTTTGACCCAGCAGACACGCTGGGAAAATGTTGAGGCGGCTTTAACCCGGCTGAGATCAGTCGGGTTGAATACCTTTGCTGCGATTGCGGCAGCTGATCCGGCAGAACTGAAATCCTGTATACGATGTACCGGATTTTACCGGGTCAAATCAGCACGCCTCCATCAGCTTGCCACATTTTTTCAAAACCAGTATCCTGAGATAAAAGAGATCGATCTGATCCCAACTGATCTTATGAGAGATTCCCTCCTCACGGTAAAGGGTGTTGGTGAAGAGACTGCCGATAGTATCCTCTGTTATGGACTTTTTCGGGATACGTTTGTTATTGATGCATATACCCGCCGGATCTGTACCTGCGCCGGAGTATCCCTCCCCGATGATCAATTGCGCCGGCTCTTCCTATCAGCTCTTGGTTCCGATAACAAGCTCCTCAGATCCTGCCATGGCCAGATTGTTGAATATGCAAAAGAATATTGTAGTAAGAAGAGATGTCAGGAATGCAGAATACAGATTTTATACGAATAGGACGCCGCCTCTTCAATGAAGGACTCGTTGGCGGTAATTTTGGAAATATGAGTATACGCTCAGATCAGGGGTACCTGATCACGAGAAGTGGTTCATACCTTGATGATCCAGGAGAGCTTGTCAGGGTGATTCCCGGCGTGCCCGTTCCGGGAGGGGCATCAAGCGAATACCGTGTTCATGAAGCGATCTACAGGGAGACTGAACATGACGCAGTCGTGCATGCCCACCCCTCCTGTGCGGTTGCTGCCTCACTTCTCATGGATCGGATTATCCCTGTTGATAGTGAAGGGTTGATGCTCTGTCCGGAGGTTTCTGTTGTCGGGGGGCTTCCCGGCACTCAGGAGCTCGCAGCAAATTGTGCAGAAGTCTTAAAAAATAGTAATCTCGTCATTGCAAGAGGACATGGAACATTTGCTGCTGGAAAAACAATTGATGAAGCATATCTCTTCACCTCCCTTGCAGAGCATGCTTCGCGCATCCTCTTTTATACAGGCCAATTCACAAAAAATACTCTCTAATACCAACTGGGAAAACAAAGAAACGGGATGATGGAGAAACGAAGTAGAGAAAAATTAGTTCTTTTTCTCATTCTCGATTCGATTCAGTTGTTCACGAAGCTTACGAATCTCCCCGGTCGTCTCACGGTGAAAAGCAAGGAAGATATCTCCAAGGAGGCCGAACATCAGAATAATCAGTCCTGACATGATCAGAAGCCCTGTCAGGATGGTCATTGGTATACGTTCAATACTCTGGAGCCAGTCATAGACCACAATGATTCCAAGTATCACACCGGCAAGGGTGAGTAAAAGACCAATAATTCCAAAATAGAAGAGGGGATTTCCGATTTTAGCGAGCCTATAGATGGTTTTTATGATCTTGTATCCATCCCGGATCGGATGGAGCTTTGTGGGGGTGCCCGGCCTCTGGCAGTAACTGACAGGAACAACAATTACTTTCAGCTCGTTCCTGACAGCTTCGGCTGCAATCTCGGTCTCGATCTCAAACCCTGACTCTTTCAGATTCATTCGGGAAAGTGACTCCCGGGTAAAGGCCCGGTATCCTGAGAGGATATCCTGAAGATATGCCCCATGAGCCCATTTGAAGAGAACATTGATGATATAATTTCCAAAATGATTCATGCGTGTCAGGGCTCCCTTCTCATACCCGGACAAGCGCTCACCGATGACATGATCGGCACCGTCTGCCAGAGGGGCGAGCATGCGATCGGCATCTGCCGGAGCATAGGTTCCGTCACCATCAAGCATGAGAATATAGGGCTCGCGGATCATCTGGAATGCCTCAATGATCGCCGCGCCTTTACCCCGGCCAATCTGGGTTACCACCTGTGCACCTGCCCGCTCTGCCGCCTCTACTGTCCCATCGGTGCTCTTACCATCAATAACAAATATCCGTGTAAAACCCAACTCCTGAAATTCACGGATGAGTGGCTCTATGGTTTTACCTTCATTGAGTGTAGGAATGAGGATACAGACATCCGTTCTCTCGATGGCCATCGTACAATTATTAATAAGTACATTCTGATAAGTGCTTGTATGGGTTTGGAGAAATCAGGGATACGTATCCTTGGCATCGCAGAAAGCTGGATGGGGAGAGAACAATCGTTCCTTTCAGGTGTCGTTATGAGAGGGGATCTCAGAATCGACGGATCTGCACTCACTCATGTAACTATTGGGGGAATGGATGCAACTGATGCCATAATCCGACTCTTCCTCTCGCTATCCCGGACAGATATCAATCTGATCCTAATCTCAGGTGCTGCAATCGCCTGGTATAATATCATCAATCCCGATCCGATTCGAAAGGCCACAAACACCCCGGTAATGATCATCACCTATGAAGAATCATGCGGCCTTGAAGAGGCGATCAGCCATCATTTCCCGGATGATACAGAGAGAATGGACGCATATTGCGCCCTTGGTAAACGTGATTCCATCCATCTGAAGACCGGGTATATGATCTATCTCAGGCGATCGGGAATTACACTGGATGATGCAACGAGGATCATCAACAGGTTCACGCTGGATGGCCGGATCCCGGAGCCCATCAGGGTTGCGCGGCTTTTTGCCCGAGCTGTCATGCAATCCGCTCAGAGCGGGAGATGAGGCGGTTATGATCCTTATTGTACACATCAAGTCTGACAGAATCACCGGGTCGAAATGTACCATCAGTCAGATCAAGAAAGATCCTTGATCCCGGATACCAGTAAAACCCTGTCGAGCCGGAACCTTTCATCCTCTCAACACCGATATGGTATGTTGGAATAAAGATGTGGGTATTCATTGAAGAGATACGGGCTCCTGAATACCTGTCATTTACAAAGATCTCAGCCCGGAGATCATCATTGACATACGTTGCCACCCCGCTGTTGGTGATGGTCATCCTGCTGTCATAATTCAGTCCGCCATTTTTTTCACAATGGTGGTTCAGCTGTGTGATCACAAAGATTTCAGGTGGCTCTTCGGGAGATCCTGCCTGCCAGAGCGGGATAGCGAGCATCAGAAACAGGAGTGCTGCAAGAATGATTGTGATTACAACAAGGAGCAGGACACCCTGAACCTGTGATACTGCTTCCCCGGAACGCCCATCTGACATCCTAAAAAGGTTATAAGTCAGGCTATTTATGCAATCTGAAAAGAGTATTCTTTAAAGGGGGGAAAAATGATGAGAAAAGAGAAGATCTCTTATTCCTCAAAACCCACAAACGCAAGTTCATACATCCAGTCCAGTAGGAGTTCGCAGGTTTCAACAACACATTCGCGCTCGCAGCCGACACAGGGGATCAGATGTTCGTCAGCCATCAGGAGTGAGGGATCAATCACCCGCTTTTTTGTTGATTTCAGGAGATATGTCTTAATCCCGTTTTTCCGATATTCATGTCGCTCAACCATACCTGTATCGATGAGCTTCTTGACAATCCGTGAACATTTCCTGGAATCAACATTCAGAAGTTTCCATAATTCACTCTGAAGAACACCATCGCTCTTCGACTGTATCATCTGGAGCGCTTCGTCAAACAAGTCATCAGTCATAGTGCTTCAGAGGGCGGGTGCGATGCTCAGAATATTGTTCCCGCGTATGACAACACATCCCAGGTTTCGTTCACGTGACCCTTCTGTCAGCTCTGTAGCTTCATCCATGTGGAGGTTGAGATACTCGTCAACGGCAATAAGCCTCCCCTGAAGTTTTCGCCCATCATCCTTAATTTCTACGACAATTTTGGAATCGACGAGAGAATTCACCTTTTTAATAGGCAGAACAATACTTGACACCATTATGAATACTATCGCAGGGTTGCCACATTAACCTTTTCATAGCTTTTGTAAAAAGAGTTGATCAGAGGAATGGATCAAATGGTCCGTGTGCACGGCTAAACCCTGCGATCCGGGATCCAACTTCTCTTGTCCGGTCAAGCGCAGGATCATCAAAAATATCAGCCGGACCAATCAACCGCCCCCCTGCAAGTGTGAAGGCAAGGCAGATAATCCGGGGTGGCCCTCCGGAACGGGAACCCTGTGCATCGCAAAGAGAGACCGGTAAGAGCGGCATCATAGGCCGTTCTCTAACTGAGGAGCGCACCATGTACGGCTGGGCAAAAGGCTCGATTGCTTCACCATAGGTTGGAAATATTCCACCGGTCCTGAGGAGAAGGGCAGGCGCAGCCGTTTCTGAGATTCCGGTCACAGATGCTGCCTGCTCTCCGTCCCTCCTCGACACGATTGTAACCCTTGTCTCTTCTGGTCTTCTGATTGAGGCGAGAAGCCGGTATGTATCCTCGGGAAGAGAGAAGCTTCGCTCGGAATCATGGGAGGATGTTGAGAAGATAAAACCCTCCATAAGTGCATCATCGGTAACAAGCCGTGTTGTTGAGAATGGATCGCCAAAAATACGATAGAGATGGAGATTAAAGAGATCGGCAGTTGGATGGTCGGCAATGAAGAGAAGGATCTCTTCGGATCTGCGTTCAGCAAATGATAGTGTGCATGAGAGAGTGGAGGCTTCTGCAGAAGAGAAGATATTCTTCTTCTCAAGATAATCACGACAGGATTCAAGAACCCTCGTTACAAGGGGATCAATCTCTTTCTCTTGCGTGTGTGTTAAAAGAAAACCGAGCGTATCCCCGCAACGAAAAACAAAGGAATCTATCAGAATTCCACCCTCCTCTTTCTTCAGGAGGCGGGAAGAGAGTTCAAGGATACCAGGATGTACCCGGTGTCCTGACGGAAATCCACCGGGACGGGAGGTGATAAGAGTACATTTCAACAGCAAAGAGTCCGTCATAATCACGAAATCCCTTATTCAGGCAGCGCTTCCAGCCGCTCGATTATCCCTCTGCTCCCGACATAAATCGGTGTCTTCTGATGCACATCTTCGGGAAGAATATCAAGGATATCTGAAGATCCATTACTGATCCTCCCTCCTGCCTGCGCTGCGAGGAAACCAATCGGCTGGGCTTCGAAGACCAGCCGCAGTTTACCTTCAGGCTTTCCACGCGCGGCAGGGTATGCATAAAGGCCGCCATATCTCAGGATCTGGTGGAAGTCAGCCACAAATGAGCCTGAATAGCGGCTTTTTGCGCCTTCAGCCTCAAGTGCGGTAATAAATTCCAAATGTTTCTTCGTCCATTCCGGCCTCTTACCACCACTCCCATAGATAGTACCCTCAGGCATGGTGATGGAATCCTCCATCAGCAGATACCGCCCGTCATCTGCCAGGGAGAAGAGCGCGACCCCGTAGCCAATTGAGAGAGTCAGGGTTGTCATCGGGCCATAGAGAAGATAGAGGGCAGCTCTCATCTCTTTTCCCTTACGAAGAACCGATTGACCCTCATAGATCCCGATAATCGTTCCAACGGCAAGATTCACAGCGATCAATGATGACCCATCAAGAGGATCCATCACAAGAGAATATCTGCCCCGGGAACCCTCGCATTCATAGACTTCCTCCTGCTCTTCAGATGCGATCAGCGAAACGAGGCCGGATCCGGCAAGCTGTTTGGTAATATGTATATCAGACCAGGTATCCATCTCCGCCTGGACTTCACCTGATGTGTTGAGAGAGGCAGCATACCGCTGATTCGAAATAAACGCACTCCGGATCGGGCCTGCCTGTTCTGCAATAAGGCAGATGAGTTCGGCAAGATCGGCCTCACAATTCTTCTCCCTGAGATAGTCCTGTACTGTAATCATATCTTCATCACCTGCTCCCTATCATCCTTATGATAATTATATACCTATCAATTCGTCGGCTGCCGGCATCTTAATTTATGCATCACCAGGAGCTCCGATGCCCTCCTTCCGGAGGATATCATGAACCCTGCGAAGAGCCTCAATCGCATCAAGACGTTTCTGGTCAATAGCAGATTCATCGATGTATGTGAGGAGGCGATCACGCTCTGTACCTTCAAGAACAGAAGCAATACGCTCATAGGTACGTTCAGGGTAGAAGAGAGCTGTTGCAGTTCTGATACATCGATCCTCCACTTCTTTTGAGATAACACCCTCTTCCCGGGCACGCCGAAGCGTACACCGGATATTGACAAGTGGATCAGAGAGGGGGGAAAATGTCTCGGGATCGAAGATAAGGGCAACCTCATCGTCTGATATCAATCTTCCATTCCGATAGAGCGAATAGATCCTACCCACTCCCTCCATACCAAGGGAATCAAGTTCTGCTGCCCTGAGTGCCCCCATACTTGAAGCACCAATCACCCTGATTTTATTTTGTATCAGAGAGAGGATCTCGCGATGGCCAACAGCTGAATCCTGAAAAAAGTAGCCGTCAATGATACAGACGAGAGATATGCCTGATCCGATAAGCTCAGTCAGTTCCCCGCGCCTGATCGGGGGGAGGAATGTGGCATCCGGACAGATTGTCCGTGCCTCCTTATGAGGAAGACTTGGGCCGAGGAAAACGACTGCGCCGCGCATGTATACACCGATCTCCCATCCTTTCCTGATCCATTGCATAGACTTCAAGTCCGGGAACAACAACCCGGACAACCGGAACCCCGATATCCGGCCGCGTCAGATCAGAGACGATAACCCGATCATATCCTGCTGAGACGATGCGATCACAGACATGCCGGATATCTACCAGTAGATCATCACTTGAATATCCCGGTAACTGGTTAAAGGGAATATCGCCATTCTCCCTGAACCAGTAGCCGTTCAGCCGTTTTGTCCGTTCATATCCGATCTGCCTCCTCATATCGGCAACCACCGTATCCTCTCGGGCACCATGAATCTGGGTGAGGCGGCTCTGGGCAACCTCGGTCAGTGCGCGGAGGAGCGCAATCTCCGGGGTAGTATGTGTTCCCATGCCTGTTACAAGCAGGGCAGGATCGCAGAGGACAGTGTCATCTGCAACAGCAGCGCAGGTAGGAATCCCGATATCGCTGGTAATGTCCCTCAGAATCAGATCAATTCCTTCCTGAGAGAAGCGATTGATAATATCCAGGCTCATAGGATCGGTTATATCGACAATTCTGTTTCCTGTATAGCGGGTTGCCTCAACAAGTGACCACGCATCCCGTTCGATCACCTCCAGAAGCCCATGGATGATCGCTTCTTCCAGGGTATTGCCGGATGCAATTCCATTCGTACTCGTCCGGTGAAGAGGACGGTATGTGTGGGAGAGGGGATGATATACCGCATGTGCCGGCAGAAGTACCTCCTCATTATTGATGATATCATATCCGGCAGCCCATGGGATCATGGCATCTGGATCGGCACCTGCGGGGAGGATCAGATCTTTTGGATTGATTGCAGATGACTCGCGGGAAACATCAGAATATCGTCCAAGCATAATTGGATCCGAATGCATCTCAGCCGAACACCGTTCAATGCCTTCCATGATAGCCGATACCCGTGCTGCAACAGGTGTCGCTCCTTTCCCATTGTACACCGATATCGCCCCTCCCTCCGCAGTCGGGCGGATACAGGAGAAGACAGGGATGCCGAGGCGATCCAGTCCGGTGATATCTGCCACCCGTGTGATACCTGCCTGTGGGAGCAGGGGTTCAATCCGCTCAAGGGTTGACTCGGGAGACACAGCCCTGTGTGTTTCGATTGTATACCCTTTCGGGCAGTTTTTTAACTGCATCTGAATCTGATAGATCTTCTCTTTTCAGATGATTATTACCTTTGCATTATGGTACTCCATCTGTCTGGAAGACTATTATACGATCAGGGGTAAGAGATCTGAAACAGATGAGTGCGAGGGATCCGGCAAAACGAGATGTTCTTCTTGACGCTGCCCGTGGGGGAGCGATCATCGCTATGATCCTCTATCATATCATCTTCGATCTGAACTATTTCGAAATGATTCAAATCGACTCGTATTTTTATTATCTTGCATATCCAATCGCCGGTACTTTTATTTTTATCGCAGGAATCTCCCTTCACCTAAAATCTCAATCTATCAGAAAGAGATCTGGGAACAGAGGATATGCATATCCATTCATCTCACGCGGCTTCAGTATTCTCGCGATCGCAGCAGGAATAACCATTGTAACCTGGATCTATCCCCATGAAGGATTCATCGTCTTTGGGATCCTCCATCTCATCGGGGTATCCACTATCCTCGCGATCCTCTTTCTCCCGCTTGGAAAGTGGAATATTCTTCCGGCAGGTGTGATTATTCTCATCTGGTTTATCTTCTTTCCTCTCTATGGACCAGCTTACCTGATCCCGCTTGGCATCTATCCACCAGGCTTCTACACGCTGGATTATGAGCCGCTCATACCATGGTTCTCCCTGATCCTGTTGGGAATGGCAGCAGGAGCATTCCGGTATTCTGAAAAGCCAAAACAACAAAGAAATAACAGAATTGTGAATTTTCTGGCTGTTCCGGGACGAAATTCGCTTTTTATCTATATCATTCACCAGCCAATCATCATCGGGTGTCTTTTGCTGATCAGACAAGCCGGGATCTGACAGCCCGGATTTTCCGGGAGAGAAACAGAAAGGTTAATTGTTCAGCCTTGAGAATCGATTAGTATGTGCGCCGGTTTTTTGAAGGGTTTCTTTGGGAAGAAACCTCACATTGTCTACAGCCCGCCTCCACCTTCAATATCCCACGGTGCTGGCATGCAGATACCAGAATATAAGAACAAGCCATATTTCATCGTAGCATCTGTTGAGATGGGCAATACCACCACAAAGTGCATTCTCACAGGAACAAGCCTTGAAACCGGCGCGTGCTATGTCATCAACAAGACGGTAAGTATGAGCCGGGATGTCCGTCCCCCAAAGCCCGGAGAGGAGATCTTTGGAAAGACACTGGATGGAACCGAACTGACACGGGAATCGGTAACCGAACTCGTCCGTGACACCCTGATCCAGTGCCATCGTGAGGCGAATCTCGATATCAAGAGCGATCTTGATTTTGTGGTGAGGAGTACCGGGGTTGTTGCGGCAATGGAGTCACCAGATCAGGTTGGCGATTTCGTTATTGCGCTTGCCAATGGCTGTCTGGCTGCCGGAGTACCCCCGCGGAAGATGACACCGCCGATGTCAATTGACAATCTTCCAAAAAAACTGAGAGATCACAGCTTCGCAGACCGCCTCGTCTTTACCGGAGCAGTTGCCGGCGTTGTCCCTCCGGTTGGCAGCACCGGAGTGGAGATGGTGGCAAATGAGATGGAAGGAGAGCTGGCCATGGCGGGGATCAAAGAGGGAGCAAAATGGACACCTGTTGATTTTAGAAATCCGTGCATCTCACTTGATTTTGGAACCACGCTTGATGGAAGAATTACCGGAGATGTTCCCTCTGAAGCAGATAACCCGTTTGCAAAAACAATCGGCAATTTCTGTGGCCTTGCCGGAGCAATTCCCGATGCCATCGTCAGGGGAACCGGTCTTGTGAAAGAGAGAACCGGCACTGCACTTGATATCTTTGGTGAGGGAAATAGAGGAGGAAATTTCTCTTTTGGAAGAAACAGGAAGGTAGTATCAGACTATGTGGATCTCTGCAATCAATACATAGATATAAGGATAGTCCCCCCGGATCGAAAACGGTTTGGACGTGTTCCGGTTTATGCCGATGTGGCAGCAGAATCCGGTGTGGCACTGATTGGATGTGACTGTGGAGTCAACGGAGACGGAACCGACAAGCTCAAAAAGATTGGTGCGGAGATCTATGAGAAATACAGATTATCTGTTGTAACAGAGGTCGTCGATCGTGTCTGTGCCAGTATGGCTCTCAGATTGATCGATGTCTGCATTGAACAAAAACTGGTACCAGAGAATGCATCCATCGGTTTTACCGGAAGAGCGGCGATATCCGGGAAAAAACCCGAATATATCCTTGAAGGGATTATCGAGCGGGAAATCTTTGCCGATCCAATCGATCACCTTGTCTTTGTCGATGACGGGCTCGCCCGTGGTGCTGCCTTGATGGGGCGTTGTATGAATTCGCTTGGAAAACCGAAAAACCCCATTGGCGGTGTACGAGGTGGGGGATGTATCATGAGTAAAAGGATTAAAATTGGGAGATAGATGATGGAAGAAACTGAATTATTTGATCTGGTTATCCCGCCGGGAGTACCAAGAAGCATCATACGCGCAGTTCTTGAAAATTACAATGTCGAACTGGTCCCACATAAGACCCGTCTGAATTTTGCAAATATGGATGGGGATGAACGTGAACTACTCGCATTCAGGGGAGAAAAAGAAGAGGTTGTACGCGTTGAAGCGTTCATGTTTGAAGAACTGAAACAATTTATCAATTAATTTTTTTATCAGCCCCAAATATCAGCAGCAGAAGTGCCTTTTGTGCATGCAGACGGTTTTCAGCCTGATCCCAGACAGCACTCCGTGGCCCGTCCAGAAGCTCATCGGTGATCTCATACCCCCGGTGAGCCGGAAGGCAGTGTAGAACAATACATTCGGGAGATGCGCGCCTCAGCAGTTCCGCATTCACCTGATAGCCGGAGAAGGCTGCAAGCCGCACCTTCTCTTCAGCCTCCTGCCCCATCGAAATCCAGGTATCTGTATAGACTGCATCGGCTCCTTCTGCCGCTTCCAGAGGACTCTCACATAATCTCACTGAACCTTCGGCTTCTGCACGGCGGATGCACTCGTCATCGGGTTCATAGCCTGGAGGAACAGCAACTGATACATTCATTCCGGTTCGAATAGATGAAAGGATAAGCGAGTTGCAGACATTGTTCCCATCCCCTATCCATGCAACATTAAGTCCTGAAAGGCGGCCAAACCGTTCCTTTAAGGTCATCAGATCCGCAAGGATCTGACATGGGTGTTCCCTGTCAGAAAGGCCGTTGATGACCGGAATCGCAGAAGACGCAGAAAATGCCTCAATAGAGCTGTGGGTATGTGCCCGGATCATGACTGCAGAGAGATAGCGTGAGAGAACACGGGCAGTATCGCCGATCGCCTCACCGCGATCCAGCTGCATATCCCTGGGGTTGAGGTAGAGAGCAGAACCTCCAAGTTCAAACATCCCGACTTCAAATGATATCCGGGTCCTGGTTGAGGACTTCTCAAAGATCATCCCAAGGGTTTTTCCTGCCAGATGGGGATGAGATATCTCTTTTTTGCGTTCTTCTTTCAGCCGTATGGCAGTATCTATGATTGTTTGGATCTCTTCAGAAGAGAGATCCAGAATAGAGAGGACACTCATCGCAATTCCTTCATATGCTGTATACGATCGGAAAGAATTGTTTCCTTTCCAATATCAGTCCTGTACCTGACATTTCCCCGAACAGAAGATGCCGCAACCTCAGCTGCTCTCTCAGCATCTGCCAGACTCTCACCGACACCAACAAAGGCAAGGGAGCGGGATGAGCGGGTATAGACAGCTCCATCCTTCTCCTCTACATTGGCATAATAGAGGAGGGCTTCGTGATCTCCTGAAAGTTCAATTTTATCTCCGACATTTGGTTTTTCGGGATAGCCTTCCGGGACTATGTATTTACATACGGTTGCCTTCCTGTCGAAATTCACATCAGACTGGCAAAGAGTGCCTTCGGCAACACGCACAACGATGTCGGAGAAGTCGCTTGAGAGTATTGAAAGGACATTCATGGCTTCCGGATCTCCAAACCGGGCATTAAATTCTATCACTTTCGGACCCGAAGCAGTATTCATGAATTGCCCATAGAGAATTCCACGATATGGAGCATCCGATCGATCCAGCGCCGAAACGACATCATGCATGATCCGAAGTGCGGCTGCATATTCGGCATCTTCAACAAAGGGCAGTCTATGATCGGGCATACTGTAAGATCCCATCCCACCGGTATTTGGACCGGTATCTCCTTCAAAAGCACGTTTATGATCCTGGACAAGAGGCATGGGAATGAGAGAATGGCCATCGACAAATGCCATTAGGGTGAATTCCTCCCCGATGAGCCGCTCTTCAATGACCATTCCCCCCTGAATGGAGCGGGCATATTCAATTGCACCTGCCCGATCGACCTGTTCACCCATCACCTTGACACCTTTTCCTCCGGTCAGGCCGATTGGTTTGATGACGACATCCTCTTCATGTGATTGGATGAAATCCACTGCATCCCCGGGATCAGAGAAGATACGATATGCAGGAAGACCATCTATCTGATGCTCCTTCATAAGCCGCCTGCAGAAGGCTTTGTCCGTTTCGATCCGGGCAGCTGCCCTTGTGGGTCCAAGGCATCCAATACCACACTCAATCAATGCATCGGAAACTCCGGCATGTAACGGAGTTTCCGGGCCGATCACCGCATACTGGATCTGCATGCGTCTGGCAAAAGATACAATTGCATCGATATCGGTCTCACGGGCGATAAGATAATCCTGACAGAGTGCAGCAATACCGGGATTTGCATGGGACATCACGGCATAGAGTACAGTCTCTGGATTGCAGGAGAGTGCTCGTGCAAGTGCGTGCTCCCTTCCGCCACCACCTACAACCAGGTAATTCATGCTCATGTATTTGAACCCTTCTCCTAATATACTATCACTTTTTCAGGAGATCGCTCACCCGAACAAGCGGGCAGAGAGAGATGCCTTCTTTCTCAAGATGTGACGCTGCACCCTGTTCACGATCGACAACGGTGACCACGATATCCACAATGGCACCTGCCTTCCGTAACTCCTCAACTCCGTAGATGGCAGAACCGCCTGAGGTTGTGACATCTTCAATAAGAAGCACCCTCCTGCCAGCCACATCCCCTATAACCCGCGCAGCTTTTCCATGACCTTTCTCGGTCGCACGGATAATTGCATAGGGTTTGCCAGAGGCAAGCGATACTGCAACGGCAAGCGGAACACCACCAACGGCGACACCTGCTACCAGTTCGAATTCAAAGTTCTCTGAGACAAAACGGCCGATTGCAGCAAGCAGGCCTGGCTGGGTCACTGCCTGCTTGATATCCACATAATAGGTGCTCTTCTGGCCGGATGCAAGTGTAAAATCACCAAATTCTATTGCATGATACTGAATCAGGAGTGTTGAAATATCGTCTACCATGGTACATCCTTTATTCCAAGTACATAGCCAATAACATTTGTTCCGCGATGAAGAACCGGGGTTAGGATCAGTATTGCAATTGCAATTGGAATTGTGATCGCAGAAAACAACCATTTGGGATCAAAGATGAGAAGCAGGATGAATGCGCCAATAACAAGATCGAACTGATCGGCAACCGGCCATTTCTCACCTCTTTCCACTCCCTTTCGCCTCTTGAGAAAACTCTTTGCAAGATCCCCAAGAAGTGCCCCTACTGCAAGGAGAGTGATCGACATAAGGGTGTGTTCAGGGATAAGCCCAGATCCGACATGGGATTGGATGAAGATCTGGAGAAGCCCGATAACAAGACCTCCGGCGATCCCGGCAACAAAGCCCCTCACCGTCTTGCCATCACCAAATATCCTTCTGCCATCACGCCAGCATCTTCCACCATCAATTGGCCTTCCGCCACCAAGAGCTGCTGCAACCGGATTTGGAAGATAAGCCGGAAGCATCACCCAGAGTGCGGATATGCCGATAATGATGAGCGAATAGATATCGATACCACCCATATCCTATGTACTATGGTGGAAGGTTTAAAAAATACTGTATCACATACTTACTCTGAAGGTTTTCGCGGGTGAATCAAGAATGCTGATCAAAAATACAAAAAGTATCTGCCCGGTTTGCAGAACGGTACTTGATGCGGATCTGATCGAAGAAGATAATGCTGTTTGGATCTGCCGTGAATGTCCGGATCATGGCCCATTCAGATCACTCTACTGGTCCGATTCTGCAATGTTCCACAGGTTTGATGCATATAATGCCATAGGTAATGGTGTTCAAAACTCAAAGCAGCCTGAAAACCGGAGCGGATGCCCAAATGATTGTGGTATCTGTTCCGAACATCGATCAGGAACCCTGCTTGCAAATATTGATGTCACAAATCGCTGTAACCTGAATTGTGAATTCTGTTTTGCAAATGCCCGCGCATGTGGTTTTATCTATGAGCCAACGATGGAGCAGATAGAAGAGATGTTTCTGCTCCTCCGATCCCAGAAACCCGTTCCACCCCCGGCAGTCCAGCTTTCAGGCGGTGAGCCGACGATGCGAAAAGATCTCCCCGAGATCGTCAGAAAAGCCAAACTCCATGGATTCAGCCAGGTGCAGATTGCAACAAACGGTATCAGGCTTGCCCAGGATAAACAGCTTGTTTCAGACCTGAAAGAAGCAGGTGTTTCCACTATATATCTCCATTTTGATGGCGTCACCAAAGAAACAAATTCCCTTCTTGATATTAGTAAGAAAGCCATAGAAAACTGCAGGGAAATGGAAGTGGGAATTGTCCTTGTACCTACCATGATTGGTGGAAAGAACCATCATGAAGCAGGTTCCATCATCAGGTTTGCCGCCGAAAATATCGATGTGATACGAGGAGTCAACTTCCAGCCGGTTGCATTCACCGGGGCAGCAAGCAATGACGATATCACAAAGGAACGAATCACAATCCCCGATCTTCTCAAGGAAATAGAAGAACAGACAGAGGGGGTACTAAAAGCAGCAGACTTTTATCCAATCCCATGTGTCGAGCCGATCATCGATCTGGTAGAATCATATACCGGACGCCCCCAGATACAGTTTACTGCCAATCCACACTGTGGAGCAGCCACCTACCTCTTCGTCACAGAAAACGGGCTTGTTCCGGTGAACAGAATGGTAGATGTTGATGACTTTTTTAAGTCAATTGATACCATTGCAGAAGGTATGAAGAAGAAAGGAACAATTAATAAATACCGAACTCTCCTTGAGGGTGTCAATCATCTCCGAACCACTATGAAGAATGATCGGCCGGACAAGATCGATTTCTGGGGGCTCATTACAAATGCCCTGATTCACCATAATTTTGATGCTCTCAAAAAATTCCACTGGAATGCACTCTTCATCGGAACCATGCATTTTATGGATAATTATAACTATGATATCAACCGGGTAAACCGGTGCTGTATCCACTATGCAACGCCCGATGGCCAGATCATCCCATTCTGCAGTTATAATAGTGGACCAATGAGGCGTGAGGAAGTCTGGAGAAAACACGCACGCAATGAAGAGTCTCAATCCTGATAGTGATGTGGTTTTCTGATGATCAGGATCATTCCAAAACCAACCGATACACCCGAAGATAATTCAACACAAATGGTGCTTGATGCACTCGATACGCTGAATGCACAGTATGAACTGCTTCATCTCAATGAAATAAATCCTTTCAGGATTCCCTGCAGGGGCGATCTCATCTGGGTCTGCGGCATTCGTCAGAACGGTGTTGAATTTGAACAGATCAAAGCCCTCTCGTTAACAAATCGTCTAGTCAATACCCCTGATGCAATCGCAACCTGTGCAAGCAAGGTGATGACAACCGCCCTCTTATACCACCATGGCGTCCCAACACCTGAAACGCTCTTTACCGCTTCATCTGAAGCGGTTGAAGAGTTCCTCATAAACCATGGGAAAGCTGTGTATAAGCCAGTTTATGGATTTGATGGAGATGGTATTTTCCTCTTCTCAGATATCTCTGATCTCGGGCCCCCTCCCTATTATATTCAGGAGTATGTCAGAAATGATCGCGATTTCAGGGTCTTTGTTATCGGTTATCATGCAGTTGGGGCAATATACCGCCAGTCACCCCACCTGACCCACAATATCCATAAGGGGGGAGTAGGTACACCGGTTGAGATCGATCCCACTATGAGAGCGATAGCTGAGGCAACAGCAAAAGCTGTCGGAATAGATTATTGTGGAGTTGATCTTCTCAGGACAGACGATGGATATACTGTCCTTGAGGTGAATGGTACACCAAACTGGCATTGTATGGCTGCCCCGATACCCCGGTTACTCGCAGAGTATCTTGTCAGAGAAGAAGAGAGTCAATAAAAAATGAAATAAAATTACTGGGCACATTCGATCTCTTTCAGGGTCTTCTCTGCAAGCTCCCTCATTCTCGAACTTATCCTTCCCGATGACCCAAGTTCTGCATCTTTCATGACATTTGCAAGTTCTGTTGCAAGAATGAAGATTGCATACTTATGCTCAAGCTTACTCTTATGAACCTGGGAAGGGTTGATCTTCAGGGCGTGGTACTGAGGGAAAGTGATATTCGGACTTCTTTCTTCGAAGTAATCCTTGATATCTGATAACATCTGGTGTAGTGCGATCAACTCATCTTTGTGCATCGGATCACCCGTAAGTACAATCGTGATGGCTGGGAATAAAAGAGTATGGATTAAAAGGCAATTCTTAAATACTATTACATATTCACCATACGTAAAGATACCGGCCTCTTAACTATTCCCGAAAAGTCACGCGCAGCGATGAATTCGAGCCCCTTTTCAGCAGCTACATCCAGTATCTTCTGATCCACATTTATATCAAGGAGAACACCTGCACTCTCCTGGCCATATTCCAGAAGGAGATTCTGGAACTCATCGGGTACAAAATCATGGATGGCGGAGAGATCCGGAGAGAGAAAACGTCCTAACCCACTACCACGAATTGCCCGTATATGCCAGCCAAGTGTTGCATTCCCTCCATCCTCTTCAGGAGAAGGAGTTGATATCGGCGTATTCAGGAAAGGATCTGATCCTGCCGCCTGATGAACACCATCATGAGGAAGAGTCAAAGGTGAGGAGAGAGGTGAGCCATCTTCTTCTACCGGATCCCCAGGAATTTTCTCTTCACTGATATCAGGGGAATACGGATACAGGGTTGGCTGGATGCCATGATCTGATGGAATCTTTCTGATATCACGATTCACCTGATCGCGGACATATTCAATCGGCACCTTGTTCCTCAGGGCTTTGACGATCTCCTTCCTGCTGAGATCCTCGACACTCTTACCGCGTGGCGGATACGCAACAAAATCAATATCCGCAATCTGGAGAAGCTCACGCAGTATCAGTTCTCCACCACGATCCCCATCAAGGAAGACGGTGGCAGTCTTCTTTTCACAGAGACTGACAATGATATCAGGGACATTGGTTCCTTCTACTGCAACACTGTTTTTTATCCCATACCGGAGAAGATTCAGAACATCCGCTCTCCCTTCAACAATGATAATGAGATCAGATTCTTCGACATTGGGGCCGGCTGGAATACGTTCTTCCCCAAGAAGCCTGATTTTTTCAATTCTGATCGATTCACGAACCTCATCAAGGAGATCCTGAGAATCAATGGTTTCCTCTTCAAACGCATCCAGAAGAAGCTCTTTTGCCCGTTCGATGATCTTTTTCCGTTTCGCTACTCTGATATCCTCAATGCATTCCACACGGACACGTGCAACGCAGGGACCGACCCGGTCTATTGTCTCAAGTGACGCTGCAAGAATGGCTGTTTCTGCCCGATCCAGAGACGAGGCAATAAATATTTCACCTGTTGTCTCTCCTCGCCGGCTTAGTATCTGGACATCAATACGACCGACTCTTCCCGTTCTCTGGAGATCACGAAGATCGAGATCTTCGCCAAGCAAACCTTCAGTCTGGCCAAATATGGCCCCGACTACATCGGGTTTTTCAACCACCCCCTCTGTTTCGAGATGAATCTGAATAAGATACTTTGTCGTATCTGGTGAATACATGTAAACGCACCTCCATCGATCATGCAATTATATCTGCGCTTGATCATAGGCATTATGTCATAAGGATTTGCGATTACTTAAAGTAACCCATGGTACAAAGAGGCTGATGAAAGAGAGCAAACCTCACTTACAGAAGGGATAGATAGCATAGAGAAAAGTCTGAAATTTCTATTGCTTTTGAGGATTTTCATCGATTTAGAAGATTTCTATTGGTTTAGAAGAGTGAGGCAAGGATCTCCCTTCCTTGATGAAGAGTCATACCGCTTATCTGGATCACTTTCCGCGATGACTGGTGACCGGATACTATCGTAACTGACGATCTTGGAATGTCCATGACATCCGAGACGAGATTGGTGATCGCTGTGTTGGCACGCCCCTCAATCGGGGGGGCAGTTATTGCAATGCCGATTGCCTTTCGCCAGGCATTATATCCATCAGGAAAGGCATTTCTTCCTGATCCCGGATGCACATCAAGGGTGATCAATAATCCTTCATTGGATATCCGAAATGCATCCTCAAAAGAAGCCATACTATCAATGGGGTAATGTCACCCGGTGATAACTGATTTCGGTCATCGATGGCTGCTGCCGTTTCTCCCGCATCAAACCCGTCACCGGGTGGTGCCTGTCTCGCAGACGGGTTGTCCCATGGATCATCTCATGACATACGTCATATGGATCACCTGGGGACCTATGAATGCGAATTTCCGGCACATTATTCTATATGTTCCCCGGGATGATAACCCCTTCCCGGCATCCAGGTTCCAGGTTCATGGGTATATTCTCCCTCGCGATACGCAATCCTGCCGAAACGAACTACAAGAGAGGGGAAAACGCCCGTCTTACCCTCATATGGAGTCCACCCACACCTGGAATGGAGTTTTTCGGCTTGTATTGTTTCTGGTTTCATCGCATAGAGGGCAAAGTCCGATCGTTCTCCCTCTCCAAATCCGGAAGGCGGTATTCCAAGTACCCTGCATGGTGCCCTGGAAGTCTTCTCGATAACGGAATTGAGTGACAAAGTACCGGCTACCACCTCGTTCATCAGGAGCGGGAGCATCGTCTCAACACCCGGAAGCCCCGAGGGGGCGTCGGCAAAAGGAACCTCCTTATCTT
>Ga0163225_100166_pt1 | contig 21135 bp, 18 predicted proteins | sample MSEWel2016_04_06_2_FD_113145 | JGI IMG/M metagenome (GOLD analysis project Ga0163225, IMG submission 113145) | Subsurface microbial communities from deep shales in West Virginia, USA - MSEEL Well Study Marcellus 5H_2016_04_06 ... | reverse complement strand
CTACAGTTGTAGTCGGAGTTATTTTTACAATTTTATTAGACGGAACTTTTGGTCTGGTTAACTTTTTTATTGAAAGTATAGGTTTTGACAAAATAAGATTTTTGACAAGCACCACCTGGTCTAAAATTTCAATAGTTATAGTGCTTACCTGGCGCTGGGTGGGTTACAATACAATTATTATGCTGGCCGGGCTGCAGAATATACCTGAAGATTTGTATGAAGCCGCAGAGATAGATGGGGGAAGCACCTTACAGAAATTTTTCTATATTACAGTCCCCATGATGCGCCCAATTATACTATTTACTTTTATTTTATCAACAATTGGATCTTTCCAGATTTTTACCGAACCATACATTATGACCGGTGGAGGACCAATGCAGTCTTCTTTATCTGTTGTCCAGTATTTATATAATTCTGGTTTTCAGCAGTTTAGAATGGGCTATGCTTCAGCTTTATCCTATGTCTTATTTGCTATTATTTTTGTAGCTTCATATTTCCAGATTAAAGTTGGTTCTGGCGAGGAGGGAATTTAAACAATGTTTAAAAAAGATAATATGACAACAATTGTATTTTATATTTTACTGATCACAGGTGTTATCATCTCTTTATTCCCTTTTTTCTGGATGATTTCTTCATCTTTTAAAACACTGGCTGAAATCTCAGCCTATCCTCCCAGTTTATTTCCAGATAATATAATGTGGAATAATTATGTAGATGTATTTGACACTTTACCTTATGGTAGAAATCTCTTTAACTCATTTTTTGTTGCTTTTATGTATACTTTTTTTGGAGTCTTTATTTCTGCAACTGGAGGTTATGCTCTCTCAAAATATAGAGAAGCCCCGGGAAGAAAATTGTTTTTTGCTGTAATTTTATCAACAATGATGATTCCGATGCAGGTGCTGGCAATTCCATTATATATTTTAATGGCTCAGGTCGGCTGGATTAACTCCTATCCGGCATTGATTTTGCCATTTGCTGCTCAGGGCTTTGGTTTATTTATGCTCAAACAGTATATTGATGGTATTCCCGATGATTTAATTGAAGCAGCCAGGATTGACGGCTGTGGAGAATTCAGGATTTTCTTTCAGATCATTTTGCCGGTCATCAAACCAGCTGTGGCAGCACTGGGAACAATTTATTTTATGAATAATTATAATCTGTTTTTCTGGCCTTTAATTGTCACCAACAAAACAATTATGTATACGGTTCCGGTGGCTATTGCTCAGCTGCAGGGCCAGCAGTTTGGAATACCTCTCCATCACATTATGGCAGCAGCAACAATGTCAACAGCACCTTTGATAATTATTTTCCTATATTTCCAGAAATACATTATCTCAGGTATTACAATGGGGGCTCTAAAGGGATAAGAGATTATGGCTTCAGCTGCAGAGTAAAATAGGCTGGAGCTTTAATTATCTAAATCAGCTAGCAATAATTTAATTGAGTAAATTGGATAATTAATAATATTGGATAATTAATAATTAAGACTCGCAAAGGATGATAAAAAGTTAAAAATATCATATAATGAGATTAGTGATTAAAAGCGCTTTAAAACAAAAAATCTTAGAAGAGGTGAGTTAAATGAAAGAATGGGAAGATCCAACAATTTTTGCAGTTAATAAGCGTCTGCCTCATGCGAATCGTATTTTCTTTTTAGATCAGCAGACATTAAAAGACTATAATTTTCAATCGTTAAATGGAGAGTGGGATTTTAAGTATCTCTCAAACCAGAATACATATCAGCAGGACTTTTACAGAAAAGATTTTTCTACTGTCGACTGGGATACAATTACTGTCCCTTCTAACTGGCAGCTTCAGGGTTATGATAGACCACATTATACCAATGTAAATTATCCATTTCCCGTAGAACCACCTAAGGTACCATCAGAAAATCCAGCCGGCCTTTATCGCCGCAAATTTTATCTGAGTCCGGATCGAGAAGGTGAACAGAATCTTATTCGTTTTGAAGGGGTTGATTCTGCCTTTTATCTCTGGTTAAACGGGGAATATATTGGCTACAGTCAGGGAAGTAGGCTGGCAGCTGAGTTTGATTTAACTAAGCATTTAAATTATGGTGGAAACAATATACTGGCTGTTAAGGTTATTAAATGGTCAGATGGAAGCTACTTAGAAGATCAGGATATGTGGTGGTTGAGCGGAATTTTTCGGGATGTGTACCTCTATTCTCAGCCTTTTTTCCAGATTGAAGATTTTAAAATCGAAAGCGAATTTAAAAGAAATCAGGAAATTGGAGTTTTAAACTGTGATTTTGAGGTGCTTTCCTATCAGAAATTTATTCCAGCGGGTGGTAAAATAAAAATTAGTCTCTCTGATCAGGGAGTTAAGGCAGCGGAAAAAACACTCGAGCTGCCGGCTTTAAAAAAGACCAGGCTCAAAAAATTTAAAACTGAACTGGAAATAACTGAGCCAGTACCCTGGTCAGCCGAAAATCCATATCTTTATCAGCTGGGGGTTGAACTTTTAGATCCAGAAGGAGAAACAATACAGACTATCAGACAGAAAGCCGCTTTTAGAACAGTTGAAATTAAAGATGCCCAGCTGCTGGTTAACGGAGAGGCAGTAATGATCAGGGGAGTCAACAGACATGATTTTGATCCAGAGCTGGGGCGGACTGTCAGCAGAGCTCAGATGGAAAAAGATGTACTGCTGATGAAACAGCATAATATCAATGCTGTTCGGACAGCCCATTATCCAAACCACCCCTATTTTTACGAGCTCTGTGATAGGTATGGACTTTATGTACTGGCAGAAACAGACATAGAATGTCACGGTATGGAACCTGTTGGCCGCTGGGATGAGCTGGCAGATTCCAGAGAGTGGACAGCAGCTTTTGTGGATCGGATGGATAGAATGGTCGAGCATTATAAAAATCATCCTTCTATAATAATCTGGTCTTTAGGTAATGAATCAGGTTTTGGTGACAATCACCGCAAAATGGCGGAGCTGACCCGCAGACTTGATCCGACTCGTCCTATCCATTATGAGGGTGACCGCAAGCAGGAAGTTGTTGATATCATTGGACCAATGTACCCTACAATTGAGCAGACTGCAGAACTTGCAAAAAAACAGGAAAAGCCGGTTATCCTCTGTGAATACGCTCATGCAATGGGAAATGGCCCGGGTGAACTTAAAGAATACTGGGATGTTTTTTATGAGCATCCTTCAGCTCAGGGAGGATTTATCTGGGACTGGCTTGATCAGGGAATTAAAGTTGAAAATGCAGAGGGAGAGATCTGCTATACCTATGGTGGAGACTTTGGAGAAGAACCTCATGATAAAAACTTTAATATTAATGGGCTTGTATTTCCAGACCGCACTCCTTCTCCCGGCCTAACAGAATATAAGTATGTGATGGCACCATTTAAGATTAAAGACTTTAATTTTAAAGAGGCTAAAGTAACAATAGAAAATCAATTTGACTTTATAGACAGCTCAGACTATCTGCTGAACTGGGAGGTTAAAACTGCAGGTAGAGTAATCGAAAGTGGCAGCCTTGATTTTGAGTTAAAAGCCGGAGAAGTTAAAGAATTTGGAATCAAAGGTCTTCAACTTGATAATCTGGAGCTCCTGATTGAAGAAAAAGGGAGAGAAATTGAAACTAATTTACCGGCTGACAGTTATCTTAATTTCAGGATTAAATTAAAGAATAAGAAAAACTGGGCAGAACCCGGACATGTGATTACATTTAGACAGATCAAATTACCATTTGTTTTTGACCGCCTCTATCATCCGGCTGAAAACCATTCCAAAAATAAGGATTTAACTATCCAGGAAAGTGATCTTTATTTAAAAATTGAAGGCAGTGATTTTAAGATCTACTTTAATAAAGCCAGTGGTCAGCTCAGTGATTATAATTATAGAGGCAAAAGAATTATCGAAAAGGGACCTGAACTTAGTTTCTGGAGAGCGCCAATAGACAATGATAATACCGAAGTCACCTATAATTATACAACTGACTGGAAAGAAGAGGGTATTGATAAGTTAAGACAGTGGCTGGAACTGCTCAAAGTTGTAGAAGTTAAATCCAGCTATATACTAATTAAAAGTAAATATACACTTGCTCCAGCAGCTAAGGATTTAATTATCAGAGCAAGTCTTGAATATAAGATTTACAATAATGGAGAAGTTGAAATCACAGCTGCCGGTGGATTTGCAGATCAAAAAGAGCATTCACTGCCGAGAATTGCTCTAGAACTGGAGTTGAGTCAGGATTTAGAGCAGCTTAGCTGGTTTGGTAGAGGGCCGGGAGAATCATATCCAGACAGCAAAAGGGCAGCATATGTTGATTTCTTTACTAAAAATGTAGGAGAACTGCATACACCTTATGTCTATCCTCAGGACAATGGAAATCGGTCTGAGACTAAATGGCTGCAGTTAAAAAATAGAGTTGGAGCAGGAATTGAATTCTATAATTCCAATAAATTCGATTTTACTGCTCACTGTTACAGCAAAAAAGATCTGGAACTTGCCGAACACGACTGTGAACTTCCCGATAGAGATGAAATTTATCTGGAACTAATTCATCAAAATAGAGGTCTGGGAAGTACTTCCTGTGGACCGAAAGCCTTAGAGAAATATGAGCTGAAAGTAAAAGAGTTTGAATTCCAGCTTAAATTTAAAGGAATAGACTATTAAGATCTGATATATAAGTACCAGGTACAAAACAGCTGTTTTGTACCTGGTACCAAAGAAATGATATGGAATGAAAATGAACTTAAACGTTTTAAAAGAGGGCGATTATATGGCTGTAACTTTAAATGATATTGCCAAAAAAGCAGGTGTTTCTTTAGCAACAGTCTCACTTGCTCTAAATGGCAGCAATAAAGTAAATAAGGATACTAAAAATCGCATCAAAAAAATTGCAGAAGAACTTAACTATGTACCCAATGCGAGAGCCCGGGCTTTAGTCAAAAAGTCAACTAAAACTATTGGGCTGGTAATTCCGGAGGTAGTTAATCCCTTTTTTGCAGAACTGGCTCAGTCAATTAAGGATTATGTTCGCAGTCAGGACTTTAATGTTATTTTATGCAGTACTGACTATCAAAGTGAAGAAGAGCTGAGATATATTAATATGTTCCGCTCCGGTCAGGTCGATGGCGCAATATTTGCCTGTGTGGGAGATATGATGGCCCAGCATAATGATCTGATTATCAAACTTGTAGAAGAAAATATACCTGTTGTTTATGTAGATCGCGATGGTGTTGACCATGATCTGATTCCGGTTGTTAAAAGTGATGTTTATCATGCTGCTTATCAGGCAGCCGACTATTTAATTTCTCTGGGACATAAAAATTTGGGTTTTATTGGTCAGAGTGTAGAAAGATTAAGTGGAGTTAAAAGTGCTTTAAAAAACCAGGGTTTAGAGATTAAAGAGAAAAATATTTATTATGATTATTTGAAAATGGAGGGTGGCTATTCAGTTGGTGAGAAGATAGCTGCTAGAAAAAATAAACCAGATGCTGTAGTCTGTCTAAATGATGAGATTGCCATTGGTGTTATTCAGGCCTTAATCGCTAAAGATGTTAAAGTTCCAGAGGAGATATCAGTGGTAGGAATTGATAATATTAAGATGGCAAGTTTTTATAATCCATCTTTAACCACAGTCAATATACCCGTAAGTAAAATGGGAGAAAAGGCTGCTGAAATTCTGATGAAGAGAATAACAGGAAAAACTTTAAGTCCTAAAGAAAAATTCTTCATCTTTCCTACCAAGCTTGTTATTAGAGATTCAACTAGAAAAATATAAATTGTACTTCCCTTATCAGAAAGACTCTACTGGATTGCAATCCGGTAGAGTTTTTTTATTTTTTCTGATAGAATAACGTTAGGTACCAGGTACAAAAAGGGTTTTTTGTACCTGGTACAGAAGAAAAATTTCACAAAAGAAAATAAATCAAAATTGGAGGCAAAAATATGAAAATAGCACCATTTAAAGTAGAAGAATGGATGAACGAGTATGAGATGGATGCTGAATACAATATTGCGGAAACCTGTGTCGAATCACTGACAGTAGAAGAATTATTAAATTTTAGTGATGACCCGGCTGCCAGGCTGGAAGAAATTAAAAAGCTGCAGCTTACCTATGGGGATATCAAAGGTTCAAAAGAATTTAAAGCAGGAGTTAGCAGTCTCTATGAGAGTGTGAAGCCGGAAAATATTTTACCATCACACGGAGCAATTGGCGCCAACTTTCTCTTATTATACTCTCTGATTGAAGCCGGAGATGAAGTTGTTTCTGTTTTCCCTACTTACCAGCAGCTTTATTCTATTCCCGAATCTTTTGGAGCTGAGGTTAAAAAACTGGACTTAAAATATGAAGATGGCTTTCTGCCGGATTTAAATAAATTGAGGACTTTAGTGACTGAAAAGACTAAACTGATTGCAATCAACAATCCTAATAATCCTTCCGGAGTAGTAATGAGTAGAGAAATTTTAGCAGAGATAGTTGAGATTGCAAGAGATGTTGACGCCTATATTTTAGCAGATGAGGTTTATCGGGGTTTTGATCTGGAAGCAGAAATTCCTTCGATCGCTGATCTTTACGAAAAGGGAATCAGTGTGGGCAGTATGTCCAAAGTCTTTTCGCTGGCCGGACTGAGGATGGGCTGGATTGCTGGCCCGGAGGAGATAATTGAGCTCTGTCAGCTGCACAGGGATTACACAACTATTTCTAATGGTATGATATCTGACTATCTTTCTACAATTGCCCTGGAGAATAAGGATAAAATTATAAAGAGAAACCTCGCCAAAGTAAAAAAACAGCTGCAGATTTTGGATGACTGGGTTCAGAGTCAGGAATTAATTGAGTATGTTAAGCCAAATGGAGGTACCACTGCTTTTTTAAAGTATCAGCTGGAACTTGATTCTGAAACTTTTGCCAAAAAATTATTTAAAGAAAAAGGTGTTCTGGTAGTACCCGGTACTGCTTTTGGTAGAGAAGGATTTTTAAGAATTGGTTTTGCCGGCAGTGAACCGGTGTTAAAAAAAGGTTTAGCTTTATTAGAAGAATTTCTGGAGGAAAATAATAATGGAAAAAAATTCTAAGTGCCCGGTACCAAAAATAAATTTTGCAGTTATTGGAATTGGCTGGCGGGCTGAATTTTTCTTGAGAATTGCCAGAGCCCTGCCAGAACAGTTTGAAGTCTTAGGTGTTGTCAGCAGTAGAACCAGTAAACGAGAAGAGATTAGAAATAAGTGGGGACTTAGGGCCTATCAATCAGCTGAAGAACTACTTGCAAATGAGAAGCCAGATTTTGTAGTGCTTTCTATCAGTAAAGAGGCAGCTGCTGAAGTGATTTTGCAGCTGGCAGAATCCGGGATTCCAATTTTAGCAGAGACTCCACCGGCAGCCAATTTGTCAGAACTGATTAAGTTGAATAAAAAACTGGGGGAAGATTATCCGATTCAGATTGCCGAACAGTATCATCTCCAGCCATTACATCAGGCTATTTTTAAACTTGTTAATTCCGGACGCCTGGGAGAAGTTAATTATGCTCGAGTTTCAATCAGCCACGGCTATCATGCAGTAAGTCTGCTGCGTAAGGCTCTGGGAATTGAATTTGAAAATGCAGAAATTGAAGCCAGAAGTTTTGAACAACCGATAGTAAAAGGACCTGATCGTTCTGGAGCGCCCGGGAAAAGGGAAATTGTCAGCAAAAGGCATGAGTTTGCATTTTTAGATTTTGATGGCAAATTGGGAGTCTATGATTTTGAGCGGGATCAGCATCGGTCCTGGATTAGATCCCAGGAGATTTTGATTAGAGGCAGTGAAGGTGAAATAAAAAATTCAACTTTAAAATATTTAAAAGACTATCAGACTCCAGTTGAATTAGAGTTAAAAAGAGTAGAAGCTGGAATTAATCAGAATCTGGAAGGTTTTTATCTAAAGGGAATAACCTGTGGTGAAGAGTGGCTTTATCAAAATCCATTTCTTCCTGCTAGATTTTCAGATGATGAAATCGCTGTTGCAGCAGCTTTAGTTAAAATGAAGAAGTTTTTGGAAACCGGAATAAGTTTTTATTCTTTAGCTGAAGCTTCTCAGGATCAATATTTAGCTTTAATGATCGAAGAATCTTTTCAGAAAAAGGAAAAAATCGAAACTCAAAAACAGATCTGGAGTTCCTATTAGAAAATGATTTTGAAAAAAATTTCTAAGTACCCGGTACCAAAAAAATGAGAAGGTGATTCTGATGGAAAAAAATCAAATTTTTATAAATTATGGTGATCAGGGTAAAGTAATGGTCAAAGAACTGCTGCAGAAACTAAAAATTGAAGCGGAGCTGCAGCCAGATGATCTGATTGCCTTAAAGCCAAATCTAGTTAATGCTACTAAATCAGAAAAAGGAGCTACAACTGATCCAGAAATTGTAAAAGGAGTGATTGAATATCTGCAGGCCAGGGGTTTTGATAATTTAATGATTATTGAGGGTTCCTGGGTGGGAGCAGATACAGAGAAGGCTTTTGAGGTCTGCGGTTATCAGAAGCTGGCCCGGGACTATGAGATTTCATTATATAACTTAAAAAATGATAATTTTATCAAAAAGTCCTATCAGGGGCTGGAAATTGAGATAGCTGAGAAAGCACTTCAGGCTGACTATTTAATCAATCTGCCGGTCCTGAAGGGCCACTGTCAGACCAATATCACCTGTGCCCTTAAAAATCTTAAAGGCTGTATTTCCGATTCTGAAAAAAGGAAGTTCCACCGCCAGGGGCTGCATCAGCCAATTGCTTATTTAAATAAGCTATTAAAACAGGATTTGATTATTGTAGATGGAATTTACGGGGACCTCGATTTTGAAGAAGGTGGAAATCCGGTTAAAATGAATAGAATTATTGCCGCTCAGGATCCTGTTCTAGTAGACAGCTATGCAGCTGAACTGCTGGGCTATTCCACGGCAGAAGTCGAGTATATAGAAATAGCAGCTCAAATTGGAGTAGGCAGTAAAGATTTATCTGGGGCAGAGATAATTGAGCTAAATCAGGATCGAGCAGCAGTAATTGAATATTCTTCCCGCAAAATTAAAAAGCTGGCAGCCAAAGTTAAAGCAAAAGATGCCTGCTCAGCTTGTTATGGCAGTCTGATTCATGCTCTAAAAAGAATAGAAAGAACAGGTCAGCTGGGTAAAATTGCGGGGATGATTAAAATCGGTCAGGGCTATCAGGGAGAAGAAATCTCAGGGATTGGAATCGGCAGCTGCTGCAGTAGAGCTGATGGTTATGTTAAAGGCTGTCCCCCTTCAGCCAGAGCAATCTTAGGTTTTCTGGAGGAGAAATATCAGATAAGAGTATAAATTTTTAGGTATCACATTATAGTGAAATTATAGTGAAAAAAATAACTTGTACCAGGTACAAATCGTTCGATTTGTACCTGGTACCTATATATTATATAATAAACTAAAAGATAAGAGTCAGAAAAAATTAGGAGGAATAACAGAATGAGAGAGAAAATGATATTTTTATTGCTAGCAATGTTAATCTTTTCACTTATTATTTCAACCGGAAGTGTCGCTGCATCTGAGATGACACTGGAAATAGGAATTATGCCGGCTGTAGATTCAGCCCCAATTTTGCTGGCCCAGGAAAAGGGATATTTTGCCGAAGAAAATCTGAAGATCCAGATTGGTGTTTACACAAATGCAGTGAACAGACAGACTGCTCTCCAGACCAATAAACTTGATGGAGCAATGACTGATTTGATTGCTTTTGTTAATAATGTTAATAACGGTTTTCCGGTTAAGATAACTACCAGTACTGACGGAAGCTTTCCTATTTTAGTCAGTAAGGATTTTGAAGAAAAAGAAGAGGTTAAGATCGGAATGATGGAAGTCAGTGTAACTAACTTTTTATCAGAGCAGTTTTTGGGAGAAGAGTATGAGCTAAATAAAATCTTTGTTCCCGCGATTCCTGCTCGACTTGAAATGCTTAAATCAGGACAGCTGGAGATGGCAGTAATTCCGGAGCCACTTGCTTCAACCGCAGAACTACAGGGCTTAGAAAAAAGAGTTTATAAAAATAAATATAATTTTACGCCAGAAGCAATGATTTTTACCGAAAAAACACTTACAGAAAAAGATGAAGCAGCTGCAGCTTTCCACAGAGCCTACAATAGAGCAGTAAAAGAAATTCAGCAGGATGATGCTGAAGCCAGAGAAATTTTAATTAATAAATTAGATTTACCGATGGAGATCAAAGATTTAATTGCAATGCCGGAATACCACTTAAGCAGAGTCCCGACCGAAGCATATTTAAATCGAGTTATAGAGTGGATTGAAAAAACTGACGGCAGTGAAATTGATATTAATTATAATCAGGTTGTAGAAGGGAAGTACAGCAGTCAATGATTGAGGTAAAAGAATTAGATTTTGCTTATCAAAAAGAAAAGGTTTTAAAAAATATAAATTTAGAGGTTAAAAAAGGAGAGAGTCTTGCCGTAATTGGACCTTCCGGCTGTGGTAAGACTACACTGCTTTATCTGCTGGCAGGTCTGGAAGAGGCGGATCGGGGAACAATTAAAATTAACTCTCAGCTTTTAACCGGAATTCGGGATAGAAGTGGGGTTATTCTGCAGGATTATGGTCTTTTCCCCTGGAAAACCGTTTATAATAATCTGGCCCTCGGCCTCAAGATTAGAGGAGCAGCAGGCCAGGAAATCAAAGAAAAGGTTAATTCAGCTTTAAAGCGACTTAAAATATCTGAACTTAAAGATAAATATCCAGCAGAATTAAGCGGCGGCCAGAAACAGCGGGTAGCAGTCGGCCGCTCCCTGGTGCTGGCCCCGGATTTATTATTAATGGATGAACCTTTTTCTGCCCTGGATGCCCTGACCAGAGAAGAAATGCAGAATTTAATTCTGGAAATTTACGCCCGGGAAAATTTTACTTATGTGCTGGTAACCCATGATATTGCGGAGGCTGCTTTTTTAGGCCGCAAAATTGCAGTAATCAAAGAAGGGAAAATTGCAGCAGTCCTGGAAAACCCTCATTTTGGAGAAAAAGCTCTGCGGGAAAAAGAAGAATTTTTTGAGCTGCAGAAAAAGCTGAGGAATTTAATGTCTTTAGAGGCTGAAGGAGAGGATAAAGATGAAAAAACAGAAATTTGACAGCTTATATGCACTGCTGTTAATTGTGGCTGTCTGGTATTTACTTTATTTTAGCATTGATTCAGCAATTATCAGCTCTCCGACAGCAGTTATTAAAGTCTTTGCTGCCAATTTCAGCAGCGAAATCCTGCCTCATCTCTTAATGAGTTTTTATCGGATTACAGCTGCGGTATTGGTGTCACTGATTTTGGGTGTCAGTATTGGTCTGCTGACAGGGATGCATCCTAAAATTGATAGATATTTAGCTCCCCTAATTTATCTTTTGTATCCAATTCCCAAAATTGCTTTTCTGCCGGTCTTTATGCTTTTGTTTGGGCTGGGAGATCTCTCCAAAATAATTTTGCTGATTGTAATAGTGATTTTTCAGATTATAGTTACCACTCGAGATGGAGTGCGCAGTATTGACAGCAAATATTTTGCTTCTGCCCGCTCCCTGGGGATGGACAGACTTGATATCTATCAGCATCTGGTGCTTCCCGCTGTTTTTCCGGGGATACTTACAGCTTTAAGAATCACTATTGGAACCAGTATTGCAGTCTTATTTTTTGCGGAAAATTTTGCAGTTAGATATGGAATTGGCTATTATATAATGAACAGCTGGTCGATGGTTAATTACCTAAAAATGTACAGCGGTATAATTGCAGTCAGCCTGCTTGGTTATTTCTTATTTAAAGGAATTGATCTGCTGGAGGATAAATTCTGCAGCTGGCAGAAACTTTCTGATAAAAATTAATAACCATTGGTTTAAATAAATCGAATTGTACTCAATTTAATTCTTAAAATGTAATCAATGATACAGAAAGTTTTCAGCTTAGATGTTAATTTATAATTAGTAAATAAAAATAAATATTAAAATTTCAAAATTCAAATCTAAGATTGAAGGGGGAAAAATAATGAAAAACGTGGGTCAAACTGATAAGTGGATCAGGATAATACTCGGTATTGTTCTGCTGTCGATGTTTTTCTTTGTCGAAGGAAATGCTAAGTATTTTGGTATTTTAGGAATCATCCCTCTCTACACGGGATTGTCAGGTAACTGCATGCTGTACAAACTTTTGGGAATTAATACCCGGAAGGATAAATAGTTAATTTATTATCCCCGGTCAAATGGGGATAATTAATATAAATTTTTTTGAGCTGAATCCGGAGTAAAAAGCTCGGATATGGAACTAATGAATCGAATCTGGAACCAATGAAAATGAATCATTTTACTTAAAATTAAGCAAGATATTTTTGGGGAGGTATTATTAATGACTAAATTATTAATCACATATTACAGTTCTTATGGACACATGTATCAGATGGCAGAGGCAGCTCGAGATGCTGCAGTAGAGAACAATGATTATCAAGTAAAGCTGCGCAAAATTCCGGAACTGGAAACAGCTAAAAAGGCAATGTCCGGCCAGGATCCTTATCTTCAGGCTCAGGAATCTCAGTCAGAAGTAGAAGAGGTTACTTTAACTGATCTGGACTGGGCAGATGGTATTGTCTGGGGTATTCCAACTCGGTTTGGTAATATGCCGGCTCAGGTTAAGCAGTTTATTGATACTGCTGGTGGACTCTGGGCAGAAGGTAAGTTGGAAGATAAAGCAGTCGGTATTATGAGCAGTTCCAATACTGTTCACGGCGGCCAGGAAAGCACAATTCTATCTTCCATGATCCCTCTGCTTCACTTTGGTATGATCTTTGTAGGGTCAACTTACGGCCAGAATCCAGAATTAAATGCAGATAAGCTGCAGGGAGGAAGTCCTTATGGACCTTCCACAATTGCCGGTGGAGATGGCAGCAAACAGCCCACAGAAGGCGATCTAAAAATGGCCGGCAGACTGGCTAAAAGAGTAGCCAGAGTTGCTAAGGGAATTAAATCTACTAAATAAGAGATTTAAGTATCAAAAACTCAGATTAAGATTAATAAAGAAAGCTAATATTAATAAATAAATTGAATTTAAGCAAATAGATTTCCAATATATTCTCTAATGCTCTTTGGTAATCCGGTGGAAGAGCCAGACGAAAAGGAATTTGAACCACTGGAAGAAAGAATTGAAGTTTATAAATAGTTTTGTTCAAATCGGCAGCAGACCAGTTAAGTTTAATTCTGGTTAATGCCGATTTTTTGTATTTTTACTCAAATAGTAGTATAATAAAAGTAAGGAATATTAATCTTACTTTAAAATAAGAAGGTGAGTGTATGTATCAGGTTAAAATCTCTTCCAAAGGCCAAATTACAATCCCCAAAAAGTTACGGGAGAAATTGAATTTAACTAAAGGTGATCAGTTAATAATTAAAGAGAGCAAACAGGGCTATTATTTTGAAAAAAAAGTTGATCAGAATAAAATTAAAAACTATGTAGGGATTTTAAATGAGAATAAGAGCAGTGACCAATTAGTTGAGGAGTTGAGAGGTAATGCAGATTGCGGTTGATACAAACATTTTATTTGATATTTTATTACCTGATCCCGACTATAAAGACAGTTCCCTAAAATTAATTTTAAACTACAGTTCACAGAATTTAATTATTTCTCAAATAGTTTATGCAGAACTTGCTGCTCACTTTAACAACCCAGCTTTATTGAATAGTTTTCTGAAAGATTCAAATATTCAGTTTAAAGCTATTGGTAAAAAAGGGCTGCAGTTTGCTGCGGCTGCCTGGAAAGAATATAATCAAAATCGAGACAGTCAATTAGAATGCAGTAAGTGTGGTTCAAAAAACACTTTTTATTGTTCAGATTGCGGCAGTAAAATAACTTCCAGACAGCATATAATGGCGGATTTTCTAATTGCAGCTCATGCAGTAGAAAATGAAGCTCTACTATTAAGCCGGGACCGGGGTTTTTATCGAAATCACTTTAAAGAATTGGAAATTAAATCTTCATAATTGCTTACAGCTTAAGAATTTACTAAATCAATTTAGTTTATTTTTCGACAAAAAAGTCAAAATGCTTGTAAGTAGCACTAAATTAATGATAAAATAGAAGACAGGATAATAATAGGGGAAATATATGTAATAAAAAAAGGGTTGATTTGAATGCTGACAATTAAGGATATTGCCAGAAAGGCAGGGGTTTCAGTAGCAACTGTCTCTAAGGTAATGAATGGTTATGACGATATTGGGGAAGTCACAAAGGCAAAGGTTTTAAAAATTATTGAAGAAAATAACTATCGACCAAATGCCAATGCACAATCTTTAAGAACAAATAAATCTTTTCTGGTCGGTCTTTTTTTTAAGGATCACCAGGACAGTGGAGTTAAGCATCCGTTTTTTAGAGGTATTATTTCTGGTTTAGAGGAAAAACTGCTGGAAAATAATTATGATATGATCTTATTTTCCGCTAACTGGGAGGACCAATTCAGTTATTTAGAAAAGTGTGAGTTCCGTAATGTTGATGGGGCTATTTTGATGGGAATGCCCAGGGACGATCCTAAATTACCGGAACTTTTAAATGCTAAAATTCCATCAGTTTTTATTGATCTTGATATGTCTGCTGAGCGCGCCTCTTATATTATTTCGGATAACGAAGAAGGTGCTCGCAAAGCTGTCAGGCATCTGGCAGAATTGGGACATCAAAAGATTGCCACTATTGAGGGTGAAGAAATTACTGTTCCAACTCAAAAAAGACTGGCCGGTTATAAAGCTGAAATGGAAGCTCAGAACTTAGAAATCAGAGATGAATGGGTAATTCAGGGTCGGTTTAGTGTGGACGGCGGCTGTCAGGCGATGAAAGAAATTTTGCGATTAGAAGATAAACCAACAGCAATTTTCTGTCAGGGTGACGAAATAGCAGTTGGAGCAATGCAGGCAATTGAAGAAGCCGGGCTAAAGGTGCCTGATGATTTTTCTATTGTTGGTTTTGATGACATAGAAATCAGCCAGTATTTAAACCCGGCTCTGACTACAGTCGGTCAGAAAAAGGAAGAGATGGGGATAGAAGCAGCTAAGATGGTTATCGAGCTGATTAATAATCAGGAAGAGAAGGTCGAGCCCGAAATAATCGATACTGAACTGATAGTCAGGAATTCGACCAGGAGGCTGTAAGATTAATAGAGAATATTTTTTGAAACATAATAGGTGGTTATTTAATAGCGGCTTTCTTAATTGAGAGCTGTTTTTCTTTTAAGATTACTTTAAATGATGTATAATCCTAAATTATTTTTTAAACTAAAAATCCAGAAGGAAGTGTTAGCATGAACAGATTGACAGGAATTGTACCTGCTTTAATGACACCATTTAAAGAAAGTGGAGAGATAGATTATGAATTTTTAAAGGAACATCTTGATTTTTTGATTGAAGCAGAAGTTGATTCACTTTACATACTTGGAACAGCAGCAGAAGTGTTTTTAATGGACTTAGAAGAGAGAAAAGAGGTGGCCCGGACTGTTGTTGAATATACTGCCGGCCGGATTCCAGTTTTTATGCATGCTGGAGATTTAAGAATGGATCAGGCTGAGCAGATGATTGACTTTGCTAAAAACATAGATATTGCTGGTCTGGGAGCGGTAACTCCATTCTATTATCATTTTTCTCAGCCGCAGATGATTGATTACTATCAGAAGCTTGCTGAGCTGGCAGCTCCGGAATTGAATTTGTATCTCTATAATCTGCCATCATATACTACCAACGATCTGCTGCCTGATTCTGTGGCAGAACTGAGTCAGACCAAAAATATCATTGGAATTAAAAACAGCATGGGAGATCTGGAACGATTATATTCCTTAATCGATCAGAGCGAAGATGATTTTGATATCATTATGGGTAATGATTTACTTGCCTATCCGGCCTTTTTATATGGTGCTAAAGCGGTAGTTTCCGGCCATTCCAATGTCTTCCCCGAGATTTTTGTTAAACTTTATCAGGCCCTGGAAGCCGGAGATTTAAAGACAGCCCGTAAAATGCAGGAAGCCACTACTCTTATTGGCAGGGTTTTAAAAGGCGGCAGCAATCTGGCTTATTATAAGAAAGCTGTGGAATTTAGAGGCTTTAGGGAAGTTTACAGCAGAGAGCCGATAGGAAGATTAAATAGTAAGGAAATTGAAAAACTGAAATCTGAGATTAAAATGATTGAAGAAAAATATTTATAAAAGCTCAGGAAAGGGATGATTAAGAATGAGAATTAAGTATCAAAAACTTTATAATAAATTTTTAGAAATTCTTTTAGACAGAGGATTTGAGAAGAAAAAAGCAGAAAAAGCGGCTGAAAATTTTGCCAACAGCAGTCTGGATGGATTTCAATCACATGGAATCAATAGATTTCCCCGCTTTATAGAAATGATTGATCAGGGTTATATTGATATTGAGGCTGAGCCGGAGAAAGTTGACCAGAATGGTAATATTGAAATCTACGATGGAAATTTAGGTCCCGGCAATTTGAATGCGCAGCAGGTAATGGAAAAGGCAATCAAAAAAGCAAAAAAAGAGGGGGCTGCTGTCATGGCCTTAAGAAACACAAATCATTGGATGCGCGGGGGTGCTTTTGGCTGGCAGGCAGCAGAGGCAGGCTGTGGGGCAATCTGTTTTACCAATACTCTGCCAAATTTACCACCCTGGGGAGCTAAAGAAAATAAAATTGGAAATAATCCTCTGGTGATGGCCATTCCCCGTCAGGAAAAACACATAGTTTTAGATATGGCAGTTTCTCAGTACGCCTATGGTAAGTTAGAAAAGTATGCAGTGGAAGATCGAGAACTTCCCTATCCTGGCGGCTATAATAAAGAGGGAGAACTGACTACCAATCCGAAAGAGATTTTGGAGGCAGTAAGACCTATCCCGACTGGTTACTGGAAGGGTTCCGGGCTTTCAATCATGCTTGATTTATTTGCTTCTCTTTTATCAAATGGTTTAAATACTTTTTTGATTGGTAAAAAAGAAAGAGAGTATGCACTTTCACAGCTTTTTTTGGTATTTGATATGGAAGGAAAGATTGAAGAAGAGCGAATTGAAGAAACTGTTGAATCGGTTCATTCAGCAGAAAGAGTTGATCCCGAACAAAAACCAACCTATCCGGGCGAAGGAACCTATCTGCGGAGAAAAGAAAATCTCGAAAAAGGAATTCCAGTTCAAAAAGAAGTCTGGGAAAAAATCAATAATTTATAGTTAAAAATCAAGCAGTTTTCTTAATTGAGAGCTGTTTTTGCAATGATTTTGCTTAAAAAGCAGGAAGAAGTCAGTCAAAATAGAATAAATATTAATGAAAGATTATTATTCTGGAGAGGATTTTTATGGATAGAGCCAATACAGGTTTACATGAGCGTTTAAAAAAGACAACTGCGATTTCACAGCTGGGGCAGGGGATGGATGTGGGAGCTTTAAATGACTACTCCCATCAGATTGCACTTTATCTGCTGCTTAAAGTTTTTAAGCGGGAAATTAATAATAATAGTCAGCGGCAGAGACGTGATCTGATTTCAATGACTACAGCAGTGGTTAAAGAGATGAAGCTGCCAATTAATCTGGAAGAAATTGAAAGACTGGTGGATGGAGTCCTCTACTCTGGAGATCCAAAACAGCAGTCTTACTTTACTGCCCGGATTTATGATGAAAAAGCCGGGGAGATCAGAGAATTTAAATACCGGTATTTAATACCCGACCGCGAGGCCTCTAACTGGCAGGAAGGTGGGAGCACAGTCTATATGCTCTCCGAAACTGCACAGGAGATTATTTTTATCACCAGAGAAATTTTAGAGGAATTTGGTTTTGATTTAGAGCAGTTTTATACCCTGCAGCTGATTAAAAATGGTAACTTTACTGAAGCCAAAAGTAGTGTCAGCAACTTAATTGCCCGGGTCCGCAATTTAATTAAAAAAGAAAAAGACTGGCGGGAAGATATTCTGCGCAATCCGGGGCTCATATTTTCGGCTTATAAGGAGCGTAAACGGCGAACGGAAGCCGAAGTTAGAGAACAGTTTAAAGACGAGAAAAAAGTTTTTAATGATATTTTTGTCTGGCAGGACAGGCTCGATACCTTTGAGAATGTAAATCGAAAAGAAGGAGAACTCCTTTTTGAAGAGCTGGAACGAGCCCGCTCCTTACACGACAGGCTGGCTGAGCTTACAATATCCAATCTTTCTCTGGAACTGCAGATTCGCAGGGATAATCCCGATATTTTCTGGAAGACTTCCCGTCTCAGTTTCAAAAAAGATTTCTGGCAGAATACCATCTTACAGGAGGGGCTGCCCCGGATGGAGCTTCTGGAAGAAATGCTAAATCCCTTATTTTCTCCGGCTCAGGACTTTATCTTTCCTTTAGATTGGGCCTGGTCAGAACAGCAGCTCTACAGTTATTTAGAAGAATCTGAAGCAGAGCTGGAAGAATTTGAGGTCGAAGCAGCACCCAAACGGGAATTTGACTGGGAGCTGATTTTAGATCTCTGGCAGGATGTTTTTAGGGAGTTAAAAGAAGAGGGAGAGTTTAATTTAAATCAGCTCAATCAGCTGCCCCCTGCGGAAAAAGAACGCTGGCTGAGTCAGGAAATCAATCTGGAATTATTTATGATGTTCATTATCACTGATATCAAATTAAGACTGGTTGAGGAATACCCGGGACTGGATGAGCGGCTGCTCTTATTTAAACGCCTGACAGAGAAAAATGAAGAATTTGCTGAACTGGCAGGGAAAAGAGTTAAAGCAGAACTAAATGCAGGCGCAGAAAAATTGAATCTTTTAGATCAGTTTATCATTTCACCCTATAAAATATATCTGGAGGCAGAATAAGATGGCATTTAATCAGGAACAGTTAGAAAAAGGAGCAGCTTTGTTTTTTAAACTATTAGATGAGCAGATAATTTCGGCTTCTGAACCGCTGGCGGAAAAGTACCGCAGTGACAGTGAAGTTCATAATATTGTCAACACCATGGCAGCTGAGGCTGGACTCAAGGTTTTTGCTACAGCCAGAAATGTCCATCTGATCTCAAAGGCCAGGGGTTCAAGTTTTGCCAATTCCTATACTCAAATGAAAAGTAAATATTCGGGTTTAAAGCGTAAAAGATATTTTTATCTGGCCAATATCATTATTTCAATTTTTCTGGCAGAGGTAGATAAAGAAAGCCATGTCCGGATCCGCTGGGAGGAAGAAGGAGTAAGCTACCACCGGCTTTCTGATCTGGTAACCTCGACCCTGGAGAGCTGGCAGCAGCGCAAAAAGGAAGATGATAGTTTTGCCGAGCAGTGGTCAATCGCAGTTGAAGAGGTGGCTGAGCTCTGGCTGACAGAGTTTAACGAATATAAGTTAAGTCAGGTTGATGAGACTATAGATGTCACCAGAACCAGAGGTAACCGCCTTTCTTTTATCAATACTGCTCTAAAACCCTTAACTGAACAGGGATTGATCATTGATCAGAGTGATGAGCTGAAGCTCATTCCCCGCCCCCAACTTTACGAGCGCCTGGATGAGATTTATCATGATCAGAAAAGATACAACCAATTTATGGATTTAATCAGAGAAACTCGCAGTAAAATTGAGCAGGAGGAAAATAACGATGCCCAGACTGAGTAAAATAAGAATTACCGGAAATAAATATGATGGATTTCAAAAACAGCACCGCAATTCAATTTTTGATCTGGAGGCTGACCACACCCTTTTTACCCTGCAGAACGGCAGCGGCAAGGGAGTTATGCTGCAGCTGATTTCGCAGCTGATGCTGCCCGGAACAGCCTGGGGTAAAAGAAATGGTAACAAGCTGGAAGGAATGTTCTATGACCGCTACCAGGTTTTTCAGCCCTACACTTTCCACGTAGTTTTGGAGTGGAGGCTTGACGGCAGAGATGATAAAAAGCTGCTGGCCGGAATCTGTGTTTCAGCCCACAAGCAGCAGAGTACTAACGATCAGGAGGGGAAGGTCGGCTTAAAATACTTTCTTTATACCCACCAGTATCAGGGTCAGAGCCGTTTTGGCCTGGAAAATCTACCGCTTTACACTAAAAGCAGTGACCAGGTTTTAGAATATGATAGACTGGAAGAATTTATCGACCAGAACCGCAGTGATTTTATGAAGTTTTCGAAAACAGCAGTTTCCAGCCTCAACTCGGAATATTATCAGTACTTAAGCAGCCACGGGATTTACCGCTCCGAGTGGGAAATCATGAAAAATATCAACCGCAGTGAGGGTGGACTGGAGAAATATTTTTCTCAGGCCAGGGATAATAAAGCACTTTTTGAACAGCTGATTATTCCGGCAGTTAGTGAAAGTATTTCCTACCGGGGAGAATCAGAACAGAATTCTCTGATCAATATTTTTGTGGATAATATTAAGATTGCAGAAAACCTGCCGGAGTTGATTTCGCGAACTGAAGATCTGCAGAATTTAGATCAGATGGTTGAACCACTCTTAAATGATGCTGAACAGGGTCTGAGGCTGAAAAAAACGAAGACCATGATTAGAGAAAGAGGTAACAATTATCTCCGGGGAATAGCTGACCGTCAGACTTTTCTGGAAAATGAACTGCGCCGCAGTGAGAATGATCTGGAAGCAGCGGAAAAGAAGATTAAAGATTTAAATTTTGCCCGGGAAAATTTAAAATATGTAGATAAAGCCAGAGAGCTTAAAAAACTAAAAGAACTGCAGCAGCAGGAACAGGAACAGCAGCAGGAACTGCAGACAAAAGAAACTGAGTTAAAAGAGAGCAGGCTGCAGTATCAGCTCAATCTGGAATATCTAAAATACCAAAAGCTGCAGCAGGAAGCAGCAGAGACACAGCAGAAAATTTCTAACTTAAAAGAGCGCAGTGAGTTTAAGGAAGTAGAGGCTGAGATTGAAAAAATCAAATCAAAACTGAAAAAAAATTACCAGCAGTTAAAAAATGAACTGCAGGCCAGTGCAGCCGATTATTATTCTCATCAGAAGTATTTAAAATCAGAAGAGAAAACTCTGATTCAGCGGCAAAAAGATCTTAAAAATTTGCTCCGGGATCAGGAGAGAATTATTGCTGACTATGAATTTGAAAAAGAAAAATTTGAAAGTGAAGAAAAAAGACTGGCTCAGTTTTTTAATCCCCTGCAGCTGGAAAGTCCGCGCTATCTGTT
>Ga0163225_100163_pt1 | contig 21389 bp, 16 predicted proteins | sample MSEWel2016_04_06_2_FD_113145 | JGI IMG/M metagenome (GOLD analysis project Ga0163225, IMG submission 113145) | Subsurface microbial communities from deep shales in West Virginia, USA - MSEEL Well Study Marcellus 5H_2016_04_06 ... | reverse complement strand
GTTATTTTGTTCTTTACCTACTTGAAAATACTGCGAATAGCGAGCTATTTAAAGGATTTTCAAGGAAGTTAAAGGGCAAAAGAACAAGTCTAAAGCGGCAAGTTATTTCGGCACAATCCCTTAATAAATACAACTACCAAAATGGCAAAATATTCCAGAATAGAAGTTTTTCAAAAAATGAAAGAAACCGGGGTTGTTCCGGTATTCTATCATGCCGACATTGATGTGGCAAAAAAAGTAGTAAAAGCCTGCTACGACGGCGGCATCCGAACCTTTGAGTGGGTTAACCGGGGAGATTTTGCACACGAAATATTCAGCGAATTAAACAAATATGCACTCAAAGAGCTTCCGGGAATGATTCTGGGGGCAGGTTCAGTAGTGGAAGAAGGAACTACAGCTATATATATTCAGGCCGGAGCCAACTTTATTGTCTCTCCCCTGTTGAATGAAAATATGGCACGCATCTGTAACCGTCGAAAAATTATGTGGGCCCCCGGTTGCGGTTCCGTTTCTGACATCGGCAAAGCCGAAGAACTTGGGGCAGAACTGGTAAAAATATTCCCGGCATCAGAAGTAGGCGGCCCCTCTTTTGTTAAAGGCGTTAAAGGCCCCTGCCCATGGACCAACATCATGCCCACCGGAGGCGTAGATACCTCCAAAGAGAACCTTCAGGAATGGTTCAATGCAGGTGTTACCTGTGTGGGAATGGGGTCAAAACTCTTCCCAAAAGATATGATTGAAAAAGGCGACTATGTTGGTCTAACCGCTAAAGTCAGCAAACTCATCAGTACCATTAACGAAATAAAAGCAGCATAACTATGACAGCACCAATTAAAGAACTCAACATCGAAGGCAAAGTAGCCGTAATCACCGGAGGTGGCGGCGTAATTTGCTCAGTAATGGCCAAAGCACTGGCCATGAATGGGGTTAAAACAGCAATCCTGGATCTCAAGAAAGAGAATGCCGATAAAGTGGCCAAGGAGATCATAGAAACTTACGGCACCGAAAGTATCGGTTTTGCCTCCAATGTATTAGACAAAGCATCGCTGGAAGCAGTGAAGAAAGAGATCAATGAAAAGCTGGGAAGCATTGACTTCCTCATTAATGGTGCGGGCGGAAATGCTGCCACTGCTACCTCTAAAGCTGAGAAAATTGAGCTTTCGGATCTGGACCATCTGGAAGATACCTTTTTCGGACTTGAACTGGAAGGATTCGACAAAACCTTTGCACTCAACTTTCAGGGAACATTGCTGCCCTCTATGGTTTTTGCTACCGATATGGTTAAAAAAGGAAATGGTGGAATCGTGAACATTTCGTCCATGAATTCTTATCGTCCGCTAACCAGAATCCCTGCCTATTCGGCCTCCAAAGCTGCCATCAACAACTTCACCCAGTGGCTGGCCGTGCATTTCGCAAAAACCGGAGTTCGCGTAAATGCCATTGCACCGGGATTTCTGCTCACCAATCAGAACCGCTTCTTGCTGGTCGATGAAAAAACAGGAGAATCTACACCACGAGGGAAAAAGATAATGAACGGAACTCCCATGGAACGCTACGGAACCCCCGAAGAACTTACAGGAGCTCTGACATTCCTGCTTTCCGACTGGTCGCAATTCATCACCGGAATCATTATTCCTGTGGATGGCGGATTCAGTGCGTACAGTGGAGTATAATAGCTGTTGGCGATAAACATTTTCACAAACATTTATCCTCATTCAATACTCCGTTATCCCGAAGTTTCTGGATTACAAACAGCTGATAATTAATCCATTACAAAACCAGGTATGCAGAACACAACTCATTCATAATAAAAACTTTGCGTCCTTGCGTCTCTGCGTTTAAGCTTTTTTTAACGTACTATTGCTCATTCATTTCTTGAACTAATTAAAAATCCGGCAAAATGAATCTACAACTTAAAGATAATTACAAATATTCCATGGTGGTTCCCACCAGTATGGGACTGCGAATCACTCCTGAAAACGGACAACCCGTGCACAGTAGTGACACCTTTAAAATGCAGGCCACCAGCGCCGAAACCAATGTAGCAAGCATCTCTTCTTATCTGGGGCTTCCTGTCAAGGTTCTCACCACATTCGTAAAGGGAAGTCCGTTGGCTCAATTCATCAAAAGTAACCTTCGCAACCGGCACATGGATTACGAAGGTCCCGAGGTAGAGCAGGGAAATCCCTGGGGATACCGCCACCAGTTCAACATTGCCGACAGTGGCTATGGCGGTCGTGGGCCCCGGGTTCAGAACGATCGGGCCGGCGAAGTGGGACGCACACTGAATGCCAAAGATTTTGACCTGGAAAGAATTTTTGGAGAGGAAGGTGTCCAGATTGTTCATTTATCAGGATTAATTGCTGCCTTGTCTCCGGAAACCAGTAACTTTTGTCTGGAAGTGGCCCGTTCGGCAAAAAAACATGACACACTAATCTCCTTCGACCTGAATTATCGGGCCACTTTTTGGGAAGGCCGCGAACTAGAGTTACGCGAAACCTTCACCGAGATTGCTTCCGTATCGGATGTCTTAATTGGAAACGAAGAGGACTTTCAGCTTTGCCTGGGAATCAAAGGACCTGAAGCAGGAGGAAAAGCCATCGGTGAAAAAATTGACAGCTTTAAAGAGATGATTATGCGTGTCAAAGAAGCCTTCCCAAATGCTTCTGTATTTGCCAACACCCTGCGCGAAGTTGTTAGTGCCAATGAACATTTATGGGGAGCCATAATGCTCCAGGGCGATAATTGGGAAGTCATTGAGCCACGCCCCATTCGTGTGCTCGACCGCATTGGCGGAGGCGACGGTTTTGTGGGTGGTTTGCTCTATGGTATTCTGAAAAAGTGGGCTCCTGAGAAATGGATTCAGTTTGGATGGGCTACCGGTGCTTTGGCCACTACATTTCTGACCGACTACGCCCAACCGGCTGATGAAGAGATGGTTTGGAGTCTCTGGAGCGGAAATGCAAGAGTAAAGAGATAACAATTGACGGATTGGCGCTCAACACTCCTGCGTTGCCGGAACAGAATCGTCTCCCAAAAATGAGCGTATTGGAATTCGTTCACAAAAAAAATTACTGATATGGTTTATTTTCAACGAGGATCAGAAAACGAAGCAATGGGTCCTGATGACCTGAAAAATGCTTTGTTTGCTGCATTGGAAAAAATAGGGACAAAGAAAAAAGTCCTGGTGGTTCCTCCCGACTACACAAGATATCACTCCAAAGCGGGCGAATTGACCTCCTACGCCTATGAGTTCTACAAAGAAAAATTAACCGATATTCTTCCGGCCTTAGGCACACACAGTCCAATGACGAATGAACAAATCGACCACATGTTTCCGGGGGTGCCCCAAGACCTGTTTAGAATCCACGACTGGCGCAACGACATTGTTACCCTGGGGGTGGTTCCTGGAAATTATATTTCGGAAATCACAGAAGGCAGGATCGATTACGACTGGCCGGCCCAGGTCAACAAGATGATAAATGAAGGTGGTCACGACCTTATCCTGTCTATCGGTCAAGTAGTTCCTCATGAAGTGATTGGCATGGCCAACTACAACAAAAATATTTTTGTGGGAACAGGAGGCTCCGAAGGCATCAACAAAAGTCACTTTATTGGAGCAGCTTACGGCATGGAGCGAATTATGGGGCGGGCCAATAATCCGGTGCGTCGTGTATTGAACCACGCCTCCGAAAATTTCGCATCACACCTGCCCATTATCTATGTCCAGACAGTTATCGGTCGTGATGATAACGGGAACCTGGTACCACGCGGTATTTTTATCGGTGATGATGAGGAAGTATTTGAGATGGCGGCTGATTTATCCATCAAAGTGAACTTTGAAATGGTTGATGAACCCCTGAAAAAAGTAGTAGTTTATCTTGACCCGTCGGAATTTAAGAGTACATGGCTGGGCAACAAAAGTATTTACCGTACGCGGATGGCACTGGCCGATGGAGGTGAACTGATTGTACTGGCACCCGGGCTGAAAGAATTCGGCGAAGATAAAACCATTGACCGGTTAATCAGAAAATTTGGTTATTTTGGTACGCCCGCAACGCTCAAAGCCACCGAAGAGAACGAAGAACTGAGAGATAATCTGGGAGCCGCAGCTCACCTCATTCATGGTAGCTCTGAAAACCGATTCTCCATTACTTATTGTCCCGGACATCTCTCCAAAGAAGAAATTGAATCCGTGAATTTCAAATATGCAGATTTGGAAGAAATGACAAAGCGCTATAATCCGAAGAAACTTAAAGACGGTAAAAACATCATGCCCGATGGTGAGGAGATTTTTTATATCTCTAACCCTGCCGTCGGTCTTTGGGCACATAAGGATCGGTTTAAGGACTAAGGCCCCCTAAATCCCCCCAAGGGGGACTTAAAAAGAGCTTCGGCACATAAGAATTAAGGCTCTTAGCTCATCAACTAAAAACCAGGGCACAGGTCTGGGAGCAAAAAGGCAAGATTAAACCCTGTGATGCAGATACATAGAATGGAACAGAACCCTGAAAGGGCGAAAGCAGGGGGCGTGGAGCATAAAGCGTAAGACGGAGAGTTCAGAACAAAGGAAATTGAATCGTCAACAAAAATAACAATACAAAAACATAGAACTATGAAGCAGTTATCAGACATTGGATTAATTGGTTTGGCCGTAATGGGCGAAAACCTGGTTCTCAATATGGAAAGCAAAGGTTTTCAGGTATCGGTTTTCAACCGGACAACCAAAAAGGTAGATGACTTTATTGAAGGTCGCGCCAAAGACAAGGAAATAAAGGGAACACATTCACTCGAAGAGTTGGTGAAATCCCTGGAGCGTCCAAGAAAAGTGATGATGATGATTAAGGCCGGATCGGCAGTTGACAAGCTCATCGAAAGCCTTATTCCTTTGCTGGAGCCTGGGGATATTCTCATTGATGGCGGAAATACTCACTTTCCGGATACTACCCGTCGCACAGAATATGTGGAAAGCAAAGGACTTCTTTACATCGGAACCGGAGTTTCGGGTGGTGAAGAAGGCGCCTTACTGGGTCCTTCGATCATGCCCGGCGGTTCACCCAAAGCCTGGGAAGCAGTAAAACCCATCTTCCAGTCGATCGCCGCCAAAGTAGAAGATGGAACTCCCTGTTGCGACTGGGTAGGTGAAAAAGGCGCCGGCCACTTTGTGAAAATGGTACACAACGGCATTGAATACGGCGATATGCAGATTATCAATGAAGCCTATCACCTCATGAAGGAATTGCTGGGCATGTCGGCCGACGAAATGCACGAAGTATTTAAAGAGTGGAACGAAGGCCCTCTGGATTCCTACCTCATTGAAATCACCCGCGACATTTTGGGCTTCAAAGATGAAGACGGCGAGCCCCTGGTAGAGAAAATTCTTGACACAGCCGGACAAAAAGGAACCGGAAAATGGACAGGCATCTCCGCTCTTGATCTGGGCATTCCTTTGACGCTCATCGGAGAAGCGGTATTCTCACGCTGTCTGTCAGCCATAAAAGAAGAACGCGTAGAGGCATCAAAAATATTGTCGGGTCCAAAACCCGAATTTAGCGGTGATAAAAAAGCATTCCTGAAAGACCTTCACGATGCGGTGTATGCCTCAAAAATTATTTCTTATGCTCAGGGTTATGCCCTGATGGCTGCAGCTGCCGAAGAGTACGGGTGGAATCTCAACTATGGTGGCATTGCCCTGATGTGGAGAGGCGGATGTATCATACGGTCGGCCTTCCTGGCAAAAATCAAAGAAGCCTATGATACCAATCCCAACCTGACCAATTTACTGCTGGCTCCCTTCTTCAAAGACGTGATCGAGAATGCTCAGGCAGGCTGGCGCAGAGTGGTCTCCAAAGCCATTGAGAACGGAGTTCCCACTCCGGCTTTTGCCACAGCATTGAATTATTACGACGGCTACCGTCACGACCGTTTGCCGGCAAATTTACTGCAGGCACAACGAGACTATTTTGGTGCGCACACCTATGAAAGAATTGATAAACCAAGAGGTGAATTTTTCCACACCAACTGGACAGGACGTGGCGGAACTACCGCATCCTCAACATACAATGTGTAAACACCCGGTCCGTTCACTTCGAAAGGAGTGAGCGGACTTTTTATCCATCATTCACAACGACCTGATTTTATGATACCTGACAATTAGTCCAAAGACATTTCCAGGTACACGTATCCAAACAAAGACATTAATCTGATGATGAACAAACAAATTGTTGTTTCATTACTTGCGCTTCTATTTTTTGCCGGAGGATGTGGCTTAAAATCAGATGTCAGAGTATTGAAACTGGGGCACTCTCTCGACACAAAGCACTCGGTACACATCGCCATGGAGTTCATGGCGCAGCGAGTGGAAGAGCTTTCCGATGGTAAGCTGAAAATTGACATTTATCCCAATGGGGTTTTAGGATCGGAACGCGAAAGTCTTGAACTCCTGCAGCTTGGAAGCCTTGACATTACCAAAGTTTCAGCAGCCGCTCTTGAAGGATTCGTGGAAGAGTACAAAGTTTTTGGCCTCCCCTACATTTTTGCCGACCAGCAACATGCTTTTTCAATAATGGACGGTCCGGTCGGGAAAGAGATTCTTTCCAAAGGAGAAAAATTCTGGCTTCAGGGCCTCTGTTTTTATGATGCAGGAGCCCGTAGTTTTTACACCTCCCGTCCCATTCGCAAACCGGAGGATCTTTCAGGCCTCAAAATGAGGGTAATGCCAAGTATTACATCCTTTGCAATGATCAGGGCAATGGGTGGCTCCCCCACTCCAATATCATGGGGTGAGTTATATACTGCCCTCCAGGGAAAAGTAGTGGATGGAGCAGAAAACAACCCACCCAGTTTTTATCTGTCGCACCATTACGAAGTATGTAACTACTATACCCTTAATGAACATACCCGAATTCCGGACGTGCTTCTAATGAGCACTCATGCTTTGAAAAAACTCGCCCCCAGGGAGAAAGAATGGCTCATGCAGGCAGTGCAGGAATCTGTAGTAGTACAGAGAAAAGAGTGGATGAAATCGGAAAAAGAAGCTCTGGAAGAACTCGAAAAAGAAGGAGTTGAGATCATCATTCCGGACAAACAACCCTTCAGAGATGCCGTTCAAAGTGTCTATGACCTTTATCAAGACAATGAAGAGCTTTCAAAACTTATTGAGCGCATCAGGGCTGCAGAATTTAAAGTTGACAGCACCACGGTAGTTTCTGAAAACACAGATAACGTTGATAAACAAAAGCAATAACAATATGCATCTGAGAGCAAAAATTGATAAAATACTGGAAGTCTTTCTGGTTGTATTGACAACAACACTGGTCGTGGATGTTGTCTGGCAGGTAGCCAGTCGTTACATTCTGTCCAATCCAAGCTCATTTACCGACGAACTGGCTGTATTTCTGCTAATCTGGGTGGGAATGGCCGGTGCCGCTTATGTAAAAGGAAAAAACGAGCATCTGGCAATTGATATTCTTCCGGACAAGCTGAAACCAAAAAATAAAAACAGGTTGTTGGTTTTCATTAATTTTATGATAATCCTATTCAGTCTGACCATCATGGTTATAGGAGGAGTGTGGCTGGTGTACACCCGTTTTAAAATGGGACAAGTTTCCTCCGCCCTTCAGGTTCCGCTGGGTTTTGTCTATTCCATCGTCCCCATCAGTGGTTTACTGATGATTTATTACTCCCTCGACGACATCAAAAACCTGGTAAATGCAAATAAAAAAATAAAAAGATAGTATCATGGAATTAGATATGTTGGGCATTATTGTCCTGGTCTCTTCATTTATATTTTTCCTGGTGATAGGGACTCCTATCGCCTACAGCATCGGGCTTTCAGCCATGGCCACCATGCTTGTGAGTTTTGATGTATTACCTGCCTTTTCCACCATGGCCCAACGAATGGCCACGGGCCTGGAGAGTTTTTCGCTTCTGGCCATTCCGTTTTTCATCCTGGCAGGACAATTAATGAACTCCGGAGGAATTGCCATGCGACTTATTGAGTTCGCAAAAGTTTTGGTAGGTCGCCTTCCCGGAGGATTGGCTCTGGTAAATGTTACTGCCAATATGCTGTTTGGTGCCATTTCGGGCTCAGCTGCAGCCTCTGCATCAGCGATCGGCACCATAATGGGCCCCCGAATGGAGGAAGAAGGATACGACAAAAATTTCTCGGCAGCCATCAATGTAACATCGGCCACCACAGGGTTATCAATCCCTCCCAGTAACATTCTTATTGTTTATGCACTGGCCAGTGGAGGAACCTCCATTGCGGCGTTATTCCTGGCCGGTTACGTCCCCGGTATCTTAACCGGTCTGGCTATCATGTTGGTTGGTTCGGTTTATGCGTACAGAAAAAAATATCCTGTCGGCGATAAGATTCCATTCAAACAGGGAGTCAAGAAATTTCTGGATGCTGTTCCCAGTCTGATGATGCTGGTAGTCGTGATAGGTGGTATTATTGCCGGAATTTTTACGGCAACCGAAGCTGCTGCTATTGCGGTGGTTTACAGTCTGATTCTGGCGCTCATTTATAGAGAAATCACTGTAAAAAACCTACCAGCCATCATCATTAACACCGTTCGCACAGCCGGCATGGTATTACTACTCATTGCAGCATCAATAGGGCTTTCGTGGGTGATGTCGTTCGAAAATATCCCCGAAACTGTAAGTAACGCATTACTTTCACTTTCATCAGATCCGTTTGTGATTCTGCTGATAATTAACCTGGCATTGCTTGCAGTGGGAATATTCATGGACATGACACCTGCTGTACTGATATTCACCCCCATATTCCTGCCAATTGTAACCACACAATTGGGCCTCGACCCCATTCATTTTGGTATCATTATGATTCTGAACCTGAATGTGGGACTGGTAACACCACCGGTGGGTGCAGTGCTGTTTATCGGATGCAGTGTAGCCAAGCTGAAAATACAGGACCTGGTAAAACCACTGATTCCATTTTACATCGCCATGTTTGTGGTGCTGTTGCTGGTAACATTCATTCCGGAAATTTCTCTTTGGGTACCCCAATTATTCGGTTATTAATAAGATTGTTAGATATTTAGATTTAAGATATTTCGTAAAATCTAAATATACTGAATTTTAACAAACAAACGCTTTTGAGTGCAAACAATTGGTTTGCAGCGTATTGCAATCCCAAATTCGTAATAACGAAGTAAAGTAAGATAAGAATGTGACAAATGCCAGCTTGGCATTTGTCACTCTATCTCAAAGCAATGCCAAAAGGCAAAGAATAAGATAATCCAAACAGATGAAACCAGTCCGCATAAAAGACATCGCCCAAAAAGCAAACGTTTCCATAGGTACCGTAGATCGGGTATTACACAACCGGGGGGAGGTGGCAAAAAAAACCAAACAAAAAATTCTGGATATCGCAAAGGAGATGGAATATCAGCCCAACATTGTTGCACAGGCTTTAACAACCCGGAAGACCTACAAATTTTCTGTGCTGATTCCAAAAGGTGGTGATGACAATGTTTACTGGCTGGCACATCCCAAAGGCATCGAAAAAGCCATACACGACCTTCACCCATTTTCCATTGATATTGATTATTGCCTGTTTGAATTGCACAATGAAGCCGATTTCATAGAAAAAACCAATGAAATCATGACCAATCCGCCCGATGGAGTAATCATGGCTCCTATCCTGAAAAAAGAGGCAATCAGATTTTGTGAAGATCTTGACAAAAGCAAAATTCCGTATATTTTCATTGATACCTTTATCGACAACACCAACTGCATTGCATTCATTGGTGAAGATGCTTTTCAAGGAGGCCGGGTGGCGGCAAGTCTTATCGACTTTGGGTTGAATCCCGAAAAAGACATACTAATAGTTAACCTTGCCAAAGACCTTGAGAACACGCAGCACCTCAACCGCAGAAATCAGGGTTTTCTGAGTTACTTTCTGGATGCAGGAAAAAACAACGGGATGAAAATCACAGTCGAAATACCGACCACCGAGCAAAAAACGGTGGAAACAAGGATGGACCAGATAGTTAGTCAAAATCCAAATATCGGGGCTTTTCTCGTTTCCAGTGCAAAAACACATGTGATAGCCCGATATCTGGAGAAAAAAAGAATAGAAGCTATTCTTGTGGGCTACGAAATGACCCGCAAAAACACAGACTTTTTAAAAAAAGGCATCATTCATTTCCTGATTGGCCAGAAGCCCATGGAACAATCGGAAAAGGCAGTCAAGCGACTTTTCGAATACCTGACCACCCACAACATCACCATGAAACACGAGTTTCAACCGGTTGAAATTATCAATACCGAAACAATTACTATGAACCAATAAAAAATTCAGTCATGAAAAAACTATCCAAGTACTCATTTGGTATGGGCGACCGTTTTGCCCATCAGGCCGAATGGCAGCTAAAAACCATACTGGAAGCAGAGAAAAAGGGAGTGGAGATTACCCCCGTGTGGAACAAATCGAACCGTGAACACACCACCATTGGCAGTGAGCCCAAGGACACACTTGCCGCGGCGGAAAAAAGCATTAAAGAGGCCGGATACGACAAACAATGGTTTATTGATGCCGACCACGTCAATCTGGACACCGTTGACCGATTCCTGTCCAGTTCAAATTTCTTCACCATTGATGTGGCCTCTTACATCGGGAAGAAGAGTGAAGCCAAAGAAGAAGAGGATTTCATAGGTGAGATGAGACCATTTATTGGCAATATTGTAGTTCCGGGATTAAAAACGGCCTATAATATTACCGAAGAGATGCTGAGGAACATCGCAGATCAGTATCTGTATGCCGCCCAAATGGCAGGGGAAACCTACAAGCGAATTGAAGCAGAAAAAGGCAAAGGAAACTTCATCACTGAAGTATCCATGGATGAAGTTCCCAACCCACAGACACCGGTGGAACTGTTCTTAATTCTGGCGATGCTGGGGCACTATAATGTGCCGGCACAGACCATAGCCCCAAAATTCACCGGGCGTTTCAACAAAGGAGTGGATTATGTAGGCGACATCAATGCCTTTAACACCGAGTACGAAGCCAACCTGATGATCATCGACTTTGCCATTCAGCAATTTGGACTTCCCGAAGAATTAAAACTCAGCATTCATTCGGGTTCCGACAAGTTTTCCATCTACCCCATCATCAAACAATTGTCGGAAAAACACAACAAAGGCTTTCACCTTAAAACAGCAGGAACCACCTGGCTTGAGGAAGTCATCGGACTTTCTTTGGCAGGCGGTGAAGCTTTTGATTTTGTAAAAGATCTGTATGCACGTGCCCTGACCAACGTGGAAAAGCTCTGTGCTCCCTATGCTGATGTGATCGACATTGATGAAAGCAAACTCCCGTCGGCCAGTGAAGTGAACGGATGGAGTGGCGAAGATTTCGCCAATGCGCTAAGACATATTCCCGGCAATCCCCGATACAACTCAAATTTGCGCCAATTGGTGCATGTGGGATATAAACTGGCTGCTGAAAAGATTGAGACATACAACACCCTGCTGGAAAAAAACGCAGATATTGTAGGCAAATGTGTATTTGAAAATCTTTATGAGCGCCATGCCAAAAGATTGTTTGTGGATTGATATTGCCACTCAAACTTCATAAACAGAAAGGGCTGCCCCATCACGAGGCAGCCCTTTTTGCATTATCACACATTAATAAAACAAATCAATCTCCTTGATGCTGCATAAAGTCAGGAAATCCGCTTTCTGTCCACTTTACCACGCGTGCACGTGTGCCCCGGTTGGGATCATTCAACTCCTCCCCTTCAATTTCTTTATAATCCCGTGTGTGGTAAATCAAAACAACGGTCTTTCCGTCTTCGGCCACAGAGAAAGAGTTGTGACCAGGGCCAAACCTTTTTAGTTCTTCATTGGTATAAAAAACAGGGCCCGGAGATTTATGCCAGTTATTTATATCCAGCAGATCCGCATCTTCATCAATCCACAGCAATCCCATACTGTAATTATGGTTGGTTGCAGAGGCCGAATAAGTAACAAATATCTTCCCGTTGCGTTTTATCACTGCCGCGCCTTCATTCACTCTGTGTTTCAACTGTTCCCAGCTAAAATCAGGTGTTGTAATAACCACTTCTTTACCCTTTAGAGTAGTAGGATTCTCCATTTCCGAAAGCACCAGACCCGTTCCGTGGCCTTCCTTCAGCACATTTTGAGCCCAAATCATATAGTTCTTCCCGTTGTGCTCAAAAACAGTAGCATCCAGAGAAAATGAATCGTGATCCGTCTCAATTCGTCCTTCCTCGAACCATTTGCCCTCCATCGGGTCTTCCGAAGAATTAGACAACACGTACATCCTGATGTTCCAGACATTTTCGGCCTCGCCGGCAGCAAAGTATATGTACCACTTCCCATCGATTCGGTGCAATTCGGGAGCCCAGATATGACTTGCCATCACACCTGTTTCATGCTTACGCCACACCGTTTTTTCTTCAGCCCCTTTTAGTCCGTTGATGCTCTTAGCTTTCCGAATAACAATGCGATCGTATTCCGGTACAGTAGCAATAAAATAGTAGGATCCATCGTCGGTTTTATACACCCATGGATCTGCACGTTTCTCTGCAATGGGGTTGTCGAATGTAGGCTCTTGCGAGAAAATGGTGGAGGAAAAGACGAAAGTCATGAATACCACCGGAAAGAAACTAAACAATTTCATAATTAAGTATTTTAAAAAATAAAAATTGCCGGCCTGAATTTTGTGATTGTGCAGAAATAGCCTGATATCTATAATTTATTCCATTACAACCCTTTTATTACTTCTCCTGAAAATTTCGATTAAAAAAAACCAAAATTTCAAAGTTTACTGGAAAACATCCCGGCGTTTTTAAAGTTAATATTTGCTATGGTCAACCTCTGACATCTTGTTAGACAAGTATTGACTTAGGGATTGTGCCGAAATAACTTGCCGCTTTAGACTTGTTCTTTTGCCCTTTGACTTCCTTGAAAATCCTTTAAATAGCTCGCTATTCGCAGTATTTTCAAGTCGGCAAAGAACAAAATAACTTCGTTAAATCTGTCAATTTATTTCATTACAAACCCTTATGCAAGTTTAAGTCCGGAAGCCCTCAATCATGAGGACATTAATTTTTTTTAGGGGGATAAATGTTTCCAGCAGGAGATAAAAAATATGATTTTACCCTTCGCTTTGAGCTAAAACCACATCAACAAACTCATTATGAACATCCTGAAAACACAATAACTTAGAGTCCCTGCTATGGGTAAACTTTGCGAAATAAAGTGGATTTTTGGGGAATCGGGATGATTTAAAGAAAAAAGGTCTGCAAAGTGTTCACCTCACAGACCTTTTTTTAAATAGTCTTTGCAAGAAAACACCAACTACTGCCCCGAAGAAAAATCGGAATAAACTGTTATTCTCGTTTTTAAATCAGTTATCCCGAAGTGGCTTTTGTAAGGTTTTTTTATGCTAAAAGCCAACAAAAAGCACAATCGGGACTCCCTGGATTCAAAAGCTTCAAAAGCCCCCGAAAAAAATCGGGGCAGGCATTGTATTTGGCGCTTTCTTATCAAAGGCTGAAAAAACCTTAGTTTTCTTGCTGGCACTAATAGTAAAACAGTTATTGCACCCAGGAAGGGGGACCAGTCTTACCGCCAATAGAAACATCTTCCATCACAATATCTTTGGCATTCTGCAAATCCAAAGCAACATCCGCTTTTTCAATGGTCACATTACTGAAATAAATATCATGCACTTTCAGTTCCGAAAATCCGTGAACCACGATTCCGGCTGCTAAAGCTTCCCGGCAATAAACATTATTCACATAAATATCGTGAATACGGGTCACGTGCCCTTCTCCCTCCTGATGATAAAAAGAGGTAATAAAAAAGGCATCCTCCACATCGCGGAGCTTCACATTATTGAAATGAATATTTGATATCTCTCCTCCCCTGTCGGGATTGGATTTTACATACAATCCCCGTTTCAGAAAACCGGAGGCCTCACAGCTGTCAACAAAAACACTATGCACGCCTGATGACATTTCACTACCAATCACCAGGCCGTGAAGGCCTTTCAAACGGCAATTGCGAACCACAATATTGTGCGACGGCATATTCATTTCGCGACCTTCAAAGTCACGACCGGCTTTGATCACCACATTGTCATCACCATTATCAAAATCAATATTTTCAATCAAAACGTTTTTGGTGTATTCCAGATCTATTCCGTCATTGTTTTTGTTGTGCGCATCGTAGCTCATGCCCCGCAGTGTTGCATTTTCACATTTTAACAAATGCACACACCAAAACGGAGCATCTTCAATACGGACATCTTCAATGAGAATGTTCTGGCAGTTGTAAAACTGCACGAGATGCGGGCGCAAAAAGTACCCTTCTCCAAAAATGCGCTTATCAAAGGGAACGGCCTCATTATTCATTTTTCGTGAAAGCAACTGACTCTCATTCTGCACCTCTTTCCAGTTTTGCCAGGTACCCGAAGCCTCACCGTCTATGACACCTTTCCCGGTGATGGCCACATTGACAAGATCTTTACCGTAAATAAACGGACTGTAATTGTAAAGAATTGTGCCTTCCCAACTGGTTTCCACAACAGGCAGGTAATATTCCGGGTTGGAACCAAACTTTAACACAGCCCCTTCTGCAAGATTCAGATTGGTATTGCTAACAAAATGGATGGGCCCGTTGAGATAATAAATCCCCTCAGGAACAACGATTGTTCCGCCACCGGCTACTTTGCTTGCAGCCATAGCCTGATCAAAAGCAGGCTTGCTATCGAAGAAAGAATCGTTGGCGATGGCTCCAAAATCCTTAATAATAAAGTAATTATCCGAGAATTCCGGGGCTTGAATCTGCTTCAGTATTTCCTCCTTGCTGTCGAATTGTGGCTGATTATGCTCCTGAGTTTGTGAACAGCCTGCCAGCAGAACGGCAAAAATGCCCAACAGCAACAATTGGTTTTGTCTCTGTTTCATGATTGTCAATTTAGCGCTGTTGCGCCATTGTGTAAACGCTTATTTCAAGGAAAGCTCGTTGAGATACTCCACAAATGCCTCCAAACTATTTATTTCTTCCTCCTTCTCACAGGCAGAGGTTACCCATGTAGAGAGATATTTCGTGGGTCCGGAGACCAGCTCAAATTGCTTTTCGCCTTTGATAATGCTTTGAAAATCATCCGGATTAAAAAGTATGGCACCTCCGATGTTCAATTGTACAGCTGCCACATCTTCGGGGTGTATTCCCCAGGTGCAGATGTAATTATCAGCTTGTCTGGTTTCCGTTTTATCATGATAATTGATACCGGTGAGGAAATAAACCGGTTTGCAACTCAAAGCAAAAGCCTCGACTTTGGCTTCACGATGACCGGAGAAAACCGTTACCCGAACCAACACATCGATGGTATCGCCCATGTAAGGAATTCCTTCGGACAACATCTCCATATAGGATATCCCGGCCTCTTTTTTCACTCTGGCGGTTCTTTTAGAAACCGGATCCAGGAACATTTCCTCCCTGGTTTCAGGATTCCACAAACGTACACCCCCCATCCCTACGGTTGACCCCACTTTATACTGATCGGCACCCCAGCCTTCGTTCTGCTGCTCTTCAGTTGGATACCATTCCCCTTCGGCCAGTTCAAGTCCGGCGCGGGTTTTATTGTAAACATCCACAGCTACTTTATGGTCAAAATAGAGTCGCAGCCCCATCCATTCATTTTCGATAGCGGGACCATGATGGGCCAGTTTCTTGTACAAATTGCCGGTTTCGGAGGAGATTTCTGTTTCCTGTTCGGTTGCATCTTTCCATTTCAGACTGATGTCGGTTTTGTTTTGGGCAAAGCTGCTGACTGTAACAAAAGTCAATACAGCAATAAATATTTTTTTCATTTTAATTCTGCTTTATGTTTTACAATAAACGGTTATCCCGAAGTTCGGGATTATAAAAAACTAATAATCGAACCATTACAAAATCAAGTATGCAGAACACAACTCACTCATAATAAAAACTTTGCGTCATTGCATCTCTGTGTTTAAGCTTTTTTTAACGGACTATTATTTTTAAACAAAATACAATAAATTATTCCAGAATCAAGAACACATAGCTGAAAGCCAAACCAAACAATCCGGTTAACTGCCCTTACAGGGCGACAATAATAATTTGCAAATATCCCAACGTGTTACGTTGGGTTTAAATAAGCCGGGCTTTCAGCCCGAACAAAAAAAGTCCCTCCATCCTGCTAAAAACCAGTAAAACGACGTTCTTTGCGAGCAAAGCGAAGCAATCTTTGTTTTAATAACCAAAGACACCTTCAGCATTGATATCTTTAGTTACTGGTACAATAGTGTCCTAAACATTTTCCAAAAAGGGATTTCATCCATTAAACCCAGAATTACTTTTTTGTCTTGACACAAAAAAGTAATCAAGAAAAGAGATTACTTTAAAACAACAGCCAGAGGCAGTTGCATCTTCTTCAGCTCTACTGCAACCAGTCGGGCCATTATTCTGGCACCTTCAGGCGAAAAATGAGTATCGTCCTGTTCGCCATCCGGATAATTGGGATGCCCGGGTTCCACCCAGTTGTAGAGCTCTCTGGACAAGGAATCCCCTTTTTGACTGACCACGTCTGCACTCAAAGCCCGGTGATCGATCAGCGGCACATTCATTTCCCTGGCTACCTCAATGGTTGCGTCAGGATATTCGCCGTGTGTGGGTATCAATTCTCCATTTTCATTGAATTTTCGACGCACCACAGAGGTCATCAAAATGGGGACAGCCCCCTTTGCCCTGACATCCTTAACATATCTCCTGAGGTTATTCTTAAATTCGGGCAGAGGAGAATACCGTTCACCCTTCGACGGGCTTTCGTCGTTGTGCCCGAATTGAATGAACACATAACTTCCGGGAGAGACCCGTCCCATCAGTGAATCCCATCGTCCTTCATAAATAAAACTTTTGGAACTGCGTCCGTTTATTGCATGATTTTCAAAAACTACTTTGGCAGAATCAAAAAACTCAGGAAAAACCTGTCCCCAGCCTGTTTCCGGATAAGCATCCGGCTTTTTATCAGCCATAGTGGAATCGCCGGCCAGGTAAACGTTGTAAACCGGGGGTTTGGCACATCCCGCCATAAATAGAACCAAAATAAAGAGGGTAAGAAATCGTTGCATATTCGTTTAATTTATATCGTTTTAATATAGCAAATGGTTGCCCGTATTCCTCATATTAGCGGAACCGGACAACCATTGCAAAGCCTGAGTGAACTCTTTGGCTATGAGTTGTATTATTCCACCAGGCTATTGAACCAAACCTCGATGTTGGCATAATCATCAGAGACAGACATTACCGCCGCATCGTCGGGATTATTACTGTCCAGTCCGTTTGCCTTTTCCCAAACATCTGGAATTCCATCATTATCGGAATCCCGGGGATATTCAGCTGATTCCAGTTCCGGCCAGCCTCCCACGTCGTTTTGGGAATTAATAATTCCCTTTTCGCCAAAGGTAAAGGTTCCCTTTTGAACCTCTTCCATAATTCGGATGTCAACAGCATCCCTCTTCAAAGAAGCTCCTGCATGTTTAACAACTTCTTCAAACGCCACTTCTGCGCTTAGAGGGACATAATCAGAAATTCTATAAGGCTCAGATACCAAAAAAGAATCAACCGGAAAATCGTCAATATCCAACCCAAGAACATTATTCCCGGTAATCTCCGAATTTCCGTGCATCACGTTACCGGAAATATAGTAATTACTAAATGGTTTGTAAGGTTCATGGAACTCCTTAGAAGCACTTTTCGAAGTGGCAGGGCCCGGCTTAAAATAGTTATTCACAATATTGTAATTACCATCCTCACCGGCATACATACATTTCGAACTCCAGTTGTAAACCACATTGTTGACCAGTTCAGCTCTTTCCTTTTCCGGTTGTTTATGGTATCTGCTACCGTGCAATCGCGGGTTCCGACTGGTATGATGCGCCATCAGGTTGCCAATAAACGAGGCAGTTTTACCGCCCCATATTCCACCATAACCATGTTCGCCTTTATGATGGTCTGAAGCATTCATGCTTTCGCTGATAATACACCACTGCACTGTTGAGTTTTCGTTATCATAAACAGAGCAGACCTCATCATTGCCCCAGCTAAAGCTACAATGATCCACAATCACATTTTTGTTGTCCTTGCAGGTAAAAGCGTCCACTTCTTCGCCGGAGATATCGCCCGGACGCGCTCTAATGTAACGGATAATCACATTGTCGGCTTTCACTTTCACCGGATAACCTGTCAGGCATATTCCGTCGCCGGGAGCGGTTTGTCCGGAAATGGTAAGGTCTCCGCTATTAATATCCAGCGGACTTTTCAAATCAATATTTCCGGATACTTTGAAAACAACGATCCTGGCACCGTGCTTCCGGACTGCTTTTCGAAGACTTCCCGGACCTTCATCATTTAAATTGGTCACCAATACAATCTCTCCTCCCCGTCCTCCGGTGGTATATCTTCCGGCACCTAAGGCACCCGGAAAAGCAAGTATCTGATGGTCTTTTTGTTCCTGTGAACAGGCCCAACCCGAAATCATCAAAATGAGGATTGTCGCCACTATCTTAATTCTTTTCATCATTTCTGTCTAATTAAAATGTAATCCAATCATAATATGAAATTGATAGTATTGGTGTCCGGTTAAAAAAAAGATGGCTTCACCCCCGGACAATCGCCGAACACTAACAGCTATGAGCCAAGAGCTAACAGCTAAAAAACTTCTATCGATCCAGTTCAATTGCTGCAAAAATAAAGGGTGCAACACCTTTGGGGTCATTATCCACTTTGGTTTCGCTGATATAATATTCGAAAGTCCCGTCACGATAGGGATTGCCTCCCAAACCACAAGCACCACAAATATTGTGCATGGTAACCAGTCCATCCTCATCTACCGTGATGAGATGCTCCAGAATGTCATCAAACACATCGTTGGCAACAGTAAGATACGACTTATCAAGATAGCCTTTCCCGGCACCTTTGGCAAAGGCATAAGCGAACATGGCACTGCCCGATCCTTCGATGTAATTCCCTTCACGACTGCCCATATCAAGAACCTGAAACCAAAGACCTGTTTCCTCATCACGCACTTTTAACAAAGCATCGGCAGTAGATTGAAAAACAGTGATAATCGAGTCTCTTTTAGGATGATCCTCAGGAAAATAGTCAAGCACATCCACAATTGCCATCATGTACCAGCCCATAGCACGGCTCCAGAAATGCGGAGATCGCCCTGTTTCCGGGTCAGCCCATTTTTGTTCTTTGCTTTCATCCCAGGCATGATACAACAAACCAGTCTCTTCATCATGGGTCACGTCATAGGTGAGCAGAATTTCATGAGCCACTTCATCAAACCATTCCGGAGCGTTAAATTCCCTTGCATATTGAGCCAGAAAAGGTGTTGACATATAAACTCCGTCGAGCCATATTTGCCAGGGATATATTTTTTTGTGCCAATATCCGCCACTATTGGTTTTAGGATGATTGCGCATCTGTTCCACATGCATTTCTATTGCTTTACGGTATTTTGCATCCCCTTTGCGCTTGTAAACCGTAATAATATTCTTGGCAGGATTTATTCTGTCTATATTGTAATCGGTTGGATCATATTTTCTTACGTCACCCGTTTCGGTCACAAAGTAATCCACATAATCTTCCATGTATTGCGAATAGATGGAGTCCTCATGTCCCAGTTTATCAATGGCCTGACCAAGCATGGCAATATCGTATTGCCATTTAATTTTATCCGGATTCATATAATTCACCAGGCTATCGTAGCGATGTATTACCGAATTGGCCATTTTCACAGCCCATTTATCATTTGTATGGTCAGGTTTTTCATGGTTGCATCCCATTGTAAAAAGAACCACAAACGTGAACATTAAATATGAAAAAATCTTCATGATTTTATTTTTTGATGCATTAATAATAATCAGCTCCCGAATCCAATTCCTGATGTTACCCGTTCATTCAGATAAACTTCAAGATTGGTGTAAATGTCGTCAAGGGTATTTCCGGATGTATCTGCAGCATCATCAGGATTCAACCCGTTTTGAGATTCCCAGTCGTCGGGCATTCCATCCTTATCCGAATCAGCAGGAACTGTTCCGGGCGCTAACCCGGGCCAGCCACCTACGGTTGATTGCGTATCAATAATTCCAAGTGCATCTCCATAAGTTCCGCCAAAAGTTGCATCCCCATTCCTCACATCACCAACAATTCTTTCGTCCACAACATCGCGGGAAAGACTTGCCCCCACATGTTCCAGAACAGCTGCATAAGCCTCTTCGGCAGAAGTATAATTGACTTCGGTGATATCGAAACGGGAATCAGCGACCAAGGTACTCTTGTCGCCACCACTTTTCAGGTCAATTCCCAGCCAATTGTCAGCTGTTACTGAAGGATAACCATCAACAAAGTTTCCTGTTACGAAGAATTTTCCATAAGACACTTCGTAGTAAGCTTCAAAAATCCGGTCGGGATGACTTTCGGTTGCAGGTCCGGCTTTATAGTAATTATTTATGATATTGTATTGTCCTCCTTCACCTCCATAGGATGAGTTATCACCCCAGTTGTAAATTACATTATTGACCATGGCAGCCCTTTCGCGAACAATGCCATCTCGCACCCCATAAAATCTGGGGTTACGACTTTTGTGGTGGGCCAGTAGGTTATGATGAAAAGTAGCATTGTAACCGCCCCACAGTCCGCCATATCCATGAGCTCCTTTGCCATGGACTGATTCATTGAGACTTTCGGCAATTAAAGACCATTGCATGGTAAAGTTTTCATTGTCATAAAAGGAAGCACATTCGTCAGTGCTCCAACTCATGCTGCAATGATCAATGATAATATCAGCATGTCTGCGACCCCACACCGCATCTCCTTCAACCGCATTTTCATCTCCCATCCTGAACCGCAAAAAACGAAGAATGACATTATCTGCAGATACCGTAACGGGATACCCGGCAAGAGTTATACCCCCTCCCGGAGCAGATTGCCCGGCAATGGTAATATCATTATTTGAAATTTTTAATTCAGAGTTAAGATAAATAGTTCCTGTTACCGCAAAAACAATAGTACGTGCACCCGATTGACCAACAGCATAGCGAAGAGTTCCTTCCGAAACACCATCCTCAAGCGATGTTACCACATAAACATCTCCACCACGTCCACCAGTGGTGTACATGCCACCTCCTTCAGCTCCGGGAAAAGCGATTGCGTCACCTGGGGTGCTATTTCCATCATCCTGGTCATCATCTGTTTGGTTGTCGTCGTTGTTGCTATTGTCATCTTCCTCCGAATCATCCGAATTGTCATCGGTTGTCTCGGTTTCAGAGTCACCCGGGCCACTTATCGTCTCTTCTTCC